>VOFD01000228.1_pt1 | contig 60000 bp, 76 predicted proteins | sample 5384101 | NCBI WGS metagenome assembly VOFD01 (sample SAMN12384723, study PRJNA508395) | human gut metagenome | isolation source: healthy gut C | host: Homo sapiens
CGGAAAATCTGCGAGGCCGTCTCGGCGGAGCTGCTGGCCTTCGGCCCGCATTGTTCCCAGGCGGCACTCGAAAAGCATCTCCGCGATCAGAAGCGGCAGGAGCGCGAGGTGCGTGAGTTCCTGGAAGAACGCACCAGACCATACGAGCTCCGCATCAGCGAGAGCGGCAGAGCTTCCGAGGCGGTCGGCATGATCGACCTGACCATCAAGGCCGAGAGAAGCCCGAAGCTGGTCTTCCTCCCGAACGACAAGGAGTTCCGGGCGGAGGCCGCAGCGGCAACCAAGAAGAAGAAAACCAATGCCGGGGACGAGTTCCTCGCATCGAAGGCAGGAGACGCCCTCGCACGTCTGAGGGCCATGAACGAATAACAGGAGGTACAACATGGAAGTCACAGCAGCAGAGCGCAACATCACCTACACCGAGGCCCAGAGCCTCGCCCAGAAGATCAACAACTACATCCTCACCAACCGCAGCAGCATCGCCAACGTGGCGAAGGCGATCGGCTACAGCCGCACGACGGTCTCCCGCTACCTCGCGGGCAAGTACGACAGCGACCCGACCGACCTGGAGAACAAGCTGGCCGAGTTCCTGGCCCATGAGACGGGAGAGGCCGTTGAGGTCTCCGCACCGGCGCAGGAGCCGGGAGCAAAGACCGGGCAGACGCCGGTCTTCTATGAGAGCCGGGACGCGAAGGCAGTCCTCGGCGTGTGCCAGAGCTGTCAGGAGTACATCGGGCTCGGCATCGTGGTCGCCCGAAGCGGCTACGGCAAGACCTACGCCCTCCGTCAGTACGCGAAGCTCCCCCGCGTCGCCTACATCGAGTGCGACGACACCATGAGCAGCCGCGACCTCGTGGAAGCGATCGAGCGGAGCCTGGGCCTCCCCAGCGGCTACGGCACGATCTGGCGCAGGGTCAACGGCATCCGGGAGTTCTTCAACACGAACCGGGGCTACCTCCTCATCATAGACGAGGCGGACAAGCTGGTCTCCAAGCACACCCAGAAGAAGATGGAGATACTGCGTGCGGTCTTCGACCAGAGCGACGTGGGGCTGGTGATCGCGGGCGAGCCGAAGCTGGAGGCCCAGATGGCAAGAAAAAGAGTGATCGAGGCCCCGAGCCTCAAGTCCTGGGAGGACGTGAACGACGCCCTCCGTCAGATCGCCGAGGCTCAGATCGCGGTCGGCGACATCGAGAGCGATATGCAGAAGCAGATCATCGGAGCCCAGAAGGTCGCCGAGGAACAGTGCAAGCCCTACAAGGACAGCATCGCCCGCCTGGAGCGCGAGATCAAGACCTTCGTCACCGATCACCGCGACGAGATGGGCAAGGCGAAGTCGATGACCCTCACCTTCGGAGAGGTCGGCTTCCGGCTCTCCACCTCCGTCTCCCTCCCCCCGCGCGAAGGAGAAGCTGGAGGAGATCATCCGCCGCCTCAAGTCCCGGCAGATGACCGACTGCATCGTGGTCGAGGAGAAGATCAGCAAGGAGGCCCTCAAGAAATACGGGGAGGACACGGTGAACGCGGTCGGGGCCGTCTGGAAGCAGAAGGACGTCTTCGGCTACGAGGTAAACATCGCCAAGCTGGAGCAGATCAAGGCGGGCAACTAAGAAAGGGGGCCCAGGAATGGCAGCAGCAAGAACAGGGCGAAAGCAGCCCTCCATCCGAACGCTCTGGGCGATCGCGAAGTCGCCGGAGCTGAGGATGACGGACGAAGACCTCCACGCCGTAGTCTACCGGGAAACCGGGAAGGAGTCCATGAAGAAGCTCTCCCAGGGGGAGATCAACACCGTAGCCCGCGTCCTCCAAAACATGAAGGACGGGACAAAGCGGGACATCCGCAGCAAGCGCACCGACGAAGGGGGCGACCCCGCACCGTCTCGCAGCGGCGCAAAATCTACGCCCTCTGCGAAGAGCTCGGGTGGAACGACGACCCCGGGCGCATCCAGGGCTTCATCAAGCGCGTCGCCCATGTTGACGCATCGAATGGCTCGACAACGCCAAGTGCGAGAAGGTCATTGAGGGGCTCAAGGCAATCCTCGCGCGGCAGAAGCAGAAGGAGGCCCGGAATGAATAGGCCGACCGAAGCGAGCGACGAGGCCGTCCTGGGGGCTCTCGAAGGCATCGTTCGGATTGACCTCAATGAATACCTCGAACGGCTCGAGGAGCCGGAAGACCGTGAAGTGGTCGCAAACCGTGACTACCAACGGCAACTTTTTCTCGATTATGTTGTCCGAGGTGACAACTTCCCCGAACGTCGGGCGCAGCTCCTCCAGGACTTCAAGGACGGGAAAGAGCTGACCGGGCCGAAGGGGCTGCGCCGGAAGCTCGGGGCGTTTGATCTTGAATACTTCGGGCGGGCCTATCTCGCGCACTACTTCGTCCGGCCTTCCCCGGCGTTCCACGGGGAGCTCGACAAGATATGGGCGCGAGGGCGTCATGAAGGGCCTCGACCCCGGGGAGTCTGCAAAGAGATCTCCCGGGCCGATGGATGTCACCGGGCAATCGAGGCACCCCGTGGTCACGCAAAGAGCACGACCTTCACCTTTAAGGACTCCATCCACGCCTCTGTCTATGCCTACAAGCATTACATCCTCATCCTGTCGGACAGCTCCGAGCAGGCGGAGGGCTTCCTGGCAGACATCAAAACGGAGCTCGAAGAGAACACCGTCCTCAAGGAAGACTTCGGAGAGCTGGAGGGAAAGGTCTGGAAGTCCTCGGTCATCCTGCTCTCCAACGGTGTCAAGATCGAGGCAATCGGCTCCGGCAAGAAAATCCGTGGTCGGCGTCACAAACAATGGAGACCCGACCTCATCGTCTGCGATGACCTGGAAAACGACGAGAACGTCAACACCCCGGAGCAGAGAAAGAAGCTCCGCGACTGGTTCTACAAGGCGGTCTCGAAGGCGGGCGACACCTACACCGACATCGTCTACATCGGGACGCTGCTGCACTTCGACGCGCTGCTTGCCAATGTGGCGAAGAACCCAAGCTATAAGTCGGTCAGGTATCAGGGCGTCATCAGCTTCGCCACCAACGGCGAGCTCTGGGACGCCTGGGAAGCGATCTTCACCGATCTCACCAACGAGAACCGGCAGGAGGAGGCCCTGGAGTTCTACGAGGCCAACAAGGACGAGATGCTGGAAGGCACCTCCGTCTTGTGGGAAGAGAAGCTCTCGTACTACGACCTCATGGTCATCCGCATCTCCGAGGGCGAGGCGAGCTTCAACAGCGAAATCCAGAACGATCCCATCGACCCGGAGAACTGCACGTTCCAGGAGGAATGGTTTGACTTCTGGGATGACGATGGGAAGCAACAGCCGGATTTCTCAGACCCGAAGTTCCTGTTCATCGGGGCCAATGACCCCTCCCTGGGGAAGAACAGGAAGTCGGACACTAGCTCCATCTTCGCTCTGGCGAAGGATACGTCCACCGGCTACATCTACGTCATCATCGCGGACATCGCGAAGCGAAAGCCGACCAGATCATCGAGGACGCCCTGGAGGCAAGCCGCCGCCTCAAGCGAGAGTACAAGCGGCCCTACTACCAGTTCGGCGTCGAGACGGTTCAGTTTCAATACTACTTTGCGGAGATCATGCGTCAGAAGTCCGCAGCGGTCGGCGAATACCTCCCTATTGTGGAGATCAACAGCACACAGAACAAAGACGCTCGCATCCAGTCCTTGCAGCCATTCATCAAGAACGGCTACGTCAAGTTCAGCCGGAAGCACAAGACCCTCTTGAAGCAGATGACCGAGTACCCCATGGGGAAGAACGACGACGGCCCGGACGGCCTGCAGATGGCGGTAAAGCTGGCCCTTGATGTCAAAGTCGGGCGGAAGGTCGAATACAAGAGCGTCATCGCCCGCGCCCTGGACTTCAAGCGCGGAGCCTATTAAGGAGGTGGGGCATATCACCATCAAAGAGAACACCATCATCCACGACGACAGCCTCACCGTGCTCCGACAGATGGAGGCGGAGCATCGACGCGATCATCACAGACCCGCCCTACGGCATCAACTACGTCTCCCAGACCGGGGCCCGGATTAAGAACGACAAGTCGCCATTCATCTGGTTCCTGTATGACGCCTACCGGGTTCTGAAACCTGGAGGAGCCATTCTCTGCTTTACCAGATGGGACGTCGAGCAGACCTTCATCGACGCGATCAAGCTGGCGGGCTTCCAGGTGAAAAGCGAAGTTATCTGGGACAAGGTTCATCACGGAATGGGAGACACGAAGGCGGCGTTTGCACCATCCCATGAGAACATCGTCTTCGCGATCAAGGGGAAGTATAGCTTCCCTGGACACAGGCCGAAAGACCTCGTTACCTTCAGCAAGCTCGGGAGTGCCCAGATGATACACCCAACAGAGAAGCCGGTGGGACTCATCGCGAACCTCATCACGTCCGTCACGAAGCCGGGAGACCTCATTCTTGACCCCTTCGCCGGGAGCGGCTCCACGCTGGTCGCGGCAAAGAAGACTGGGCGGAGGTTCATCGGCGTCGAGCTGGATGACGAGTATTTTGAGAAAGCGCACCGGCGCATCGAGGAGGCGGTTGAATGAGTAAGAAGCAAAAACGGCAGAAGCAGCCGCAGCAGAACCCCGCGCCGCTCCGCCGCCCCGATACGAACGAGATCGCCGTCGCCCAGGTGACGGATAAGTACAGCGAGTACCCGAGCAACGGGCTCACGCCGGTCAAGCTGGCGGAAATCTTCAAGGAGGCCGACGCGGGAGACGTTCTCCGGCAGATGGAGCTCTTCGAGGAGATGGAGGAGAAAGACCCTCACCTGTTCAGCCAGCTCCAGACCAGAAAGAACGCCGTCACTGGGCTCGACTTCGAGATCATCCCGTTCAGCGATGACCCGAGAGACAAGGAGATCGCCGACTTCATCGAAGAGCAGATCAACGGCATCGAGAGCCTTGAGGATGTCGAGACTGACCTCCTGGACGCGATCGGAAAGGGCTTCGCCGTCTCGAAATCATGTGGGGCTACGACGAGGGACACGTCGTTGTCAGGGAGATTAAGTCCAGGCATCAAAAGCGGTTCTTCTGGGACAGCCTGGACGACTCCTTCAAGGTACGCACCAAGGACGCAACCGAGGGCATCCTGCTCCCCGCGAATAAATTCATCGTCCACAGGTACAAGGCCCGCAGCGGACACACATCCCGGGCGGGCATCCTCCGGGTCGTGGCCTGGATGTACCTGTTCAAAAACTACGATCTCAAGGACTGGGTCAGCTTTGCCGAGGTCTACGGCCTACCGCTTCGCCTGGGCAAGTATGCGCCCGGGGGCGAGCGAGGCGGACAAGGTCGCCCTCATGCAAGCCCTCATCCAGATCGGCGCGGACGCGGCGGGCATTATCCCGGACGGCACGTCGATCGACTTCATCACCACGGAGAAGACGTCAAGCTCCGACCTGTACGAACGCCTCGCCCGATATTGCGACGAGCAAATCTCCAAGGCAATCCTCGGGCAGACGCTCACCTCTGACTCTGGCGGAGGAAGCTACGCCCAGAGCAAGACGCACAACGACGTCCGGCACGACTTGACCGTCGCTGACTGCAAGTCACTTGCATCCACGCTCAGGCGCGATCTCATCCGGCCCTTGTGCATCTTCAACTTCGGAGAAGACAAGCGCGTGCCGCATATCCGCTTTGACTGCGAGGAGTCGGAAGACCTTACCCAGACGGCGACCATCATCGGCACACTCGTCAACGAGGTCGGTCTCCGGGTTCCGACGAGCTTCATCTACAAGAAGTTCTCCATCCCAGAGCCGGAAGCTGACGAGGAAGTCGCTGCACCCAGGTCGACAAGTGCGGGATTGACCGGGCTCCCATTCAAAAAGGAGCAAAACCCGGCGCAGATCGCGCTCAAGGCCGAAGGTGATGACGGCATCGGAACGCAGCAGCACATCGACAAGCTCGCATCCGCAGCCGTGCGGCACGGGGCCGGTAGCTTCAAGCGTGCCTTCGGCCCTGTTCTCAAGATAATTGAGAAAGCGGAAAGCCTTGAGGAGCTCCGCGACATGATGGAGGACGACAAGGCCGTCGCCGAGCTTTATGCCGCGATGGATGTCTCCGAGGTGGAAGAGCTGCTGCAAAGGTCATGCTCTACGCAGACCTCGAGGGGAGGGTGCTGGAGAATGGCTGACATCGACGAGATTTTCACGCGGAAAGACATGACCTTCGAGGAGGCCGTCAGCTACTTCAAGGAGCGCGTCCCGGTAACGGCTGCGAAGTTCTACGCAATCGCCGAGGAGTACCGGGGCTCGCCTTCACGGTCAGCGGCTACACCAAGGCCCAGATGCTCAAGCGGTTCTATGATGAGCTTCTTGCAGCCCTGGAGGAAGGAAACACCCTCTCAGAGTTTCGGGCGAACATGAACGAGTTCCTCGAAGCCGAAGGCTATGAAGGGCTCGACCCGCTGCAAGCCGACAACATCTTCCGCACCAACATCCAAACGGCATATAACGTAGCACTACGAGCAAATGACAGACCCGGACGTCATGCAGCTCCGCCCGTACTGGATGTACGACGCCGTCAACGACTCCCACACGCGCCCGAGTCACCTTGCGATGGACGGGAAGGTATTCCCGGCAGACAGCCCTATATGGGACACATGGTTCCCTCCGAACGGCTTCCGCTGCCGCTGCACCGTGAGGACGCTCTCAAAGCGTCAGGTGGAGCAGCGGGGCTTGAAGGTTGAGACATCCTTCCCGGCAGTTGCTCCCGACCCCCACTTCTCCACCAACCCCGCAAAGGTACGCTTCGAGCCCGACATGAAAGACTATCCCGAGCCGCTGGTGAAGGCGTACCAGAACAGGGAAAAGGAGCGGACGGGCGTGTAAGCCGCTGAGAGGCCCGCAGAGGGCCGCAGAGCGGCGGACGACCGCAGGGGGCGGGAGCCCGGAAGAAGCGAAATAGGGGCGTTTGCACGCGTGCTAACGGCCTTAGAGCAAGGCTCGGGAAGAAACCGAAGGAGGACACAGCAAAAATGAATGAGTTTTTCATCCTCAAGGGCAGCAATGTGGAGCTTGAGGGAGCCCCGGAGACGATCTCCGTCCTCCCCTGGGCCACGTCGTCAGCTCGAAGGGGAGTTCGATGTTGACGAGGAGAGCTACAAAGCGATGAAGGCACAGATTGCCAAACGTGGCGTCGATCTCGTTGTCGACTACGAACACCAGACGCTCAAGGGGGTCGAAGCCCCCGCTGCCGGATGGGTCAAGGAGCTCAAGCTGGAGGACGGACAGATCAAGGCCGTCGTCGAGTGGACGCCCAGAGGGGCGCAGTACCTCCAGAACAAGGAGTACCGCTACCTCTCCCCTGTGGTCAATGTCCGCAAATCGGACAACAAGGCGACGGGGCTGCACTCTCTGGCTCTGACCAATACCCCTGCGATCGAAGGAATGACCGCAATCGTTAATTCTGAAACTTTTGAAGGAGGACAAAACAACATGGAAATCATCAAGAAGCTCGCGGAGCTGCTGGGCCTGGGCGAAGACGCCAACGAGGAGCAGGTCATGGAGGCCCTCAAGGCGTGCGTCGCCGAGAACAAAGCTCTCAAGGAGGGGCAGCAGCCCCCGCCGCCGACGAAAACGTCGTCGCAAACAAGGCCGTGTGTGAGCTGCTGGGCCTCAAGGCCGGAGCCACCACGGATGACGTCACGGCGAAGATCATGGAGCTCAAAGGCGGCACCATCGACGGCGTCAATGTACTGGAGGAGCTCAAGGCTCTCAAGCAGCAGAACGCGCAGCGCGACGCCGACGAGGCTGTCACCCTGGCTCTCAAGGCCGGAAAGATCACTCCGGCACAGAAGGAGTGGGCCAAGAGCTACGCTCTGAGCGACCCGAAGGGCTTCGGCTCCTTTGTGGAGAAGGCTCCCCAGGTCGTCCCCATGAGCGAGATCGCCGGTGGCGACAATCTCCCTCTCAAGGGCGACCAGATCGACGACGCGACGATGCTCGTCTGCAAGCAGCTCGGCATTAGTGCCGAAGACGTCAAGAAGTACGGAATGAAGGAGGACTAACATCATGGCAGCTCTGACCAAAGAAAGGGACACCACCGAGATCATGCAGGACGCGAAGTTCCTGTATCTGCCCGTCAAGGGCAGCACCACCATCTACCAGGGGGCGCCCTCGTGGCCCTGGACGCCAACGGCTACGCGATCCCCGGGCAAGAAAGCGACTGGTCTGACCGCAGCGGGCCGCGCGGAGGAGACCGTCGAGAACAAGGGGGCGGATGGTGAGGCGTTCATCCGCGTCGCTCGCGGCGTGTTCGTCTTTAACAATACCGCCACCACCTCGAACAAGATCGGCGCGGCCCACGTCCTCAAGCCTTGCTACATCGAGGACGATCAGACCGTCACCGCTCTTGCAACCGGGGCTTCCGCCGCTGGTCTGGTCGTTCGCGTAGACGAGGACGGCGTCGCTGTTGAAATCGGTCGCGGCGTCACCGTGACCAGCGCGTCCTAACACCAACAAACAAAAGGAGGATAACACATCATGATTATCAATCCCCAGAACCTCAGAGGCATCTACGTCTCTTTCAACACTCTGTTCAATCAGGCGTTCTCTGAGCAGAAGCCGACCTATGAGAAGGTCGCGACCGTTGTCCCTTCCACCAGTGACAGCGAAACCTATGCGTGGCTCGGCGACATCCCCGGGATGAGGGAGTGGATCGGCGACCGCGAAATCCAGAACCTCACCGGCTCTGACTACACCATCAAGAATAAGGACTTCGAGCTGACCGTCGGCGTCGACCGCAACGCGATCGAGGACGACAAGATCGGCCTGTATAAGCCCTCTATCCAGATGCTCGGCGCGTCCGCTGCTTCCCATCCCGACGAGCTGGTCTACGCGCTGCTGGCCTCCGGCTTCGAGGCGAAGTGCTACGACGGCAAGGCGTTCTTCGCTACCGACCATGAGGTCGGCAAGAACGCGGTGAGCAACAAGATCACCAGCAAGCTCTCCCTGAGTCCTATGTCACCGCCCGCGCGATGATGAGAGGCTACAAGAACAGCAAGGGCCGCTCCCTGGCCCTGGTTCCCAATCTGCTGGTCGTTCCGCCCGCTCTGGAGGCCAAGGCCCGGGAAATCCTGGTCGCCGAGTTCATCAACGGCACCAAGAACACTATGCAGGGCACCGCAGAGCTCCATGTCGAGCCCCGACTCACCAGCGACACGGCGTGGTTCCTGATGGACACTAGCCGCCCCATCAAGCCCCTCATCTACCAGCAGCGCAAGAAGGCAAAGTTCGTCTCCAAGACTGCCGAGACCGATGACAACGTCTTCATGAGCAAGAAGTTCATCTATGGCGCGGACAGCCGTGGCAACGCTGGCTTCGGCTTCTGGCAGATGGCGGTCGGCTCTGACGGCTCCGAGGTCTAAACCTCCCGCTTTTGACAGAAGGGAGGGGACGGCGTGAGCTACAGCACGAGAGCCGAAGTCCGTAGCATGGTAAAGGATGACGCCCTCAACGCGATCATCGGGGACACCTTCATCGAAGACCCCGCAGAACGTGAGGAGCTGGTCGCCCCGATCATTGACGAGGCGATCGCGGACGCTGACGGTGAGATTGACGGCTACCTTGCCAAGAGGTACGCCGTGCCGATCTCACCGGCCCCCAAGATCATCAATAAATGCTCGAAGGACATCGCAGTCTATAACCTGTTCTCTCGCATCGGCATCGACGAGAGCACAGATCAGAAGACCTATCTCAACCGCTACAATCAGGCGATCAAGTTCCTCACGCTTGTCGCGGAGGGAAAGGTCTCACTCGGGACCGAGACTGATGACCCGGCCACCGCAGCGGCGACCGGGTTCTCGGTGAAATCGAACCCCGGATTTTCAGCCGGGACAAAATGAGGGGATGTGAGCCATGTATAGCATCCGACTCGAAGGGGACACCCAGGCGATGCTCCGAAAAATAAGGAGTTTCTCGGAGATCGACAAGAAGAGCATCAACGCAGCTCTCGCAGAAGGTGTCCGGGAGTCCACCCTGGAACGCTTCAAAAAAGAGCAGAGACCCGAGCGGCAAGCGGTGGAAGACATCCATAAGGGCGGAGACCGAGGGCGGGAAAACGCTCATCCAGTCCGCGCAGCTCCGCAACTCCATCAAATCGAAGTCGGACGCTACAGGCTTTGCCGTAGGCACCAACGTCAAGTACGCGGCGACACACCAGTTCGGCGAACCGGGGCGCACGATCCGGGCTCGCAGAAAGAAAGCCCTCCGCTTCCAGGTGGGAGGCAAGTGGGTTTCTAAGAAGCAAGTCCGCATCCGCATCCCGGCCCGGCCCTTCCTCGGCCTCTCCGACGACGATATGCAGGAGATCAAAGCAACGGTCGAGGACTTCATCGGAAAGGAGGATTAACCCATGCTCTACGGACAAAGCAAACAATACCTTCTTGATAAGCTCGTGGCGGCAGGGTTAAAGTCCAAGCCGTACACAACCCAGAAATCTCTCGAAAAGAGTCAGGAGTCCCACATAGGAGCGGTGCTTTTCGAGTCAGAGGCCCTATCCAGAAACGGCTCCAAAACCTACTACATTGACCAAGAGGGAGCGCAGAAGAAGAGGAGAAAGGTCTTTGAACGGAAGCTCACGTTCACGGTGGTCATCGGGGACTATACCGACGACGCGGTCGAGACCATCTTCGAGAAGTTTCTCGCGAGCCTTGACCGGGGCATCTATGTCGACGGCAACTTCGTCCAGATCGAGGTCGAGGGAGCGGACTGGGTCGACAAAGACGACTCCATTCTCAAAGCCCAGGTTGCCGTCCAGGCGACGATCTCGTTTGACGGTGGCCTTTATAGGGACACGGGCTTCGCGCCGCTCACCGGCGTCGAGGTCGTGTCCGTTGAAAAGAACAACGGAAAGGAGCCTTGATAATGGCAACCAAAACCAAACAGCCGGAGCTCTTGACGATCGGAGAGCTCTGCAAGAAGCACAATATCAAGCGGGCTGTCTTCGCTGGCGCGTGTGTCGCGAGCGGATGGAAGCCCGGAAGAGTGATGTCTGACGAGGAGTTCCTCGCTGGCATCGAGAGGTTCACCAGGGGGCCCGCGAGCGGCCCCAGGAGCAAGGAAAGTGAGGCGAACGAGTAAATGCTCAGAGATGTTAAACACAACGTCAGCGACGGCCTTCTGGGCTTCGCGACGCCCACAGGCGACGGCCTCCACATCAAAGTCGGCGTCTCCCCGTCGTTTCCGACACCCCGATCATCGTGACCGGGGATATGGACGCGGCGATGATTAAGAAACGCCTCGGCCTGTCTCCCCTGGCCGACGCCGTCATGGACTCCGTCCAGTTCGGCGCGAACCGTGTCTACTGCCTCCCTGTTACCGCCACGACGGCGGGAACCATCGGAGAGGTCACAAGAGTGGGAGATGGCGGCGGCAGCATGACCGCAACCGGCTCCCCGACGAACGCCTTCTCGGTGATCGTGAAGATCACCGCACAGGGCGGACTCAACACCGCTGCCTTCATCGTTTCCATCGACGGCGGCTTCTCCTACAGCGACGAGATCACCGTGCCCATGACCGGCTCTTATGAGCTCTCCGGGACTGGGATGACGCTCAAGTTCGTCGAGGCCACACAGGCCGACCAGAAGCCGAGCTCCTTCCTGGTGAACGATACCTACTCCTTCCAGACCGCCGCCCCTGTCGCTACCAACGGCGACATCCTGGAGGCCCTCCAGAAGATCACCAAGTTCAACCAGGAGGTCGAGGGTGTCCATATTGTCGGCGCGAGTACGCTGGCTCTTTGGCAGGCGGTCAGCGAGTTCAGGAAAGAGCTTTTCGAGGTCTATCACAAGCCCATGTTCTTCGTGCTGGAGCCTGAGTTCCCCGAGGAGGGCGAGAACGGAGACCTCCACGACTGGGCCTTCCAGATGGAAGCCGACCGCAAGAAGATCAAGGACACGGACATCCAGGTGTGCGCGGCATGGGGCCGCCTTGTGAAACTGGATGGCACCACCAGAACGTCAATCTCGCGGGCGTGGCCCTCGGTCGCTATGCGATGACATCCGTGCAGAAGTCCATCGGCCAGACTCGTCCCGAGGTTGGCATGGGCATCCCGAAGACGAAGCTGCTTGAGCTGCTCCCGTCAGGGTATGACAACAGCATCATCGAGCTGCTGGACGTGGCGGGCTATATGACCTTCCGCGAATATGACGGCCTGGATGACTTCTTCGCCTACCACACGAAGATGATGAGCCCGGACGGCAGCGACTTCCGCTACATGGAAGATGTCCGCGTGAAGAACAAGATCATCCGCGAGACCCGCAAGGAGGCCCTGCTGCTCAAGAACGATGACATCGACCTGGAGGACATCCAGGGCGAGCTCGAAACCCGGGCGAAGTTCATCAGCGCGCCCCTTGACCGCATGGTCGACGATGAGGAGATCAGCTCCTATGAGACGACCGTTGTCGAGGGACAGGAGGAGACCTTCCTCGAAGATGAAACCATGCGTATCAAATCCGCTATCTGTCCCGTGGCTATATCCGCGAGGTCGAGATCGACCTGGGACGCGCGGCTCTGGCGGAAAGTTAATGGAAGGAGGAAAAGACCATGCTCAAAGTAAACGGGAAAGCCTACGACTGGGCTGACGTTGACGTCAAGTTCCCGGGTCTTGTGCTCCAGCTCCAGGAGATCAGCTATGATGACGAGCAGGAGAAGGAGGAGACCTACGGCAAGGGCTCTATGCCGCGCGGCTACGGCACCGGCAACTATAAGGCGTCCGGCAAAATCTCCATGCTCCGCGACGACTATGACGATCTTCTGGACTACTGCAAGTCCAAGGGGCTCGCGTTCTACAAGCTGGAAATTCCGTCGATCGTTGTTTCCTACGCCAACGATGGCGGGCGGACGAGAATTGACGAGCTCAAGAAAGTCCATTTCTCGAAGCGCAGCAACAAGGCGTCCCAGGGGGACAAGAGCCTGACCGTCGACATCGACCTCATGATCGTCGGCGGCATCATCCAGGACGGCGTCAAGCCGGTCTAAGCGTTATCTCAAAATAATTGATAGGAGGAAGTCACACTATGGAAAGCAAGGAAAACATCGTGACCCAGGCAAGCTCCGACGAGCAGCTCAAGGAGAAGTACGGCGGCAAGCTCTACCGCGTCGGCATAACCGTCCCCGTGGACGACGAGAACGAGATGGAGTACGTCTACCGCTTCAAGCGTCCCAGTGTGCCCAGCTATGACCGCTACGTCAAGAGCGCGTCCCAGATCGGGATCACGAAGGCGAGCAAGGTGTTCATGCTGGATGCCGTCATTGACGAGGACAGGGATAAGCTCACGAAGGACATGGAGGAGAACCCGGGCATCGCTATCACCATCGGCAACAAGCTCACGGAGATCCTCGGCCTGACCAACACGGCAAATTTGAAGAAGCTCTAAGAGAGAAGGTCGCGGGGGTTCGGGAAAGCATCGTAGAGGCCGGACTGCTGGAAATCTACCGCTACGTCCCCCCGCTCTCTTAGAGGCATTTGACCCCGAAGCGATCGACGACATCGACGAGTTCCTTGACTGGGTGGCGAAGGCTCGCTACATCCAGGAGCTTGAGGAGGGCATAGTCACCCGGGCAATCGTGAAAGCGTTCCCCGAGTGACGGCCCTGTCGCCGGTCGCTTTTGAACACAGCTCGCCTCCAGAAAAATAGGAGGTGAACGAAAGGCATGAGTTTAGAGTCCGTTTTCAAACTGTCGCTCATTATGAACATGATCGACAATCTCTCGGGGCCGATGGCTGGTGTCGCGTCAAAGGTGGGCGCGAACGTGTCCAAGCTGGACGCGGTCAGCGAGGGCCTCGGGAACATGGCGAAGACCGGGGCTGTCATGCAGGAGATGGGAAGCCAGATCACCGGGGCCGTCCTGGCACCTGTAGAGGCGACCTTCGAGACGCGCCGAGCCCTGGGCGAGCTTGCCTCTCTGGGCGTGCAAGACCTGGGCGTGGTGGAGGATGCTGCCCGCGACTTCTCCGACCAGTGGGCCGGTACAACGAAGTCGGACTTCATTTCCGCAGCCTACGACATCAAGAGCGGCATCGCCTCCCTGGCGGACGAAGGCGTCGCTCAATACACAGAGCTCGCGGGTGTAACCGCGAAGGCAACGAAGTCCACGATCGGAGAGATGACGTCGCTCTTTGCGACGGGCTACGGTATCTACAAGGAGTTCTACGGAGACCTCTCAGACGTTGAGTTCGGTGAGATGTTCTCGGCTGGTATCTCGCAGAGCGTCAAGCAGTTCAAGACAACCGGCTCCGGCATGGCCCAAAGTATCCAAACACTGGGCGCGTCGGCAACGACCGCAAACGTCCCCCTCGAAGAGCAGCTCTCTATTCTGGGTATGCTGCAAGCCACAATGAGCGGCAGCGAGGCGGGCACCAAGTACAAGGCGTTCCTGAGATCGGCAGCGAAGGGCGGTGAAGCCCTGGGCCTCAGCTTCACGGACGCCAACAATCAGCTCCTCAGTATGCCGGAAATCCTGGACAAGCTGCGCGGGAAGTTCGGCGAAACGATGGACGCCGCCGAGAAGATGGAGCTGCAAAAAGCCTTCGGAGACACCGAGGCAGTCGCCCTCATCGATCTGATGTATAACAAGGTCGGAGACCTTCAGGACAACATCGTCGGTATGTACGACGCGCTCGGCTCCGGCACGGGCGTCGCGCTGGAGATGGCCTCGGCGATCAATGAGACTGAGCCGGAGAAGTTCGAGCGATTGCAGCAGCGCATCCACAACGTCACGGAGACCATAGGGAACACGCTCCTCCCCACTATCAACGACCTCATGGGCAAGGGAGAACAGGTTCTCACAAAGGTCGGCTCGTGGATTGAACAGAACCAGGAGCTCGTCCGCGTCATCATGATCGTCGTGCTGGCTCTGGGCGGCTTCCTCACGGTGGGCGGCACGGTCATCGCGGTCGTCAGCGGTGTCGGCCTTGTCATAACAAAGGCGATCTCGGCCTTCAAAATGCAAGGCTGGCTTCGTCTTAGTGAAGGGAGCGTTGACGCCGCTTATATCGTCGGTCTGGAGCTTCACAGCCGCCTTGCTTGCAAACCCCGTCACCTGGGTAGTTATAGGCATCGTGGCCCTCATCGCGGCCCTGGTGCTGCTCTACAACAAGTGCGAGTGGTTCCGTAACGCGGTCAATGCAGTCATCGACTTCTTCAAAGAAAAACTCGGGGCTGCGCTGGAGGTAGCGAAGAGCGTCTTCGGGGCGATCGGCAACGTCATCGGCTCGGTCATGGAGGCGGCGAAAACCACCGTCTCTGAAAAACTGAGCAATATGAAGGCAGCATATCAAGAACACGGCGGCGGCATCCGAGGTATAGCAGCCGCAGCGGTCGAGGGCGTGAAGGGCTACTACACGGCAGGCTTCACCTTCCTCGACAACCTAACGGGCGGGAAGCTCACCGCAATCAAAGAGAAGTTCTCGACGGCGATGAGCGGCATCGTCCAGGGCGTTTCCCAGAAATTCACCGAGGCCCGCGCGGCGTTCTCGAATGGACTCAACACCATCAAGAACGCAGTCTCCGGCGCGGTGACGTGGTTCTTCCAGTCTGGGCAGCGCATTGTCACCACGTTCGCGAATGGCATCAAGTCGGCGTTCTCCACAGCAGTCGAAGCGGTCAAGGGAGGATTGCAGCGCATCCGAAACCTGCTCCCGTTCTCTGACGCGAAGGAAGGGCCTCTGTCCACCCTGACACTGTCAGGACAGCGAACCATGACCACATACGCACACGGCCTCACGATGGCGCAGAACGCGCCCGCAGAGGCGATGGAGAAGGGCCTGGAGCAGACCAAGGCAACCCTCGAAAGGGAGCCCACCAAGAAGGTGAACCTCGCGAGCGGCGGCGACCAAGGAGACGGAACCGACGAGAGTGGAGCTCGAAGCTCCAGCGGAGGCAAGACCGTCGTCATCCAGAAACTTCTCATGCAAGTCGATCTCAAGAAGATCAAGGACTTGCAGACACTACTCGCACTTCTCAAGGAAGTCGAGGACTTCACCAACGGAAACGGCGACGAAGACCCGAGCGGAGACTCGGACGCCGTTCCTACACCGGCATAAAGGAGGGAGGACGACCATGATATACGTCGAAGACCAAACCATCAAGCTCAACGGGGTCGTCCTCCCTGGCCTCGTCAAAAGCATCGAGGTCACGGAGTCGGCGAAGGTGGACGAGCAGGAAGTGGAGGGCAGCGCGACCAAGCCGAAACAGGCTACGGGCTACGAGGATGCAAAGGTGAACATCGAGCTCATCATTGACGACACCCAGTCAGCCACGAAGTACCAGAGGTACGCCAGCCTCCGCTCAATCTTCCGAAAGCCCGGGCAGAGCGTTCCGCAGCCTATCCCCATTGTCAGCGAGGACACAGCAGCCCACGGCATCGAGAAGGTCATCTTCAAGAAGCTCACCCACAAGGGCGAGAGCAAGAGCGGACAGCTTACCGCCTCCCTTGAACTCTGGGAGTATATCCCTCAGACCATCACCGCGACCACGGCGAGCAGCAGCTCCAAGAGCTCCGGCAATTCTGGGAGCGGAAGCTCCGCCGCAAGCAGCAGCCTCACCGAAGAGTATGAGACCTACTTGTCAACGAGCCGTGGAAAGTCTCCGGCAGTTGATGACGCCGAGACAGCGGCAGCGATGAACCGAGTCGCACAAATGCCATATTGAGGAGGCGACTATGGAAACAACCGAGTTATACTACCCACAAATCGCGGCCCGGGCGGGCCCCTATACCTTCAACGAGGGCATCGAGATCGAGGTCTACTCCGCGAAGTCGTCCTACTTTGACTGGGCGAAGATACGCTTCACGGGGCAGTTTCGCCCGGAGATCACACTGAACAAGAAAGACCCCGCAGCGATACAGCTCGGATATGACGGAGCCCTTGACGACGTTTTCACGGGCTACGTCGCCAAACCATACGACGGCGGGGCCTTTGCGAACGAAGTCAATCTCAAGGATGAGATGCTGGTGCTCGAAGAGACCATCATCAACGACACGTTTCTTGATACTACCCCGCAGGAGATGCTCGCCTTCTTCCTGGCGAAAGCGGGGCTCTCTCAAGATGAAACTCTCGTCCAAGACATACCCACGGCGCAAGATGCTCCCCATACGGCAGCAGAACGCCGTCCAGGCGATCAACACCGTCAACGCGGCGTGGGGCCTAAAGGTTCCGTTCTTCTTCTCTGGCGGGGTCTTTTACTGGGATGAGAAGCCGGAGCAGGAGAAAGTCTACACCTTCGAGCACGGCGTCAATATTCTCAGTCTGAACCGGGCCGGAGGCGTATGGGAGCTTGAAACGGTCTCCGCCCCATTTGTGAAGCACTCCCACAAGATCAACGTCATCCATCCACAGGTGAGCGGCGAGGTCGAGGTTCAAAAAGTGGTGTCGACCACAAACGACTCCGGCTTCATCCGCACCTACATCTACTTCTAAACAACGAAAGGAGGGGCGCATCATGCTCGAAATGGTCAAGGCGATCATCAAGAAGTCAATCGCTGCCGACTACCCGCATTTGAAGCTCCCCGCCGTCGTGTTCGCGAGCATCAAGTCGGCGACCAAGCTCGACGCCTATGAGATTGAGGAGCTCGTCATCCACAATGATGACACTGGCAGCAGCTTTAACGGGCACATCACCGCCAACTGGTACGAGTACACCCTGACCGTCCTCGACCGCTTCGGGAACCCGGACGATGACTTTCCGACCATTCCCGGAATTAAGTCTAAGAGTCAGTTCAAGGCGGGGGCCGTGGTAGCGGTCGCTCTCCCATACGGAGACCTCACTCCGTCGATCATCGGGGAGGTGAGCTTGTGACGGGATTGTACGACACCGACATCCGGCTCGACGATGAGTGGCAGCTCACACAGGCGGCGGACGGAGACGCCCCCTCTGCTCCGGGCTTGACTGCCTATATCAGAACATTGTCCTCGAGGCGATCACGCAGCCGGGAGACTTGTTCTATGACCCGGAGTTCGGGTGGGGCCTTTACGACTTCATCCAGTCCGAAGACTCTGAGCTCACCCGTTTAGAGATCACGCAGCGGGCGAGGTCAAAACTACAAAAGCGGGAGGTCATTCTCCCAGACAGCATCGAGATCAGCATAGATTTTAACGACGACGTCATCCTGCTCCGCTGCTCTTTCCGCTTCGGAGAAGAGAGCGAAGCCCGCAAGCTAAACGTCGTCATTGGAGCGGTCAGCGTGGAGGTGATAGCAGCATGATCGACAAAGAGATACTTGACGCCGTCATCCCTGTCCCGACGCTCGAAGAGGCAAAAGACGAGAAGGTCGCAGAGCTGAAGGAAGAGGGGTTCGTCGTCACAAATTTCCATTCGGGCGGTGTGTTCTATACGCTGCTCATGGTCGAGCTCCGTATCAAGATTGAATTGCTCCAGCTCGCCCGCCGTATTCTCAACAATATGTTCGTCACCCATGCCGAGGGCGTGTGGCTTGACCTCAAAATGCCTGACTACTCCAAGAAGAGAAAGAAGGCACAGAAGGCCCATGGGCTCGTTACCGTGTCCCGCGTGGGTGCGAGCGGAGAGGCTATCAAGATCGCGAAGGGCCACGTCTTCAAGAGCATCCTTGACATCAACGGAGAGGAACTCCGATACTTCACGATCGAGGCGGCGGTGCTCCAAAAAGGGGCGATGTCGGTCGACGTACTCGTGGAGGCCGAGGCCGAAGGAAGCCGCTACAATGTCCCAGAAGGACAGATCACCCGCACGCTCACCTACATCGGAGACGTCAAGATCACAAACGCCGCCGACTGGATTGTGCGCGAGGGCAGCGATACAGAAGATGATGAGAGCGCGAGAGCACGCACCCTCCGATCGTGGTCTGAGCTGGCGCAGCTTGCGACCGAAGACGCCTTTGTCAACGCGGCTGAGTCCGTCACCGGCGTCCTGTTTGCCCAGGCAGATTGTGACCATCCGAGAGGGCAAGGAACCGTCGACATCATCGTAACCGGCACGGCTGGAGAAGCGACGGAAGGCTTGCTCAAGTCAGTCCAGGAAGCCGTTGACAAGATCGCGGGGCCATACGATAATATACTCGTGAAGTCCTCTGTCACAGTCGACCAGGACATCGAGCTCACCATCACGACCGGCTCGGCAGACTCCGATGAAGACATCGAGAACCGGGTCAAGACTATCCTGACGGAGCTGCTTGCAGTTCGCAGAGGCCGAAAGCTAAACGAGCTGACTCGTTCCGACATCAACTTCGCAGTCCGAAACGGCTACAGCTCGGCCACAAATGCCGAGATCACCGTACCGGCCCAGGACGTGAAGCTGGACAAGGACAAGGTCATCACCCTCGGGGCTGTCAATGTAACAGTCGAAAGGGAGTGATCGGATGAAGAGATACGACAACTTCGGCGACTATATGTTTGACCTCCTGTTCGCTCCGTTGAAGAAGGGAAAGGAAGCTGCCAACCAGTTCCGCATCTTCTTCCGGGTCATCGGAAGGACTTTGACGACGTCAAGAAAGCGTTCTTCCGAGTAAGAGACGAGGCGAACGTAGTGAGCGCATCGCCGGTCATGCTCCCGGTACACGGTCAAGATCGGGATATGCCGAGGCTTGAAGGAGAGGATATAGAAGCCTATAGGACGAGGCTCTCCATGAAGGGACTGATCTCCGAGTGGGGAGGCACGCGGCAAGGTGTACTCTACGCCCTCACCTCTCTCGGCTACGATAAGAGCTACATCGAACCGTTCTCCGTACAAGACCCGGAACGGTGGGCCGAGTTCATCATCTTCCTCAAGAGCTCGAAGCAGAGCGGCGTCTACAACCTCGACGTCATCGACGCAGAGGTTCGCAAGGTCAAACAGGGCAGCAGCAAGCCAGCTTATGGTATGGAGACCGGGGCTGCCGTTGTTCTACATTCCAGACTCGAGCACGGCTTTTCAGACTATCCACGGTGCGGTCAGCTCGTTTGTGGCGTTTGGCCCCATGTGGTCAGCGAGGGTTACTTGCTTGCCTCGAAGGTCACGGCACAGGGCGGAAAAGACTCCGGCGACGTCCAGTTCCCGAAGTCCGGCACATTCGCGGCGTCTGAGGAGTTCTATCACTTCGGCAACTATACCATCTACGAGGGGCTCGCCTCTGACATCGCGGCGATCTCCGGGGCTGAGAGCGGCGTCAAGGAATACTTGAGGTGTTCCGATACGGCCAGATGCTCCAGCACAACTCAAATGAGAGGAGGAAGCGACTAAATGGCAAAAAAAACGCTCACAGACATCGGCATCCAGAAGATCGGGCAGCGGTTCGTCGACTCCGTCGATCACGCAGCCTTTACCTGGAACGGACAGCCGAAGACGGTGCAGCCCTTCCGAAAAATCGTCAGCGGCTCCGACGCGAGGGTGTATGTCTACTTCGATGACACGGTCATCGGTGACGTCTCCAACGTGGAGCTTGTCGACACCGACGGCGACGTCGTGGCGAGTGCTGGCGATCGGGTCTTCACCAAGACACAGGGCAAGGGGCTCTATGTAGCCTTCAAATACAACATCAAGGAAATGGAGGTCGAAAGCAGCGATGAAGCAGTATGAAAAAATTGGGTGGCTTGACCACGTCACCGATGTCGTGACGGGGAAGTCATCCAAGAAGGGACGCCCGTGAGTCAGACGAACATGAACCACATGGACGACGGCATTTTCACCAACCGGGAAGCCGCTATTCTCCATGAGGCTCAAATCGCAGCCGCGCAGCAGGAGATCAAGGTCTTGAAAGACGCCACGCTGAACAACATGGTCAACAACGTCTTTCTCAAAAATTTTGACTCCGTTACCGCCGTCGCGATCACGTCCGGGATTTATGACCCCGTGGCGCGGAAAATCTATGTATAAGGTCGCTTGCACCCGAAAGGAGGCAAGCTGCATCATCGGGAGCCTGTTTGGAGAGCTCGTCCCGATATGCAAAAAGTGCAGGCAGCTCAAAGAAGACGACATCGTCCTTGAAACCGAGAGCGGCCTCGCCCTGGAGATCGGGGGAGAACCTGACGCTCGAGGGAAAGAGCTCTCTCAGCGGTAAGCCTATCAAAATAAGACTGACCGACTACGGCCTGGAGTTCTACGGGGACATCACCGAGATCACCCGCGTCAAGGAAGCGAGGTGTGTCTATATTGGCTGAGCCGTCAGTTCTTCAAAAGAAGGCTGAGATATTCCTGGAAAGGGATGTCTACCCCTTGCTAAAAAACTTCCCCGTCTCGGAGAAGTTCTCCTTGAGTCAAGAGATCAAACAGTCGTGCTTCAAGCTCATCCGCGCCGCCGTCATGGCAAACAACCTAACGGTCGTCAAGAAGCGGCTGGAATGGCTGGACGAAGCGGACGCGGAGAAAACCCTTCTCCTCGTCTTGTTTGGGATAGCAAAGACGCAGAAGTACATCACCCAGAAGAAGCTCTTTGAATTGCAAGGAAAGCTCAATGAGATCGGGCGCATCATTGGAGGCTTGCAAAAGTTCTTCATCAATAACGGGCAGCAGCCCAAAAAAGTAAAAAGCACCTACTTAGGGTTATCTCTGTATGGTCTTCGTATCGCGCGAACCGTGGGTACAATTCGGCCCGCAACTGGAACAACAACAATGCTACGAACCAGAACGCGAACGTCGGTTTCCGCCCCGCCTTGTAGGTTATTTCGTCCGGCACGGTCACGGCTTTGCTGGCGAGTCCTTGTTATACTTCAAGGGAGAGGTAATCCTTCGCCATGTCTTGAGACGGCGTAAAAACAGTGATAGAGGCCCGCCCACCCTGTCGTATTGGGCGGCGGGAGGCTGTCTACAATGTGGGTATAAACCCGCGTCATAGGTGCCAAGCCGTTCTAACTGGAAAGGATGCCACAAATGACGAAATTCCCCATTTTGCACTACAACACCAAGAACACCAAAAGTAAGCTCGTCCCGCCGCCTATGCCGCCCTCCAAGTACGAGGATGTGGTGGGGTGGCCCATGATCGAGGCGAGCTATAAACAAGCTCAGAGGTCACAGGAAGTTTTCCCGTGAGGCCGTATGCTATGACCTTCTCTCTGAGGTGAACAACGTCGAGCTCTGGTCTGATCTCAAGAAAATTGAGAGCAGACCGCAGCCTGGGAGGCGTGAGTACAGTCCCGGCCCGTACCGTCACAGGACGATCACGGAGCCGAAGACCAGGAGCCTCCACATACCACACCTTCGGGATAAGGTCGTGCAGCTTGTCATCCATGAGGAGCTCCAGAACCTTTTTTCCGCCCTGTCTTCGTTGACCGTTCCTTCGCCTGTATGTACGGCAAGGGCCCCATCCGGGCGGCGTTCAACGTGCAGCACGACATGAGGGTCGCCCGCATGAAATGGGGCGACGAGGCAGCGGTCATCAAGATCGACGTCAAGAAGTTTTTCTATAGCATCGACCGCCAAGTGTTAAAGAAGATCATCGCGAAGCGGTTCAAGAAGCTCAAAAAGAAGTACCCCGACAAGTACGAGGACTTCCTTCGGTTCTACCGGCTTCTTTGCAAAGTGATCGACTCGAGCCCGGAAGGCGAGACCGGCATACCCCTCGGGAATGTCAGCTCCCAGGACTTCGCCAACATCTACCTCAACGAGCTCGACCAGTATTGCATCCGCTTCCTCGGTGCTAAACTCTACACTCGGTACATGGACGACATCGTCATCATCGCGCCGAACAAGGAGATCGCCCGGGAGTGGCTGGCAAAGATCAAGGTATTCCTCCAGGAGAGGCTCCACCTTGAGACCAACCAAAAGACCAAGATTTTCTATGTGCGGCAGGGCGTGAACGCCTACGGCTTCAAAATCAAAGCGACGCACCTCCTTCTCCGAACCGAGTCCAAGCGCAAGGAGAAGCGGCGCATTAAGGCGATGATTAAGAAGCTCAAAGAGGGCAAGATCACGAAGAAGGAGATCGTCCAGGCGGTCAACTCGTGGCTCGGCTTCGCCCGGTGGGCTTGCGCCTACAATCTGGCGAAGAAGATATTCGCTCCCTACCGCTTCATAAAAACGGAAGGAGAGCTACCTTATGGCGCAATATCTCGGAACCGTCAAGCTCGGCGGGTTCTACAACAACGGCAGCGTGCTCGCACGCCCCACAAAGCCCTGGCGGCCTGACTCGACCCCGGGCAGCATGAGCGGCGTCGGCAACATCCCCCAGATGTCCGGCAGCATGGCAAACTATACCTTCGGTGACACTCCTGCCGCCGAGGCAAATCAGCTCCAATGGATTAAAATTCAGGACGATGATAAGACGCTCCTTATTTGCGACCGCGTCATTCTGGTCTCCTGTTCCTGGAACGACCTGAATGGGGCAGGGCTACATCACAGGCAAGGAAGTCACCATCGACGGAGCGAAATACAAGTGCCGCGTCCTGACTGGAGGCAGCACATACAGAAACAGCGATCAGTATGCGGGCGGTTCGCCCACTAACAATGAGTGGGACAGGTTCATCACCCGTGAGGAGGTCATCACCGGCCTCCCTGCCCCGGTTTCTGTCTGACCTGGACAGCACTTTGAACACCACGGACGAAAACAGCGCCCATAACGCCTTGTGGCATTGGGCTGGCGTCTATTCCTGGTGTCAGGAGACATATTCTGGAAATTCTTCGTATCGCGCGTACCGTGGGTACGATTCGGCCCGCAGCTGGGATTACATCACTGCTACGTACCAGGACGCGAACGTCGGTTTCCGCCCCGTCCTTGAAGTCCTGAACACTGACCCTCTGATCTCTGACAGTGACAGAGACCTGGGAGATAAGAACAGCAACTTCACGATCACCTACACCGTCGACGACTCCGACTCCGGCGACGTCTTGACGGCGACGGAGTCGATTGATGGGCAAACGACGAAGTCGTTTGCCCCGACGCGAAATTCTGTAAATACGATCACCGTCCCGGTCGATGAATTGAGCCTCGGCTCGCACACGGTCAAGGTGGTCGTCACCGATGGGCAGGGCGGAACGGCGACCCGGACGTGGACGTTCACCAGAACGAACGCAGCCCCGACGATCTCCGGCACCGACACCAACCTCGGGGATAAGAACCTCGGCTTCACCTATCAGTATACGGTCGATGACGCGGACGGAGATACCCTGACGGTCGTGGAAGCCCTCAACGACGAGACGCTCAGAACCATCAACAACGCCCCCAGAGGCGAGGCTCTGAATGTAACCGTCACGGGCGAGAAGCTCTACTCCTTGAGCCTCAATTCTGTCAATACCATCACGATCACCGTCACGGACGGTAAGGGCGGAACGGCGTACAGACGCCTCACCTTCAAGAGAACTAACTCCGCCCCGGCGATCTCTGGCACCGACACAGACCTCGGTCTCAAGACCGGCAGCTTCGCTGAAAACTACACCATCACGGACGTTGAGGGCGACAATGTGGTCGTCACTGAGTTCGTGGATGACGATGAGATCAGAAGCTACCAAGCGACGCTCGGAGAAGAGGCCACGATTGAGCTCACCCGTGAAAAGTGGCTCATGCTGACAAACGGAACGCACCAGCTCCGTGTCGAGGCCGTGGACGGCAACTTCGCGACCTCTGTCCGCGTCTGGAATTTCTCCAAGGCAGAGAACACGATCGCCTTCCAGTTCTCGGCCCCGGAGGAGACGGATGCCCGGGCGACCAAAATCCTCATCACCCCGACATGGAAGATCGAGGGCGCAGTCGCAAAGGTAGAGGCTTGCAACAACGCATTTGACGCCGTTCCCACATGGGAAGACATCACGGCGATGGTGCAGCTCAACCGAGTCTTCAACTTCACCAACGAGACCAAGACGGCGGACAAGTGGGGCGTGAATGTGCGCTTCACGATCGTCAAGAATGAGGGCTACGAAGGCGAAGTTTCTATCTCTGGATTTGGAGGTGCTTACGAATGAGCGAAATGCAGTATTTAACCCCGAAGACCTCCATCAAGGAGCTCAACCAGAAGGAGCGGCGCAGCAGCTCCGCCCAGGCCGTCGCCGAGATCATGTTCGTCAAGATGGCCCAGGAGCAGCAGCTCGATGAGGTGACGATCAACGAGTACCCCGACCTGTTTGTCGAGTGGGACGAGAATTGGAGAGGCAGCGCGGGCAGTATCGTCCAGGACGAAGGGCAGCTCTACCGCTCCATCCACGACGTCACCAACGCGGGACAGAATACCAAGCCCTCCGATACACCCTCCATGTGGACGCGCATCGGAAACCCTCTCGAGGAGTTCCCTGAGTGGGTGCAGCCGCTCGGAGCACATGACGCCTATGCAAATGGCGACAAGGTGACTCACAACGAAAAGAAGTGGGTCTCCGACGTGGACTCCAACGTCTGGGAGCCCGGTGTCTATGGCTGGTCTGAATATACCGAGCCTGTAGCGGCCCAGGAGGCCGCAGAGGACGCCGGAGAGGCTACGGAGGGGTAACTACTACCCCAGGGGCAAAAAGCTAAAGGAGGGGCGGCAAAGGCCGCTCCTCCCCAAGCTAAAACCCGCCCCTTTACATGGGCGGCTCCCTCCATTTTGGGGGCCGTCGATGCAAGTGAGCGGGTTTCGGATTTACTTCTTAGAACCGGGCTATTTTTTCTCAAAAATTCTGTCCGAGTTTCGCAAAAAAATTGTCGCGCTACACCGGAAGATCCAAACCGAGCGTCTGGTGATGCCGGAGTTCTCGGTGACGGGCGGCCAGCCCTCCCTCATCAATGGCAGCAAGGACTTCTGCGATTGGACGCGGGATGATCAGACCATGGCGTTCCAGCTGGAAAAGCATGTGGGCGAGGTACTGGGCCCCTACTCCAAGGGGCTGGTGTCCATTGGCCTGGCGGAGAGCCTGTTTGAAAAAGGGCGGCAATATCTACAAGGTGCTGGAGCTTGCCAACCGGGGCCTGATGGAGACCATGAATGGCGGCAAGTTTGAGCTGCAGTTTGTGGGCGCGGCGCTGGTGGCCCGGGTGTATCTGGTCACCGGCCATCCGGGAGACTCGGTCAAGACACTGGAAGAGATAGAGACCCGCGCCCAGCGTGGTGTCCGCCGCGTGGTGCGGAACGTGCGGGCCATGCAGAGCCGGATCAAGCTCTGGCAGGGCCGGGTAGAGGACGCGGTTCGCTGGATGGAGAACGAGCCCCAGGACGAGCTCCATTTCAATGTGCTGGAACGGTACTGCTACAATACCTTTGTCCGGGTGTACATGGCGCAGCAGCGGTATGATAAAACCGCGCAGATCCTCATGCGGCTGCGCAGCTATGCCAATATGGAAAAGCGGCCCTGGCTCCAGATGGAGGGCGACCTGCTGGAATCCATCATCCGTTACCGCACCGGGAACCCGCTGTGGAAAACGGAGCTGACCCAGGTGCTCCGCCGGGCCGAAAGCTACCACTTTGTCCGGCTGTTCTGCCGGGAGGGCGCGGCGCTGCTGCCCCTGCTGCAGGAGCTTGGCTGCCCGGAGGGCGTGGACGAGGCCTATTGGCAGGAAGTGCTGGGCAAGACCCGCGCCATGGCCGAGGCTTATCCGCTCTACCTGAGCACCAATGCCCCGGCGGCACTGCCGGGCACGGTGCAGCTGAGTGAGCGGGCCCTGCAGGTGCTGCGGCTACAGGATCGGGGCCTGACCCGGTCTGAGATCGCCCGGCAGCTCCAGCTCAGTGAGCGGAGCGTCAAATACCAGTGCGAGCAGGCCTACCACAAACTGGGTACCAGCAACAAGGTGGAAGCCCTTTCCGCCGCGCGGAAATTAAATCTCTTATAATGCCCTCTCAGTCTCGCTCCGCTCGACAGCTCCCCCAAAGGGGTGAGCCCTTGGCAAAGAGATGTTGTTTGTGGGGATTGCCAAAGCCTCTCACTTTGGGAGAGGTGGCATTGCGTAAGCAATGACGGAGAGGGCAAGGATGCTGCCCAAGAAAAATAAGCGCAGCGATGTGCTGACTCTGATAAACAGAGTGCATATCGCTGCGCGCTTTTTGTGTTTTGTAAAGTGAACTTTACTTTTCAAATTTGAACAGGGGAGCGCCTGCGGCCACGATGCCGCCCACGATCTGCATTTCGGGCAGATCGTCCGCGTTGGTCACGATGAGAGCCGTGGCCGTGGGGTGGCCCGCTGCACGGATGGCGTCCAGGTCGATCTTGAGCAGCGGGGTGCCGGCTTTGACTTTCTGGTCTACCTTGACCTGTGCCTCAAAGCTCTTGCCCTGCATCTCCACGGTGTCCATGCCCACATGGATGAGAACCTCAATGCCGTCATCGCTCATCAGGCCAACGGCGTGCAGGGTGTCTGCAATGGTGGTCACGGTGCCGTCAAAGGGGGCGTAGACCATATCGCCGGTGGGCTCCAGGCCGCAGCCGGGGCCCAGGATGGCAGTGGCAAACGTTTCATCGGGCAGCTGCTCCAGCGGGATCACCGTGCTGTCGATGGGGGCCAGAACGGTCATCTTCTGGCCGGAAAATTTGGTGGCGGCAGCCTTGCTGCCAAAGATCTTGTCAAAAAAGCCCATGGGTATCTTACCTTCCTTTCAAAATTCAAGATATCATACCAGGGGGGAAAATGCAAGCAGCAACCTGTACAAAGACAGGCCGCTGTTTTTGGCAGTTACAGCAGGGCCAGCAGCTGCCGCACTTCCTCCATCCGGGTAGCCCAGCTGGTGGCGATCCGCATCACCGTGTGGGTGTCGTCGTATTTTTCCCAGAAGCCGAACTTTGCCTTGCCCTCCAGCGCTTCCAGCTGGGCATTGGGGAAGACCACGAAGATCTGGTTGGTGGGGGAGTCCATGAAGAACTGGTAGCCTTTTTCCGCCAGACCCTTTTTCAGCACGGCGGCCGTCTCAAGGGCGTTTTTGCTGATCTCGGTGTAGAGGCCGTCGGTGAAGAGGACGTCGAACTGGATGCCCATGAGGCGGCCCTTGGCCAGCAGAGCGCCCTGCTGCTTGACCATGGTCATGAAGTGGGCCGGTGCGCCGTGGGGGAAGACCACGGCCTCGCCGCAGAGGGCACCTACCTTGGTGCCGCCGATGTAGAACACGTCGGTCAGGCGGGCAATGTCAGCCAGCGTGACATCGGTGCCCTCGCTGACCAGCGCGTAGCCCAGACGTGCGCCGTCCACGAAGAGGGGCATATGGTAGGCATGGCAGACGGCGGACAGGGCTTCCAGCTCGGCCTTCGTGTACAGCGTGCCGTACTCGGAGGGGTGAGAGATGTAGACCATGCCGGGGAAGACGAGGTGGTCCATGTTGGCGTCGGCGTAGAACGTCTGGCAGAAATTCTCCACATCCTTGGCGGCCACTTTGCCGTTGGTGTGGGGCAGGCTGAGCACCTTGTGGCCGGTGAACTCAATGGCACCGGCCTCATGCCCGGCCACATGGCCGGTGGCGGCGGCGAGCACGCCCTCCCAGCGGTGGAGCATGGAGGCGATGACGATGGCGTTGGCCTGAGTGCCGCCGGAGATGAAGAAGACATCCGCCTCTGGGCAGGCGCAGGCCGCGCGGATCTTCTCTTTGGCGCTGGCACAATAGGGGTCGGTGCCGTAACCGGAAACTTTTTCAAAGTTGGTCTCTACCAATTTCTGCAAAATGGCCGGGTGGGCACCCTCACAGTAGTCGTTTTCAAAGTATAGCATCAGAGCTTTCCCTCCACAAATCAAGATAACCTAATAGTCTCCCTAAATGAAAAAGGTGTCAAGCTAAGAAGATTTACTGCATCTTAAATGAGAATGTGGTATACTTTTTTTCTGGTGAAGAAAACTCGGACGAGGAGGGACTGCGGGTGAAAGGAAAATTCCCATGGAAAGACATGCTCGTGTTGGGCGGTGCACTTGCGGCAGCGATTGCGGGCGTGGCGGCCATTCAGGCGGTCAGCGGCCGGATCGACGGCGTGGCATCCATGGTCTTTGTACTGGCTGCTTTTTTCGTCTCAATGTATACGGAGGGCTATCTCTGGGGCGTGGCGGCGTCAGTCATCGGAATGCTGGCGGTCAACTTTGCGTTCCGCTCGCCCTATTTTGCATTTAATTTCACTCTGCCGGAAAACCTGTTCTCGGGTGCCGTGATGCTGGTGGTGTCCTTCATGACGAGCACCCTGACCACCCGCGTCAAAAAGCAGGAGCAGCTGCGGATGGAGAGCGAGACGGAGAAGATGCGGGCCAACCTCCTGCGGGCTGTCTCCCACGACCTGCGCACTCCGCTGACGTCCATCTACGGGGCCTGCTCGACCGTCATCGACAACTACGACTCGCTGGGCCGGGAGCAGAAGCTGAAGCTTCTGGGCGAGGTCTGCGAGGATGCCCAGTGGTTGAACCGGATGGTGGAGAATCTGCTGTCCGTCACCCGGATCGACAGCGAAAAGGTCTCGGTGAAAAGAGACCCCCACGGTGCTGGAAGAACTCATTGACACCGTGCTGGTCAAATTCAAAAAGACGCACCCGGGGGTGAACATCCATGTGGAGCTGCCGGATGATTTCATCGTCATCCCGATGGACTCCATGCTCATCCAGCAGGTGCTGACCAATCTTTTGGAAAACGCTGTTCTCCATGCGGAGGGGATGACAAAGCTCACCCTCCGGGTGTTCACGCTGGGCAACCGGGCGGTGTTTGAGGTAGCGGACAACGGCTGCGGCATCCCGAAAGAGCGTCTGCGCACCCTGTTTACCGGGACGCTGCCCTCGGAGAGCGGGGCCGACAGCGGCAAGCACGGCATGGGCATTGGCCTTTCGGTCTGTGCCGCCATCATCAAGGCCCATGGCGGCGAGATCAAAGCCGAGAGCACGCCCGGTGAGGGCACGACCATCCGGTTCTGGCTGGAAACGGAAGAAGTGGATACGGAGGAAACAGAGGATGAGCAATAATAAATTCAAGGTACTTATCATCGAGGATGAGGCGAACATCTGCAGCTTCATCCAGACCCTGCTGGAGACCAACGGCTATCAGGCGCTGGTGGCCCAGACCTGCATGATGGGCATGACCATGTTCATCTCCTACAACCCGGACCTCGTCATCCTTGACCTCGGCCTGCCTGACCGGGACGGTCTGGAGCTGATCCGCACCGTGCGCCAGAAGTACATGACTCCGATCGTGGTGCTTTCAGCCCGCACCACGGAGCAGGATAAGATCGAGGCCCTGGACCTGGGGGCCAATGATTATGTTACCAAGCCCTTTGGCACCGGCGAGCTGATGGCACGTGTCCGGGCTGCCCTGCGGGTCAACCGCTACAGTACGGCGGGCAGCCTGCCCACCGGGACGTTTACGGCACAGGACCTGGAGATCAACTATGAGCGCCGCAAGGTGTTTGTGGACGGGCAGGAGATCAAGCTGACCCAGACCGAGTACAACATCGTGGCGTTCCTCTCCGAGCATGCGGGCCGTGTGATGACCTATGCCGCCATTGTCCGGGCCATCTGGGGCGATACGGACTGCGGAAGCACCAAGAAGCTGCAGGTCAACATGGCCAACATCCGCAAAAAGCTGGGCAGCCGCCCGGGCAGCAACAATTATATCCTCAATGAGCTGGGCGTCGGCTACCGGATGATCGACGAAGACGGTGACAGCAAACCGCTGGACCTTGCCGTGGAAGAGCACTGAGGATCCATAGGGCACAAAAGAACGGAAAAGCAGAAATGAATGCTCCCCGCCGTGGCCGGAAATTCCGCCTGCGGCGGGGATTTTTGCCGCAGATACGCTGGATAAAAATAAGTAGAACTTTTTTGGAGAAAATGCTTGACATTTTTGGAATCCATGGTATAATTATCAACGTTCCGAGCCGAACGGCTCACGGACAAAAACAAAATAAGCGGATATGGCGGAATTGGCAGACGCGTTAGATTCAGGTTCTAATCGGGGCAACTCGGTGGAGGTTCAAGTCCTCTTATCCGCACTTGAAAAACTCAGCACAATGTGCTGAGTTTTTCTTTTTGTGCGGATAAGAGGGCTTGAACAGCACGGCCACGCCGCAGGCGTGGCAACCAACAGCCCAGTGGGCTGTTGGTTAGTGCGCGGTTCCTAGAGATTTAGGAATGTCTAACAAGAGGACTACCGTGAAGTGCGGATAAGAGGACTTGAAAGGGCGACGGTGCGCAGCACCGGAACCAAAGCCCCAGTAGGGCTTTGGTTAGCCCGTGGTTGGTAGAGTCTAGGAACGTCTACCGGGAGGACTGCCGTGAAGTGCGGATAAGAGGACTTGCAGCGGAGCTGACCGCCGCCTGCGAGCAAAGACTTCCCCCGGCCGGGGGAAGATGGCGAAGCCAAAAAGGGGAACACAGGGAAGCGAGGCTGGGGCCACGCTCCGATTTTTCAAAGTCCGCTCAAGGGCTGTAGAAAAATCGGTAAGCGCAACCCGGGACAGCACGGCCACGCCGCAGACGGGGCAACCAACAGTTCACGGTAGGTCTTGCAGATCAGATCACCAGCGATAAAGTGGTTTACCACTGATTGAAATGCACCCGGTCGGCCTTGTAGCGGCTTGCACGCGGGGCGGTAATGTCCGCTTCCGGGTAGCCGAGGGCGATGATGGAATGGGGCACGATGGTCTCCGGCAGAGCGAAGAGCTTCTTCTGGGCCTCCACCCGGTCCATCTGCGGCCAAGTGCCCAGCCAGACCGCGCCAAGCCCCAGTTCCTGCGCCGCAAGGCAGATGTTCTGGGCGGCAATCGCGCCATCAATGACCCAGTAATCCTTTGCGAAGCGGAATGCCCGGTCAAGGTCGCCGCAGACGAGGATTCCGGCGGCAGCTTTCCGCAGCGGCTCGGCTGGGCGGCCGTTGGCATCTGCCATCTGTGCCAGCTTTTCCGGGTCGGTCACTACCACGAAAGACCAATCCTGTGCATTGACGCAGCTCGGCCCGCTCATGGCGGCTTCCAGCAGCTGGTGCAGCTTTTCATTTTCGATGGGCTGATCCGTAAATTCCCGGCAGCTGCGCCGGGTGAGAATGGCATCCAGAGTGTTCATAAATCAGTGCCTCCTGTGTCGATTTGGGCTTAGTATAGCACAGCGGTTTGAAAATTTCATGTGCGATTTCGCTTGCAATTCCGGAAAGAACTCGGGATGATCCATTCCGAACCAAATCCAAAAAAGGGGCTGTTTTGCAACAGCCCCATGACGTTCCATTGCCAAAATGCATCCGGATCAATCCAGAACAAAAGGGCCCGCCCTCTCATCGAATGATGAAAAAGGCGGGCCCTTTCAAAATCAGGTATTCTGGTTTGTTACACGCTTCCAGCTGCGGACGGCTTTCCAGCGGGTGACGGATTTTTCGGGCTTGAACAGATCAGCGCTCTTGGGGGTCATCAGGCCCGTTTCCACGGCCCACTGGGCGGCCTGCGCGGTGTCGGGGTCGGTGATGTCCGCAAAGGCGGGCTGTGCGGCAGGGGCGGGGCGGCCGGCCGTGTTCCACAGCAGGAGGGCAAGCTCGGCGCGGGTCTTGGGCATGACGAAATCCGCCGGGAGCCAGTGCTCCTGATAGAGGCTCATGCCCAGGTCGTAGGCCTGCCAGGCTACCAGAGCGGTGGCGGCAGTGCCCAGTGTGACGCCTGCGATGACCGAGACGTATCGGAGCCCTCTTCCTCCTGCATCCGGGGGGTGGCCTCGATGCTCAGAGGCTCGGCGGGCATGGTAAAGGCGAACTCTTCCAGTGTCCGGCCGGTTTCAAATTTCTCCGCGTCATCGGCGTTCAGCGCGCCGTTCAGGATGGTCCAGCGGTCAAACACCATGCCGGAGGGCATCCGGTCGGGGTCGGCTACCAGCCGGACGGAGGCGTCCTTTTCCAGCTGGAGAGTGGTATCGCCTGCGGAGGCGGTGACGTCCACCCCGTCCACATACACGAACGCGCCGGAGACGTTCAGCGCATAGGTATCCGGAAGGACAGGCGCGTTCTTTTCCCACTTGGCGTAAACTTTGGTATCGCCCGTGATGGGAGTGTTGAAGTCAAACTTTGTGGAGTAGGTAGCGTCGGTATACCAGCCGATGAATGTATAACCCTCTGCCGACAGCTTTCCGGGGTCTTTGGCGGTTCCGTTATACTTGACATTCTGGCTGGCGGGTGCGTCTGTGCTCGGTGATAAAGCTTACTTCGTAATCGTTGGCTGTCCACTTGGCGTAAACCGTGGTGTTGCTCTTGATGGGCTTGGTAAAGTCAAACTCTATGGTACGGTTCTCGTCGGCATACCAGCCATCGAACGTAAAGCCCTCTACAGTGGGAATGATGAGCTTGCCGGTGTCGATGGGTTTGCCATGTTCAATCGTCTGGTCCGCAAACGAACCGTGGTCGGATACGAATTTGACCGTGTACTGGTTGATGTCCCACTTGGCAACCAGATTCAGCACATTGGGGGCATTGGTGGTGTCGGCGTCAAAATCAAATTTTTCATCGCCGTTGTACCAGCCTGCAAAGGTGTGGTTTTCTTTGGAGGGAGCAGCGGGTTCCGTAAACTTTCCGCCGCGGTCAATGGTCTGGGGTTGAGCAAACGTTGTGCCGTCCGCCGTAAAAGTGGCTTCCAGCTTGTTGCAGATGAGATGATTTTCCAATACGTCGTTGTTGCTGCCCTTGGTAATGTCGTCGTCCCACTGCGTTTTGGAACCGGGATAGGTTACAGTCATCGAGCTCGGACAGCCAGCAAAAGCAGAGTTTCCAATAGTGCTCAGAGAGGATGGGAGAGTGATACTTTTCAAACTTGTACAACTACTAAAGGCGGAGAAACCAATATACGTAACAGAATTAGGAATTGAAATATTTGTTAATTTGGAACAATTTACAAAAGCAGCATCGGGAATCGAAGTGATAGAATCTGGAATAGTAACACTGGTAACAGCGGAGTTCGGGAAAGCAGCATTGTTAATCGCCGTGACGGGTTTGCCTTTGTAGCGGCTGGGGATGGTGACATCCGCAGCAGTGCCCTTTGCACTTGTAATTGTTTACGATGACGGCAGTGTTGTCAGGTGTAAATTCAAAATCGAAAAGCTGCTCATTGGCAGCGTCCTTAGCAGCGTCTTCGACGGCTGGGTTGCCGCTTTGAATCGTTAGATTACTCCAGTCACCTCCGTAATTACGCTGGTGAGATTGGTGCAGCCTGCAAAGGCGTTGCTGCCGATTTCCGTGACGTTGGCCGGGATGGTCACACTGGTGATGGTGGTGTTATCTTGAAATGCATCTTCCCCGATTTTTGTGACAGGCCAACTGTTGATTGTGCTGGGGAGGATGACGGTGCTTTCCGTGCCAGTGTACTTTGTAATGGTAACTGTTTTTGGGGAGGGTCAGGATCATTCTCATCCTTGACGGGAATAAACTGTGCCGTATAATCGCCCATGACAAGGCTGGGAGAAGAGTATCCTAAAAAGCCATTGGACGTGTTGATCCGGCTCCACTGCGCCAGCGAGCCGTCATAGAAAACTGTTTCCAGGCTACTGCAACCGTCGAAAACATAAGATTGAATGGCTTTCAAAGAGGTCGGAAGTCTGATTTCGGAGAGATTGAGGCAGTAGCTAAAAGCACTACTTTCAATAGTCTTCAAAGAGGCTGGAAGAGTAATGCTCTCTAGGTCTTGGCAGTTCTGAAAGGCATTAGTGCCGATTGTCTCTACAGAATTTGGTATTTGGATCTCTTTGAATCTTGGGTGAGCTGGATTTGTGCCAGAGAAAGCGCTGACCCCAATGCTCTTTAATTGGGAACCCTCTGCAAAGGTGACCGTTGCAAGAAATTTGCAACAGCGGAAAGCGAAGCGGCCAATGCTGGTTACTGTGGCCGGGATGAATACGCTGGAAACATTGGTGATCTTACGGGATGGGATGAACGCATATTCTCCAATGGCCGTGACCGTATAAGTTTGGCCGCCGCTTGTAACGGTATCCGGAATATCGATGACGCCATCCGGGGTGCTGTTGTCGTAGTTGGCAACCGTGGCGGTGTGATCCGCCGCATTGAGTGTGTACGTCAGGCCCTGGTCGTCCTTGTTGTCCGTATTGAGGGAGCGGGTAGCAACATGGCTGACGCCTGTGCTCCCGCCACCCTCCGCCAGCGCGGAGACGGGCAGCAGGGTGAAGAACAGGGCCACCGCAAGGAGGGCGCTCAAAAGCCGTAGTCGTGGAGTTCGCATGGTGTAAACCTCTCTTTCCGTGTGGGGGTCCCGTGTGCAGGAAAAATGGAACCGCATCCAATCTTACCTTGATTTTACTGTAAAATGTGTCGGTTTGCAACGAGAAAAACCACGTTGTCATAATATTTGCCGCATTTTAACAAATTGCAAGGGCAAAACTGTACAGAGGATACAAAAACAGTTTCCCCTCTTTGCCAAGGGCTCCCCCTTTGGGAAAGATTTCCCCGGTCGGGGGAAAATGGCAAAGCCAAAAAGGGGAACAGCTGGCGCGTCAGCGCCTGAGAGGGCGAGCCCGGCAGAGGAAAAAGAAAAACACAGCGATACACGGACTCTGACAAACAGAGTTCGCATCGCTGTGAGTTCTAGGTGGAGTTGCTCTTCGTACAACCTCTCAGTCTCGCATTCGCTCGACAGCCGTTCCCCTTTCGGCACTTGCGTGCCACCTCCCCCGGCCGGGGGAGTCTTTCCTACCAGGGGAGCCCTTGGCAAAGAGAGTTCGTTTGCTATAAGCGTATGACGATTTGCAAAAACTTTCCGGTCTGCCAAAGCCTCCCCTACTAGGGGAGGTGGCAATGCGTCAGCATTGACGGAGAGGTTGTACAAAAGCAGCGCCTTGATATAAAGCTACCTCTGCTGTGCCGGATAAGCCCGCAGTGCGTCCACGGTGCGCCGGTACGCGGCTTCCACGGCGGGGAACAGCTTGTCGGCACCGTTCAGCGTGCCGCCGTGCGGGGCCATGGAATCGGAATCCTGTTCAAGCGTCATGACGCAAAACTTCTTTCCGGCTCAGATCAAAGACAGGTCAAATTCTCTTGGGGGGGTAAGGAGCGCTGCTTCCAGTTCGTCCGGGATGCGAGACTGGAGATCGAACAGACAGCTCAGCAGCACCGGGTTGAACGAGCCGCGCTCGTCGTTCAGGAGGCGGTGGATGACTTCCTCGTGGGAGACCGCTTCCCCCCGGCCATGCATCCCGGTCAGGGTGTCGTAGGCGTCGGCCAGGCCCACCACCTGGGCGGCAATGGGGATGCTCTCGCCCGTCAGGCCGTCGGGGTAGCCGGAACCATCGTACCGCTCGTGGTGCCAGCGGCAGATCTCGGCGGCCGTCTGGAGCAGCGGCTCCTTTTGATAAAAGTCCAGCCCCTCCAGCATTTTGGCGCCCAGCACCGGGTGGGTCCGCATGACACGGGCCTCTTCTTCGGTCAGGGGGCCTTTCTTTTTGAGGATGGCGTCATCAATGGCGATCTTGCCGATGTCGTGCAGGGTGGACGCCGTGGTGATGAGGCTCCGCTGGCTGGCTGGCAGAACGTACCGGTCGGTCTTGAGCACCAGCTGCTCCAGCAGCATGGCCGTCAGGGCCTGGATGCGCTGGATGTGCAGGCCGTTCTCGCCGTTGTGCCGCTCCGTGACCTGGCTCAGAATGGCGATCATCAGGCGGTTGTTCTTCTCCCGCTCATAGAACTGCTGGGCCACCATCCTACTCAGGCGGCGCTGACGGGCGTAGAGCCGGGCGACATTGGAGACGCGGCGGTGGACGATGCGGGCGTCGAAGGGGCGGCGGATGAAATCGGACGCGCCCAGCTCATAGGCCCGGTGAATGACGGTACTGGAGTCCTCACTGGAGACCATGATGACAGGGAGATCGTTCAGCAGGTCCTGCCCGGCCATCCGGGCCAGAACCTCAAAGCCATCCATATCCGGCATCACGATATCCAACAGCACCAGAGAGATCCCGGAGCCGAACTGTTTGAGCAGGCTCATGCACTGGGCACCGTCCGAGGCTTCCAGCAGCTGGAAATCTTTGCCCAGGATCTCGGACAGGATCTCGCGGTTCATGGGCGAGTCGTCCACGATGAGGACCGTGGGGCGGGGCTGGCTCTGCACGTTGAGCACGTTCTGGGGCTCGTTCTCCGTCACCACCATATTTTTCTGGCGCTTGGCCTGGTACATCCGTTTGTCAGCCAGCTTGACGGCCTCCTCGATGGAGACGCCTGCCGAGAGCACGCCGCCGATGCTGGAGGTGATGCGGAGGCGCTCAAAGCCCGGCACCCGGGCACCGCTCAATTTTTTGTTGATGAGCCGCAGCTTGCGGGCAAAATCATCGGCCGGGATCATCGGCAGGATCAGGAGCAGCTCATCGCCGCCGTAGCGGATGAGCATGTCCGAGGAGCGGATGTTGTGCTGGATGATGGAGGCGACGGCGCACAGGGCCGCGTCGCCTGCTTCATGGCCGAACGTGTCGTTGCAGAGCTTGAAATCGTCCAGGTCGATCATGGCGACGCCTGCCGTCAGGAACTTGTGGCGCAGCTCATCCTCATAAAAGCGGCGGTTATACACGCCGGTCAGCGCGTCGGTGTACAGGCGCTTGTCCTCGTGGGAGAGGGCGTCGCTGTCCGGCTCCAGCGGCTGGATCATCTCCATAACATAAGGGTTACCGTCCACTTCCACATAGCGGGCCGTGGCCTGGTAGATCTGGGAGCCAACATGCTCCAGCTTGGATTTCTGCCCTTTGCAGAGCAGCGCCTCCCGCCCGATGCACCGGGTGCAGGGGTGAGCCTCCCGCCAGGGGGGCGTAACAGGGGGCCTCTTCAATGGTCTTCAAGTCCAGCAGGCGGACGATGGAGAAGATCTTGCGGAAGCAGGCCATCTCTTCTTCGGCCTGCCGCATTGTCATCTTGGCAATGGCATTTTCAGACATAGCTTTGGCGCCGGCACAAAAACGCTGCCGGGGATTCCTTTCTCGCGGAGGGCTCAAAAACCGCACAGCCCCCATACGGACTTTTTACAATATAATATAAGGATATCACGTTAAAAGCGTGATTACAATAAAAAGATGTCAGAATTTTACAAAGTTAGCCAGTGTTCCCTGATCGGATCCCGGAGAAATGGGTGCAAAAAAGTGACCCAAAGAGGCCAAAACTCCTCAAAGATACAACAGAGCCTCTGAACACAAACCGAATGAAATGAAAAACCGGGAGAACAGGAAAATTGTTGCACGGGCTCGAAAAAAACGCGCGGCGGGCTTGTAACAATTTTGATAGAAATTCCGCACCATTGCAGAAAATTTGGACACAAGTTGCACTTTCATGAAAAATTGTGCTGCTTTACAAAAAAGATTCTTGGATGCAACAATAGCTACTGTGAAACATTGACAAAATACAGCTCAGAATCTTGGTGAATTGTTCTATTGCGAACGGCTTCCCAGACGGTTATAATACAAACAGAACGCGGGAAATGCATAAAATCATGCAAAAAACCTGCAATGCTGTGATATGCGAATGAAGGAGAACAAAACTATGAAAATGATTTCGCGTCGTGACTTTATCAAGGCTTCTGCTGTTGTTGGCGCTGCTGGCGTCCTGACCGCCTGCGGCGGCTCCGCCAGCTCCACCGCTGCTTCTTCCGTGGCAGCTTCTTCTACCGCTGCTGCTTCCTCTGAGGCTGCTGCTTCCGGTTCTGCCAACATCGGCGTCTGCATCTATCAGTTTGCCGATAACTTCATGACCCTGTACCGCACCGATCTGGAAGAGTACCTGAAAGACATGGGCTACGCCGTGACCATCGTGGATGGCAAGAACGACCAGAACACCCAGACCGAGCAGATCAACACCTTCCTGCAGCAGGGCGTGGACGTGCTGGTCATCAACCCCGTCCAGACCACTTCCGCACAGACCATCGTGGATACCATCTCTCCGTCCGGCACCCCCATCGTCTTCATCAACCGTGAGCCCGACAAGGCTGTTCTGGACTCCTACGCTGGCAAGTGCTGCTACGTTGGTGCAGACGCTCGCCAGTCCGGTACTTACCAGGGCGAGCTGATCCTGGAGACCGAGACCCAGGGCGATATCAACGGCGACGGCAAGATCACCTACATCATGTGCAAGGGCGACCCCGAGAACATCGACGCTCAGTATCGTACCGAGTACTCCATCAAGGCTCTGACCGATGCAGGCAAGGAAGTCGAGTGCCTGTACGAGTACCTCGACAACTGGGATCAGACCACTGCACAGCAGGACGTCGCAAACGCTCTGGCACAGTACGGCGAGAAGATCGAGGTCGTCTTCTGCAACAACGACGCAATGGCACTGGGCGCTCTGCAGTCCCTGCAGCAGGCTGGCCGTACCGTCGGCAACGACATCTATCTGGTCGGCGTTGACGCACTGAGCGAGGCTGTCCAGAATGTTGTCGATGGCAACATGACCGGCACCGTCCTGAACGATGACGTGGGTCAGGCTACCGCCGCCGCAGCTGCCACCAAGCTGTACGTCGAGGGCAGCGACGTGGATGAGTACTACTGGGTTGACTACGTCAAGGTTACCACTGAGAATGCTGCTCAGTACCTCTAATCGAACAGCTGGGAAATCCCCCACAGTTGCAAGGTGCGCAGTGAACCAATAAGGCTTGATTAAGAGCTAAAAAGCGCGTGCGTGCGAGAAAATATCTCCGCGCACGCGCCTTGTTTTGAACAGGGTTTGCCAGAAAGCACCATCATTCCATACACAAGGAGGCTCTGCGGAATGTCAGAATACCGTCTGGTAATGAAAGGCGTGGTAAAGACCTTCCCCGGCGTGAAAGCGCTGGACCACGCGCAGTTGGAGCTTCGCCCCGGCAAAGTCATGGCCCTGATGGGCGAGAACGGTGCCGGTAAGTCCACCCTGATGAAATGCATGTTCGGCATTTACAAGATGGATGAGGGCGAGATCGAGTACGAAGGCGAAAAGGCCAACATCCCCACCCCTCTGGAAGCACTGAACCGCGGCATCGCGATGGTGCACCAGGAGCTGCAGCCCATTCCGGCCCGTACCGTGGCTGAGAATATCTGGCTGGGCCGCTACCCCACAAAAAGGCAGGCCCCATCACCATTGTGGACCATGCCAAGATGTATAAGGACACCGATGCCCTGCTGAAAAAGCTCAAGCTGGACATCAACTCCCACGCAAAGCTGGGCTCGCTGAGCATTGCACAGATGCAGATGGTGGAAATTGCAAAGGCAGTCTCCGCCAACTGCAAGGTGCTGATCCTGGACGAGCCCACCTCCTCGCTGACGGCCAACGAAGTCGAATCGCTGTTCCGCATCATGCGGGAGCTGAAAGAGCAGGGCGTGGCGCTGGTCTACATCAGCCACAAGATGGACGAGATCAAGGTCATCGCCGACGAAGTCACCATCATGCGCGATGGCCATTACATCGGCAAGTGGGACGTCGCCAACATGACCAAAGAGGAGATCATCGCCAAGATGGTCGGCCGTGAGCTGTCCAATCTGTATCCCCCGCTGGAAAATCACCCCTCCGACGAGATCATGATGAAAGTGGAAGATTTCACTTCCATCCATCCGCGCTCGTTCCGCCACTGCAGCTTTGAGCTGAAGAAAGGCGAGATCCTGGGCGTGGCAGGTCTGGTGGGTGCCCAGCGTACCGAGCTGATGGAGGGCATCTTCGGCCTGCGTGCCCACACCTCCGGCAGGGTGTGGATCAAGGGCGAAGAGGTCAACATCCGGCAGCCCCGCGACGCCATCCGGAAGAGCGTGGCTCTGCTGACGGAAGACCGCCGCGCAACGGGCATCATGGGCGTGCTGAGCGTGGCCGATAATATCTCCATCGCCTCGCTGGATGCGCTGCGCAAAGGGCCCTATCATGCTGGACGATAAGAAGATCCTCGAGCTGGTGGCCACCAACAAAGAGAAAATGGCCATCAAGGTGCCCAGCCCCAAGACGGCTATCAAGAGCCTGTCCGGCGGCAACCAGCAGAAAGTGCTGATCGCCCGCTGGCTGGCCAACAACCCGGACGTGCTCATCCTGGACGAGCCCACCCGCGGCATCGACGTTGGCGCGAAATATGAAATCTACTGCATCATTGCAGACCTGGCAAAGCAGGGCAAGAGCATCATCATGATCTCCTCCGAAATGAGCGAGATCATCGGCATGTCCAACCGTGTCATGGTCATGTGCGATGGACGCATCACCGGCTTTATCGACGGCAAGGACGCTACGCAGGAGAACATCATGGCTCTGGCGACCCAGTTTGAGACCGCACCGGAAGCGGCGGCGGCCAATCAGTAAACAAGGAGGCTGTCTATCGTGGAAGCTACCAAGAAAGTAAGCGGCAAGTCCGCTAAGAAATGGCTGAGTGAAAACGCCATTATCGTCCTGATGCTGGCCGTGTCCCTCATCGTCGGCATCATCCACCCCAACTTCTTTGCAGTTGCAAACCTGATCAACCTGTTCAAGAACGTCTCGATCCGCTACATCATCGCGCTGGGCATCTCCGGCTGTCTGATCACCACCGGCAACGACCTGTCCGCAGGCCGTCTGGCTGGTTTTGCCGCCTGTCTGGCCTGTATCTTCGCCCAGACCGAGGGCGCTGCCGGCAAGTTCTACCCCAATATGCCCACCCTGCCCACCCCCGTGGTCTTCATCCTCGTCATCGCCATCTGCGCCATTGTGGGCCTGTGCAACGGCCTCGTGGTCAGCTACCTGAAGGTCCAGCCCTTTATCGCTACGCTGGGTATGCAGCAGGTGGTCTACGGTATCTGCCTCGTCTACACCGGCGGTACCCCCATCGGCTCTCTGAACAAGGACTTCACCTCTCTGGCCTCCAACACCCTCCTCGGTGTTCCTGTGCTGATCATCATCGCCCTCTTCGTGGCTGCCTGCTTCTGGTTCCTGTACAACAAGACCCGTCACGGCAAGTACATGTACGCCATCGGCGGCAACGAGGCTGCTGCTGAGGTGGCCGGCGTCAACGTTTACGCCACCAAGATCCGCATCTACATCCTGGCCTCCTGCATGTTCGGTCTGGCCGGCTGCCTGCTGGCTGCAAAGTCCGGCGGCGCATCCGTCAACACTGCAATGGGCTATGAGCTGGACGCCATCGCGGCTTCCACCATCGGCGGCGTTTCCACCACCGGCGGTGTCGGTACTGTCCCCGGCATCCTGGTCGGCGTGCTGGTCTTCGAGCTGATGAAAGTTGCTCTACAGTTCATGAACGTCAACTCTTCTTACACCTACATCGTCCAGGGCCTTGTCATCATCGTGGCTGTCGCCATTGATATCCGCAAGTATCTGGCAAAGAAGTAACCCCAAAGAGAGCGCCTATCGGGCCGCCTGCTGGTAAAGTGGGCGGCCCACTTTTTTTTTTTGTTCAAAACCCTATGCTATAATAAGAAAAAACAGAACGGAGAACAGACCTATGGAAGAAAAGACTACCCCCACCCGCGAGGAAGAGCTGGCCCGGCGGGAGGCCCTGCTGGCCCAGCGGGAAGCCCAGCTGGAAAAAGAGCAGGCCGCCTTTGAGGCCGCCAAAGCCCAGGGTGAAACCAGAAAAAAGAAACTGCTGGACAACAACGACCCTGATTTCGTCAACCCGAAAGAAAAGCTCTACGATAAGTTCCCCTGACCGTCCACCAGATGGACCGGATCATCGGGGTGCTGTTTGCCCTCATCCTCCTGTTTCTGGTGCTGGGCTTTACCCACACCAGCTTTTTTGGCCTCTTCGGCGGCTGAATCCTGATTGCGTTTCATGCGATGGACGCGTATCATAGGCAATGCGCAAAAGGGGCGTTGACGGCTTCCGGGTGCTGCAATCAGAGGAAAAGGAAAAGTATCAAACAATTATGCTGCAAATTACATTGGATATGTACCAGACCCTCGCCGCCGCGGTGGTGGTACTGGCACTGGGCCGTTTCCTGCGGGGCAGGGTGCGGCTGCTGGAGCGGTTCTGCATCCCGGCTCCGGTCATCGGCGGCGTGCTGTTCGCCATTTTTACCTGCGTATGCTATGGAACGGGCATTGCAGAGTTCGCCTTTGATGATATTCTAAAAGAAGTCTGCATGGTCTTCTTCTTCACGTCGGTGGGCTTTCAGGCCAACCTCAAGGTGCTGCGGAGCGGCGGCACGGAGATGATCGTGTTTCTGGTGCTGGTCATCGGCCTCATCGTGGGGCAGAACTTTGTAGCCATCGGGCTTTCCAAAGTGCTGGGCATCTCGCCGCTGGTGGGCCTGTGCACGGGCTCTATCCCGATGGTAGGCGGTCACGGCACCGCAGGCGCGTTTGGCCCCATGCTGGAGGGCTTTGGGGTGCGGGGAGCGACCACGCTCTGCACCGCGGCGGCCACCTACGGCCTGATCGCGGGCAGCATGATGGGCGGCCCGGTGGGCAAGACCCTCATCGAAAAGCATGACCTGCTCAAGACCGTGGTGCCTGAGGACGACAGCCTGCTGGTGGAGGAGGAGATCAAGCATGAGCGCCATGCCAGTATGTACCCCTCGGCCACGTTCCAGATCATCATTGCCATGGGCATCGGCACCATCGTTTCCAAGCTGCTTTCCCTCACGGGCATGACGTTCCCTGTCTACATCGGGGCCATGATCGCGGCGGCCTGCATCCGCAATATTGGCGAGTACAGCGGAGCCTATGTGGTGCATATGGGCGAGATCAACGACATCGGCGGTATCAGCCTTTCGCTCTTCCTGGGCATGGCCATGATCACCCTCAAGCTCTGGCAGCTGGCCGACCTGGCGGGCCCGCTGGTGGTGCTGCTGGCCGGGCAGACGGTGTTCATCCTGCTGTATGTGGTGCTGGTAGTCTTCAACGTCATGGGCCGCGATTACGACGCCGCGGTACTGGTGTCCGGCACCTGCGGTTTCGGTATGGGGGCCACCCCCAACGCCATGGCCAACATGCAGGTGGTCTGCGAGAAGTACGCCCCCTCCATCAAGGCCTATCTGCTCATCCCGCTGGTGGGCAGTCTGTTCGCGGATTTTTTGAACAGCCTGGCCATCACCCTGTTCATCAACCTGATCTGAGCAATGCCGAGAGGAGGCGTTCCACGCAATGAAACACGAGCTGCGTCGCCGCTGTGTCCGCTGGCTGGAAAAGCACTGGAAGCGGCATGAGCCGGAGGAGCATCACCTGTATCTTTATGACCGGAACGAGACGGTGGCGGTGCCGGAGTTCCACACCGGCAAGGTCCAGCACGCGCCGGAGCATGAGGGGCAGGGAGAGGTGATCCACTACGATAACGTGGCCATCCCGGAGATCCATCTTCCCCACAAAAAATAAGCAAAACAAAAATGCCATCGTCGCAAGACGATGGCATTTTTTCATGCTGCTGGAAAGCTTGTGGGAAACAGCTTACAGCAGGACGTATTTCAGGATGAACAGAACGGTCAGCACATACATCAGGGGGCTGATCTTCTTCTCGCTGGCCTTGCCGGTGATGACATTGAGCAGGGTCCAGGAGATGACGCCGATGGCAATGCCCTCAGAGATGCTGTAAGCGGTGGGCATGGCCAGGATGGTCAGGAACGCGGGGATGCCCTCGCTGGGGTCAGAGAAGTCGATCTTGAGGGCAGAACCCATCATATAGAAGCCGACGATGACCAGAGCCGGAGCGGTAGCGAAAGAGGGAATGGTGAGGAACAGGGGCTGAACACCACAGCCAGCAGGAACAGCACGCCGGTGGTCATGCTGGTCAGGCCGGTGCGGCCGCCCTCGGTGACGCCGGAAGCGCTCTCCACGAAGGTGGTGGTGGTGGAAGTACCCAGCACGGCACCGGCGCAGGTGGCGATGGAGTCGGCCAGCAGCGCGCCCTTGATGTGGGGCAGCTTGCCGTCCTCATCCAGCATGTCGGCCTTGGAGGCCACGCCGATCAGGGTGCCCAGGGTATCGAACAGGTCCACGAAGAGGAACGAGAACATGACGGCGAAGAAGTTCAGGATGCCCACGCCCTTGAAATCGACCTGGAACACCTGGCCGAAGGTCTTGCCCAGGGCGGAGAAGTCAAAGCTGATGAAGGAGGTGGGGATGACGGAGTACATGCCTGCATCCGGGTTGGGGATGTAGATGCCCGCCAGCTCGCAGAGGATGCCCAGCACCCAGGTGATGATAATGCCGTACAGGATGCCGCCCTTGACCTTTTTCACCAGCAGGATGGCCGTGATGACGATACCGATGAGGGCCAGGATAGCGCCCACGCCCACGCTGTGGAACGTCTCACCCTTGAAGTGCTGGTAGGTGACGAGGGTGGAATCGCTGTTGACGATGAGCTTGGCGTTCTGCAGGCCCACGAAGGCCACGAACAGGCCGATGCCCACGCTGACAGCGCTCTTGAGGGTCATGGGGATGGCGTTGAAGATGCCCTCACGCACGTTGGTCAGGCTCAGCACGATGAAGATGATGCCCTCGACGAAGACGGCCATCAGGGCCAGCTGCCAGCTGTAGCCCATCGTGAGGACGACGGTGTAGGCAAAGTAGGCGTTCAGGCCCATGCCGGGGGCCAGCGCGAAGGGGTAGTTGGCCAGCAGAGCCATCAGGGCAGTGCCCACGAAGGATGCCAGAGAGGTGGCGATCAGGACTGCGTTGGCATCCATGCCGGAAGCGGAAAGGATGCTGGGGTTGACCGCAAGGATGTAGGCCATCGTCATGAAGGTGGTGATACCGGCCATGACTTCGGTCTTGACGTCGGTGTGGTTCTCTTTCAGGTGAAAGATGTTTTCAAGCATGAAAAATTCCTCCTGTGTTTTTTGTTCCCCATTGCCCGCGCGGCAATGGGAAAAGAACAAAGCCTATTGTAGCACGGGCGCAAACAGGTTGTCTATGGACATTGTTAACGAAAAATACACAATTTTGCGGAAATCCACAAAGAAGTACGACTTATTTTGAAGAAAGTGCACAAAATAACAAAGCAAGGGCTTCTTCTCGGCCTGGCAGAGAAGAAGCCCTTGCGATTTTATTCGTTTTCCATCGTGCCGCTGCGCAAAAAGCGGAGCATGGGCGGCACTTCGTAGGCCAGCATGAGGAACCAGCCAAAGGCGTAGCTCCAGGGCAGGGCCTCGATCTCCATGTGGAAATACAGCACCAGCAGCGCGGCGGAGGGCACACGGGCTGCCATGCTCAGCATACTGCTGCGCAGGGTGATCTTCAAATCGCCGATGCCCCGGAAGCCGCCCTGGATGCCGTTGGTCAGCGCGGGCAGGAAGTACATCAGAGAGATGAGCCGCAGGAAACGCGCGCCCAGCTCAATGACCTCCGGCTCCTCGGCAAACATCCGCATGATGCCCTCGGCCCCGAAGAAGCAGACCACCGTGAGCCCGGCCGCATACACCAGCTCAATGCGGATGCCGCAGCGGAACCCCTCTTTCACCCGGTCCTTTTTGCCGGCACCCCGGTTCTGGGCCATCAGGGTGGTCATGGCGTGGGCAATGTTCTGCTGCGGGGTGTAGGCGAAGTCGTCAATGCGGCTGGCGGCGGCAAAGGCGGCCATGGTGCTGACGCCCATGGTGTTCACGATGCCCTGCACCGCGATCTTGCCCATCTGCACAGTGGCCTGCTGCATGGCGCTGGCCCAGCCGTAGCTGACGATCTTCTTGAGCAGCTTGCCGTCAAACACCAGCCACCGCCGCCCCAGGCGGAGGATGGGCACTTTGTATTTGATGTAGATGGCGCAGAGCAGGCAGCACATTCTCGCTCAGCACCGTGGAGAGGGCGCAGCCCTCCGAGCCCCAGGACAGCACTTTGACAAAGAACAGGTCACCGCCGATATTCAGCACCGAGCTGACCATCAGGAAATACAGGGCGCTCTTGCTGTCACCCAGTGCCCGCATGACGGCGGCCAGAAAATTATAAAAAGAATGTAAAGATCAGGCCGGAAAATACAATGCGGAGATACCGCACGGCCATGGGCAGGATGTCTGCCGGCACCTGCAATAGCCGGAGCAGGGGCGTGGCCAGCAGGACGCAGAGCAGGGAGAATGCCACGGAGAACGCCGTGCCCGCAATGGCGGCCGTGGAGACCTGCCGCTCCACCAGCTTGTGGTCGCCCGCGCCAAACGCGGTGCTGACCAGAATGCCCGCACCGAGGCAAAGCCCGTTGATGAAGAGGATGGCCAGCGTCATCAGCGGATTGGAGGTGCCGACGGCGGCAAGGGCGTCTTCGCCGACGAATTTGCCCACGATGATGCTGTCGGCGGCGTTATAAGTGAGCTGGAACAGGTTGCCCAGCACCAGCGGGATGGTGAATTTGACCAGCAGGGGCGTGATGGCGCCGGTCGTCATGTCTTTTGTCATGGGGTGTTTTCCTCTTTTTCCTTTCTCATATCATAAACTCTGTCGTCCGCTGAACACCGCCAGCGCCGAGCGGCTGGTGCCGTTGGCGATGAGCTGGGCGGCGGCGTGCAGGGCGGCCCCTGCACTGATGGAAGCCGGGATGGCGTCGGTGCGCAGGACCCGCTGCGCCGCCCGGGCGGCGTCGGCGGTGGTGACGGCGGCCACGTTGTCCACCACGTAGGCGTTGTAGTTCTCGGGCACCAGCCCAAAGCCGATCTCCGGGATGCCGTGATTGCCCGTCAGCCCGCCGCTGAGGGCCTGGGATTCATAAGGCTCCACGGCCACGATCCGCACATCGTTGGTCCAGGCCTTGATGGTCTCGCCCACGCCCGTGATGGTGCCTGCACTGCCCACCCCGATGGTGACGGTGTCCACGATGCTGGCACCCTCCCGCGCAATGGACTTGACGATGGCAGGGCCTGTCACCCGGCGGTGGAACGTCGGATTGTCGTCGTTGGCCAGCCAGTTCATATCGTACCAGCCTTTTTCGGCGGCGGTCTGTCTGGCCAGCGCCCGGGCGGCAGAAAGCCCGCCTCGGGCCGGGACATGGAGGATCTTGGCACCCAGCCGCAGCAGCTGTTCCTGCCGCAGGGCAGGGGCGTCCTCCGGCATGACCAGAACCACCGGGTGGCCCGCCGTCTGCCCCGCCAGCGTCAGTGCCAGCGCAAAGGCTCCGGAAGAAGCCTCGATGACAGGCTGGCCGGGCTTGAGGGCCCCGCGCTCGTCCGCCAGAGCCAGCATCCCCTCGGCCAGCTCGTCCCGCGCCGTGCCGGTGGGGCCGTTGTAGTTCAGATAGGCGTACAGCCGCCCCCGCAGCCCGCAGGCCGCAAGATAACCCCGCAGCTCGACGATGGGGCCGGGCAGCAGGGTCTGGTAGAGATTCTGGTAGATGGGCATGGGGAGCACTCCTTTCCGCAGTGGGCGACATACAATTTAATCGTAACGCAAAGCGGGTGGGGCGTCAAGCCGCGTTTTGGCAAAAACGGCGAATTTTTGCCGAAAAATTTGGCGAACTGCCCCATAAACCCCTTGACAGGCTTTGTTGGTTCTGGTATACTCCGTATGTAAAGCAAAAAACCTTTACAAACAGCGGAGGTCAGAGCAGGACAGAACATGGCAAAAGACTTTGAAATGGGCTATCTGCTCGATTTTTACGGCGAGGTGCTCACGCCCAAACAGCGCGAGATGCTGCGCCAGTATTACAACGACGACCTCTCCCTCAGCGAGATCGGAGAAAACTTCGGCATCACCCGGCAGGGGGCGCGGGACGCCATCAAGCATGGCGAAACGACCCTCAAGGAGCTGGAAGCCAAGGTGGGCTTTGCTGCCCGGTACCGCCGGGTGCAGCAGACACTGGAAGAGCTGGAGCAGCTGGTCATTGATGCACGGTTTGAGTGCACGGGCCCTTATGCAAAGCTCACCACCACGGAGTATGTGGAGACCCTGAACAAGATGCTGGGGCTCATCCGCTCCATCGACGAAGTGAATGAGAGCTGAAAACGGATTTGAGAGGAGCACCGAACAATGGCATTTGAATCTTTGACCGACCGCCTTGCCGGTGTGTTCAAAAAGCTGCGCGGCCACGGCAAACTGAGCGAGGCGGACATCAAGGCCGCCATGCGCGAGGTCCGGATGGCCCTGCTGGAAGCCGACGTCAACTACAAGGTGGCGAAGGATTTCTGCGCAAAGGTCTCCGAGCGCGCCATGGGCCAGGAGGTCATGGAGAGCCTGACCCCTGCGCAGCAGGTCATCAAGATCGTCAACGACGAGCTCGTTGCCCTGATGGGCGGCGAGGAGGCCCCCAAGCTCATCATCAAAAATAAGGGCCAGACCATCCTCATGCTCTGCGGCCTGCAGGCAACGGTAAAACCACCCATGCTGCAAAGCTGGCAAAATACTTCATCAAGCAGGGCCGCCGCCCGATGCTGGTGGCCTGCGACATCTACCGCCCCGCTGCGATCGATCAGCTGCAGGTGGTGGGCAAGCAGGCCGGTGCGCCGGTGTTCACCCTGCCGGGTGCCAAGCCCCCGGAGATCGCCCGCAAGGCGCTGGCCCACGCCAAGGACTACGGCAACGACATCGTCATCCTCGATACCGCAGGCCGGCTGCAGATTGACGAAGTGCTGATGCAGGAGCTGGTCCAGATCAAAGAAGCCGTCCCCGTGGACGAGACGCTGCTGGTCGTGGACGCCATGGCTGGTCAGGACGCCGTCAATGTCGCCAAGACCTTCAATGAGACCGTCGGCGTGGATGGGATCATCCTCACCAAGACCGATGGCGATACCCGCGGCGGCGCGGCGCTTTCCGTGCTGGCGGTCACCGGGAAGCCCATCAAGTTCCAGGGCGTCGGCGAGAAGCTGGATGACCTCGAAGTCTTCCACCCCTCCCGCATGGCAAGCCGCATCCTTGGCATGGGCGATGTGCTCAGCCTCATTGAGCGGGCACAGGATGCCGCCGATGAAAAGGCCGCCGAAGAGACGGCCAAGCGGATGCTGGAAAACAAGTTCGATATGAACGATATGCTGGCCCAGTTTGCGCAGATCCGCAAGATGGGCGGCGCGGGTGCCATGCTGAGCATGATGCCCGGCATGTCCGGCATCGACGCCAGCCAGATCGACGAGAAAGCCTTCGACCGCATTGAGGCCATGATCTACTCGATGACCAAGGCCGAGCGCGAAGACCCTTCCATCATCAACCCCAAGCGCAAGCGCCGCATCGCTGCGGGCAGCGGCACTCAGGTGTCTGACGTCAACAAGCTGCTCAAGCAGTTTGAGATGATGCAGAAGATGATGAAGCAGTTCAAAAAGAGCCCCAAGGGGTTTGCCCGCCGCCTGGGCGGCCTGATGGGCAACCCGAACGCGTTCAAGGGCTTAAAATAAAATTTCCGCATAGGCCTCCCCTGCCAGGGGAGGCGGCACGGCGAAAGCCGTGGCGGAGAGGTTTTTCTTTCCTGTTGGTATAAGACCCAAGCCGGGTTTGTACAGATAAATTAAAACACAAAAACATTTATTGGAGGATATTACCATGGCAGTTAAGATTCGTCTGCGCCGCGTTGGCGCCAAGTATGCTCCTTTCTATCGCGTTGTTGTTGCTGACAGCCGCTTCCCCGCGACGGCCGTTTCATCGAGGAGATCGGCACTTATGATCCGAACAAGGAGCCCTCTGAGGTGAAGATCGACGCTGAGAAGGCAAAGCAGTGGATCGCTAACGGCGCACAGCCCACCGATACCGTCCGCGTCCTGCTGAAGAAGTCCAACGTTCTGTAAGGTGGAGGGCTGACTCATGCAGGAGCTGTTGCTGGCAGTTGCCCGCGGTCTCGTGGAGGACAAGGACGCCGTTAAAGTTACGGTGGACGAGCCCCGCGAGGACGGCACCATCGTCTACCACCTGAGCGTGGCAGAGGGAGATATGGGCCGTGTCATCGGCAAGCAGGGCCGGATCGCAAAAGCCATTCGTGTGGTGATGCGCGCGGCTGCTGTGCGGGTCGATGAAAAGGTCCTTGTTGAGATCGACTGAGCACCCTACGGGCCCTTTGCCGCAAGGCAAGGGGCCTTTTTGTATGTTAAGGAGTAAACTATGCAGCAATATCTCGAAGCCGGAAAAGTTGTAACGACCCATGGGGTGCGCGGCGAAATGAAACTGGAACTCTGGTGCGATGGCGTCGCGTTCCTCAAAAAGGTGGGCAGGCTCTACCCCTCCCGCAACGGCGGCAAGTGCTATCAGATCAAGTCCATCCGCGCTCAGGGCCAGATGGCTCTGCTCCAGCTGGAGGGCGTGAACGATATGGACGCCGCCCGCGCCCTGCGGGGTCAGGTGTTCTACTTTGATCGGAATGACGCCACCCTGCCGGCGGGCCGCTGGTATGTGGCCGATCTCATCGGGTGCGAGGTGCGGGACGCCGACACCGGCAAAGTGTACGGCGTCGTTACCAGCGTGGACCATCCCGGCGCACAGGACATCTACACGGTCAAAGCCCCCGGCGGAAAAGAATATATGTTCCCCGGCGTGGACGCTTTCCTGAAAGAGCGCAACCCGCCGGAGGGCTATATCCTCGTCACCCCCATCCCGGGCCTGCTGGACGACGATTTTGACAGTGAGCGGGAGGCGGAGTGAGCGATGGGAATGCGCGTGGACATCGTGACCCTTTTCCCCGAAATGTGCCAGCAGGTGCTGGACGCCAGCATCATCGGCCGCGCGGCCAAGCGCGGCTATATCGAGACCCACTGCCATCAGATCCGGGACTACACCCTCAACAAGCAGAAGCAGACCGACGATTACCCCTACGGCGGCGGCTGCGGCATGGTGCTCTACGCCCAGCCCATCGCCGACTGCCTGCGGGCCGTCCAGAAGGAAGTGGCGGAACAGGGGCGTCCTGCCCCGCATATCGTGTTCTTGACGGCGGGTGGTCAGCGCTACACCGAGGAGCACGCCCGCAGACTGGCCGAGTACGACAACCTCACGCTGGTCTGCGGCCACTATGAGGGCATCGATGAGCGGGTCATCGACGCCTTTGCGGATGAGGAGATCTCCATCGGGGACTATATCCTCACCGGCGGCGAGCTGGCCAGCCTCGTGGTGGCCGACAGCGTGCTCCGCCTCAAACCCGGCGTGCTGGCGGAGCAGAAAGGCTATGAAGAGGAAAGCTACTGGGACGGCCTGCTGGAGTACCCGCAGTATACCCGCCCCGAAGTCTGGGAGGGCCGCGCCGTGCCCGAGGTTCTGCTGGGCGGCGACCACCAGAAGATCGACGCCTGGCGCGGGGAGCAGAGCCGGGAGCGCACCCGTCTGCGCCGCCCGGAGCTGTATGAACAGTGGTGTGCCACCCACCCCATCACCCAGCTGCCCAAGTGGAAGCGGGGCGAGAACATGCGGCTGGTGAAAACCGAGGAGCAGATGGCAGCCGCCGCCCGCCTGATGCTGGAGGGCCGCCGCGCCGTCTGCGCCCAGAACTGGACGCCGGAGTTTTGTGCCCGCCTCACGGAAGAAGAATTTCTCGCCCGGCTGCAGCAGGAAAAGAAAGACGGCTATGCCCATTATCTCCACTGCACCAAGGATGTGCCGGACGGAATGGTCAGCGTCAGTCATAAAGAGGGCCGGATCGAGCATTTATATGTGACGGAAGCTTCCCGCGGCAGGGGCCTTGGCGTCAAGATGCTGGATTTTGCCCGTAAAAAGCTGGAGGAACACCCGCACCCGGTGCTCAGTGTGCTGGACACCAATGCCCGCGCCAAAGCGCTGTATACCCGCATGGGCTGGCGGCTGACCGGGGAAGTGGAAGAGGAATTTGACCCGGCTGCCCTGCCCGGCGTTGTGCACAAGTGTGCCATGGTCACCATGCGGTACGAGGGCTGAAAACTTTGTCACAGGGAGCAGAAAAAGGTCCCAAGTGCTAAAATTGTTGAAAACTTTTGTATTACCCCGCCAACACTGGGGGAATAATTTTGTTGTCTTTGTATAAAAGGTGAAAAATGCCCCCCTCATCCTTGGGAAAACCGCCAAAAATGCGTTCGGGGTCTGTACAACGGTTTCGCTTTGCGCTAAAATAATCACAACGCAACAGGCGCGAAACATAATTACATTTCCCGAACGATAATAGATAGGAGCGTTTTACTATGTACGTCAAAGAAGTTACCGTTGAAAATCAGGTTGGTCTGCATGCACGTCCCGCTACTTTCTTCATCCAGAAAGCAAACGAGTTCAAGTCTTCCATCTGGGTCGAGAAAGAGGAGCGCCGCGTGAACGCTAAGAGCCTTCTGGGCGTCCTGTCTCTGGGCATCGTGGGCGGCACCACCATCCGCATCATCGCCGATGGCGCCGACGAGCAGGCTGCTGTCGATGGCCTCATCAAGCTGGTCGAGTCCGGCTTTGCAGAGTAATTCGAGCCTTTGATTTTTGAAGCGACGGGAGTTTTTCCTGCCGCTTTTTTGCGATCGGGAGGAGAACCCGGAAATGAAAGATCTGAAAAACGAGAAAGGACCCACCGAGCAGACCCCGGAGGAGGCCAAAAAGGACGATAACGTCTGGGGCATCCTGCTGCTGGTCTGGAGCGCGTTGCTGGCCGTGCAGCTGCTCTCTTATTACGGGGTGCTGCCTCTGGGCAAGGTGCATGTAGGCTTTATTTTGGTCAGCTGCGTCGGTATGGGCGTCAGCATCGGCCACTTCTGGAAACGCAAGCCGAAATCGTAACACCGCCCGCGGAGGGCGTGAAACAGGAGATTTTACTTTAAGGAGGACATTCCCCATGAAAAAACCGAGTGAAGAAACCATGCGGAAATTTGTGGCGTTCTGCGATTCCGGTCGTCCTTGGTATTTTGCGCTGGGCATGTCCGTCACTGTGCTCATTGTCCAGTTTGCGGTTTGCAGCCGATGAAGATAAGAAACCCGGCTGGTGGTACACTGTGCCCGCCTGGTTTGGCATTTTCCGCTCTCTGGACAACATCCACCAGGCCCGCAAAAACCGGGAGAGCGATGCGGAATGACCAAGGCGGAGCTATACCAAAAGGCGTGTATGCTGCCGCTTTTGCCCGGAGTATATATCATCCGGGACAAAAGCGACACCATCATCTATATCGGCAAGGCCAAGCGCCTGCGCATCCGGGTGAGCCAGTATTTCCGGGAGGGCGTGCCCCACGACAACAAGGTCAGCCAGATGATCGCCCACGCCTACGCCTTTGATGTCATCGTCTGCCAGAGTGAGTTTGAGGCGCTGGTGCTGGAAGCCAGCCAGATCAAGGCCCACACCCCCAAGTACAACATCCTGCTCAAGGACGATAAGGGCTACAGCTATATCAAGATCACCAAAGAGGAGTGGCCCCGCCTCTCGTTCGTGCTCCAGAAAGAGGACGACGGCGCAGAGTATCTGGGGCCCTATACTTCCAGCTTTGCGGCCCGTCAGATGGCCGAGACGGCGATGGATGCTTTCCTGCTGCCCCGGTGCAGCCGGCGGTTCCCGCAGGAAATTGGCCGGGGCCGCCCCTGCCTGAACGCCCACATCGGCAAATGCATGGCCGTGTGCAGCGGCAAGATCAGCTGCGAAAATTACAATCAGGCGGTCCGGAGCGCCGTCCACCTCATCCGGTACGGCAAAAAAGACATCCTGAAAACCCTCAACGAGCGGATGCAGGAGGCCTCTGACCGGCTGGAATTTGAGACAGCGGCCCTCATCCGCGACCAGATCGCCGCCATCACCAAGGTGACGGCGGGGCAGAAGGTCGTGGTGGACCCCGACGTGGAGATGGACGTGGTGGCGCTGGCGGGCACGCCCGGCAGCGTCTGCGCGGCCGTTCTCCGGTTCCGGGAGGGACGGCTGACGGACAAGAGGGAGTTTCTTTTCCACGATACGGCGGATATCGCCGCCGCGCGGGAGGAGTTTCTGCCCCGGTACTATCTGGACGACGAGCAGATCCCGAAGGTCATCGCTGTGGACGAACTGCCGCCGGATGCCGACGCCCTGCAGCAGGCTCTGAACGAGAAGCGGGGGAGCGAGGTGCAGCTCTACGTCCCCCAGCGGGGCGATAAGGCCCGTCTTGTCGAGATGGCCCACACCAATGCAGTGGAGCGTCTGGCCCGGGAGAGCGGCCGCTATGCCCGGGAAGAAAAGCTGCTGGACGAGCTGGCCCAGGTGCTGGGCCTTGCAAAGCCGCCCCGCGCCATTGAGAGCTACGATATTTCCAACTGGGGCGATGGCACCAGTGTCTGCGGTATGGTCACGTTCAAGGACGGCAAGCCCTATAAAGCGGGTTACCGTAAGTTCAAGATGAAAACCGTGCTGGGCACCGACGACTACGCCTCGCTGGCGGAGACCGTCTCCCGGCGGGCGGCGGAGTACGAAAAATACGCCGCTCTGGCCAAGCCGGGGAGCCCAGCAATAACTATTTCGGCCAGAAGCCTGACCTGCTTCTGATGGACGGCGGCAGAGGACAGGTGGGCGCCGCCAGGGAGGCGCTGGCAGGCACGGCCCTGGCCGACGTCCCCCTCTACGGCATGGTGAAGGACGACCACCACCGCACCCGCGCCATCGTGGACAGCGAGGGCCGGGAGATCGCCATTAACATGAACCGGGGGACGTTTACCTTCATCACGGCCATTCAGGACGAGACGCACCGCTTTGCCAATGCCTACCGCAAGCAGCAGATGAACCAAGAAAAGCTATTCCTCCACCCTTACCGAGGTGCCGGGCGTCGGCCCCAAAACGGCCAAGGCCCTGATGGCCCAGTTCAAGAGCGTAAGCGCCGTGCGGGAGGCCGCAATGGACCAGCTGGAAAATACCCCCGGCGTGGGCCCGCAGATGGCCCAGACCATTTACGAATATTTCCACCCGCAAAACTGAATCAAAATGCAGCACGTCCGGTGCAGAGCCAGAAACTCTGCGCCGGACGTGCTTTTTAGGCTGTTTTCAAGATTTGCCTACCTGTAAATACTCCCGCAGTTTGCGCTGGAGCAGTGGGTCATCGCAGGGGAGATATTTGCGCTGCATCCCGCCTACGACTCGCTCCGGGCAGAGCTGGGCGCGGTACTCTGCAGGGGTACGCTGCAAAGTGGTGCGGAACCGGGCGTTGAACGTTTTCAGGTCTGCAAAGCCGTTGCGGAGGGCAATGTCGGTCAGGCTGTCGGTGGTCAGGGCCAGGTCAATGAGGGCGTGTTGGAACCGCACCCGGGTCAGGTACTCGTGGAAATTGATGCCTACGATCTGCTTGAAGAGCGTGGAAATGTAGGTGCGGTTGTACTGAGCGAAATCGGCCAGGTCTTCCAGCGTCAGTTTTTTCGGCGTAGTGGTCGGAGACGTAGGCCAGCAGGCGGCGGACGGCAGCCCGGCGTTGTTCATCCTCGGGCATGGTATTGAGCAGGGTAGGGGAGAACTCGGTGCAAAGGGCAAGGAGCAGCAGCTCCAGACTGGCTTTGACCCCCAGCTGGGCGTAGGGTCCGCCCTGCTGGGCAAACTGGAAGATCTGGCTGGCATAAAACCGCAGGTGGCGGTAGCGGGGCTCGTCCCGGGTGGTTTCGTCGGAGCGGCAGGACGGGAAATCATAGATGCCGCCTTTTTGAGCAGCGGCTTGAAAGCCGAGACGGAAAAATGCAGCACAAAGGCAATGGTATCCACCTGTGATCCCATGGAAGCGTGGCCGACGCCGGGCGGCACCAGAATGACGTCATCCACATCGAGGTGGAAATTTTCGCTGCCGCGGCAGCATTCCTGCCGCCCGTGAAGCAGGATGTTGAGCTCATATTCATCTTCGTGCCAGTGATAACGGTAGTTGAACACATCGTGGACAAAGCAGCGGACGGAGAGATTTTCCCGGGGCCAGTCCAGCTGATAATTTGCAAATTCCATCCGAGTTCCTCCCGAAATCCAAATATTTTCCCTGTGGAAAAGGTTTAGATAAGATTTTCAACCCAAAAGGTCACTTCAAGGATAACCGATAAAATCCGACGTGTCAACCACTGATTTGAACTGCTGCACCAAATTTTGCAGGGCGGATTTGGCACAATGCACAAGAATATAAAAAATGCTCTGGCAAAAACGCACAGGGAAAAGATTTGGATTTTTTACTGGGATCGTTTGCGGAAAAATTATCAAAAGGGAACATAAAATTACTCCGCCGCCGCAAAATGCGCAAACATTTGGCCACGACAGAGGAAGAATTTTTTGTTAATATATTGTCAACAAAGCTCCCTGCCCGGGCAGCAAGAGAACTTTTCAGAAACAAAACATGAATGGAAAGGGAAACATTATGAATACTCAAATGATCATCTGTATGGTGATCTTTGCGGCAACGCTGGTCAGCTATATGCTGAACAAGATCCCCATGTGGCTTACCGCCATGCTCTCTCTGGCAGCACTTTACTTTACCGGATGCATTGATGCAAGCGGTGCACTGGCCGGCTTCTCCAATGTCAACACCCTGCTGATGGCTACCATGTTTGTGGTGGCCGCAGGCTTCCGCCGCACCTCTCTGGTGGATGGCATGTGCGATGCTATCATGAAAGTGACCCGTGGCAGCTTCCGGACGGCATACTTCGGCTACATCCTGCTGGCTGTCCTGCTCACCAACTTCATTGCAAGCCCTATGGTGGTCTACGCCATCGTCAGCCCGCTGCTGGCCGCCCTGTGCGATAACACGGGCCACAGCCGCAGCCAGTATATGTTCCCGGTCATGGTGGTCTGCGTGGCCTGCTGCCCCTGGCCACTGCCATCCAGCAGGCGGGTCAGTTCACGGGCTTTATGGAGACTTACGGCTTTACGGGCATGTCCATGCGTGCCATTGATTTCACCATCGGTGCCTGGCCTGTCCTGATCATCGTCCCGCTGTGGGCGGTCTTCATCGGCCCCAAGTTCACCCCCAAGGAGCCCGTGGTCCCCATTGAGGCACTGGAGCAGAAGAGTGCTGCCAAGGGCCAGCAGAAGCTGAGCCCGGTGGTGGATAAGATGGGCATCTTCGTCTTCTTTGCCACCATCCTCTGCCTCATCTTCTCCTCTCAGCTCCATCTGGCTACCTGGTCGGTCGCTCTGGTGGGCAGTCTGTGCATGGTCCTGTTTGGTGTGGTGGACCAGAAGTCCGCCCTGCGGGATATCCCCTGGGATATGCTGATGCTCTTCGTCGGCGCACTGGCTCTGGGCACTGCTCTGACCAACACGGGTGCAGGCGATATGATCGGCAACGCGCTGGCAACGGCTGTGGGCGGCACCCATAACAACTACATCCTGGGCGCGCTGTTCTTTATCATGCCGTTCCTGCTCACCCAGTTCATGCTCAACCGTTCGGTCTCTGCTGTCTTCGTGCCCATTTGCCTGCTGACCTGCTCTGCCCTGGGTGCCAACCCCATCGGCCTGGTCCTGCTGGTCAACGCTGGCTCCCTGACCGCATTCCTGACCCCCATGGCCACGCCGGCCGTCCCCATGTGCATGGCCGACGGCGGCTACGACCTCAAGAGCCTGTTCAAGTGCGGCGCTCTCATCACCCTGATCCTGCCGTTCATCTACATCTTCTATACCATGACCGTTTTCCCGGCATTCTGATGCGAAGAAAGGAGCAGGTTGTATGATGCTGGAAGAAAAGATCGCGATGGCGCAGACCATCCGCGGCCGGGACCGCTTTGGCCCGGTCAGCCCGGAAGAGCTGGCCGCCCTGCCCGGCACGGAGACCGAGCTGCACATCCCCGTAGAGGGCGGGCGTACCGTCCATGTCTACGAGGAGCGACCGGACCATCTGCCGGAAAAGGCAGCACTGGTCCTCAATTTCCACGGCGGCGGCTTCATCAAGGGGCGCACCGACCGGGACCGCCGTTACTGCTGCACCATCATGGAGCGGTTGAACGCGCTGGTCTGGGACGTGGATTATTGCGTCGCGCCGGAAGCACCTTTCCCAGCGGCAGTGGAAGAGACGTACGGCATCATTGCCTATGCGTTCGACCATGCTGAGAAACTGGGCGTAGACCCGGCAAAGGGCATCCTGGCCGGGCACAGCGCGGGCGGAAACCTGGTGGCAGCAGCTTGTCTGAAAAATGCGGAGAGCCATCGCTTCTCTCCCTGCTGTGTGCTGATGGAGTACTTCCCGGTGGATAATGCCGCCAGCCCGGTGGAGCGGCTTTCGCCACAGCTGCGGGCCGACCCGTTCTGGGTCAAACGTGCCGAGACGGAAAAGCTCTACACCGATTTTTACGTGGGTGATGCCGACCCGGCCCAGCCGCTCTGCTCGCCTCTCAATGCAGCGGATGAGGCCCTGGCCACTTTCCCGGATTGCCTCATCCTCTCTGCTGGAGAGGACAGCCTGCGGGAGGATACGGAGGCCTTTGCCCTCCGGCTGGTGAAGGCAGGCGTCTGCGTCACAGCCCAGCGCATCCCGGAGGCTATGCACGGCTTTACCACCAACCGGACCCCCGGTTGGGAGCGGGCCCTGGCACTGCATTGCAAATTCTTCCGGCAGCACTTATAATGAAAATTGAACGCAGCAAAAACTGGAGGCTGAATTTATGAAAATTACCGACGTCAAGCTTCGCTTTGCCAAGCACTACCTGTTCGTGCAGGTGTATACCGATGCAGGTATCGTGGGTTTGGGCGAAGCAGGCAACTGGGGCTATTTGCAGGCCACGGCTGCCGCCATTGAAAAATTTGCCACCTATCTCATTGGCAAAGACCCGTTCCGCATTGAGGATTACAACCAGAACTTCCTGCGTTCGGTCTACTTCCGCGGTTCGGTCATCATGAGTGCCATCTCTGCCATCGATATCGCTCTGTGGGATATCAAGGGCAAGGCCCTGGGTGTGCCCGTGTATGAGCTGCTGGGCGGAAAGACCCGTGAAAAAGTACGGGTGTACGCCTCTGTCATGCACCTCACCGAGGACAGCAGGAGCTGGCCAAACAGTACCAGCAGCTGCAGGAGATGGGCTTTACGGCCGCCAAGATCTTCTGCAACGGCCCCACCAGCTCGCCGGACGGCAAGGGGGAGTTCTTCTCCAGCCGCATTGAGCGGGAGGTGGAGAAAGTCCGCGTGGCCCGCGAGGCGGTCGGCCCTGACTTTGACTTCGTGTTGGAAGTGCACCGCGGTATGACCCTGCCCGAGGCGGTGGCCTTTGGCCGTGCCGTGGAGCCCTATCGCCCCATGATTTTGGAGGACCCCGTCCCGCCCGATAACGTGGATACCATGGCTGAAGTAGCCAGCAAGGTGGGGGTGCCCATCGCCACGGGCGAGCGCGCCATTGACCTGCGTGAGTTTGAGGTGCTGATGGCCCGCCACGCCTGCCAGTATGTCCGCCCGGACGTCTGTGCTGTGGGCGGTATTACCACCAGCAAAAAGATCTGCGCTCTGGCCGAGGCACACGATGTGCTGGTCATCCCGCACAACCGCGCGTTCTGGGTGCAGACCCGTTGGTGGTGTATCA
>VOFD01000769.1_pt1 | contig 60000 bp, 73 predicted proteins | sample 5384101 | NCBI WGS metagenome assembly VOFD01 (sample SAMN12384723, study PRJNA508395) | human gut metagenome | isolation source: healthy gut C | host: Homo sapiens
TCTGCGGCAGCTACAAGAAGCGCACCCGCAACTGTACGGCGCACTTTATCCGCACCGATCTGTTGACCGCTGGTGTCCTGGCAAATCTCCGGCAAGTGACCGAATACGCAGCCAAGCATGAGAGCCGGTTTGTGAAACTACTTGTCCAGCAGAACGAGATCGGCGGCAAGCGAAAGACCGCCGCAGCCATCAAGCAGCTTGAACAGGCGCAGGAACGCATTTCTGAAATCAGCCGCATTATCAAGCGGCTGTATGAGGACAATGTAAACGGCAAAATCAGCGATGAGCGTTTCATGGAACTGTCGGCTGACTACGAAGCCGAGCAAGCGGAGCTGAAAAAGAGAGCCGCCGCCCTGCAAGCCGAACTGGACAAGTCACAGGCAGCTACCGTCAACGCCGAGAAATTTATGGGCATTGTCCGCAAGCACCTTGCCTTTGAAGAACTGACTGATAGGCGTTCCCATTTTCTTTTGATTTTTTGAGAATCCGAATGAACCAGCGATTCTTCTTCTGACAGGTTTTTATAGTTGATACCAAGCTGCTTGCAGTAAAGGATAACCAGTTTTTCATCTCGACTGCCCTTGAAATTTTCGACCGCTTCCAGATTTTCTTTCAGTTCATCGGCAACGGTAGTTTGGGGCGCACTCTCGCTGTCCTTTTTTGTGGAATTCCCGAATATCCCGGATAATCAGGTTGAGGTCATCCAGAACCATGTGACTGAAATACTCATCATCACTGATATGTGCGGCTTGCAGCACCTTCAAATGCGGGTCATCTTCGCCGGGGCGATACCGTTCAATAATTTCATGCCGGACGGTATCAACAAGGGAGTTGAGATTTTGATTTGCATGGTGGCAATCCCGTCCACATAAATCTCAATGTCCGCAAGAAACTTGATAAAGTCCTTATGGGTGGCAAGTTCGCAGAGCAGACGGTTGTTGATCTGACCGCTTTTCAGAAGTGCAACCATTTCATCGTTCAAATGCAGCTCCGTCAGTGGCGTTGATCTGCTCCCTGTTCTCTGTCCGGCACAGCAGATAATCGACGGAAACCCCATAGAAGTCTGCCAGCGTGATAAGGTTGCCATGATTGATTTCCTTATAATCTTCTTTTTTCATAACTGCCAAGGGCTGATTTAGAAATACCCGTTAGTTTTGATAGTTCTTCCAGATTTAAGCCTTTGTCCTTGCGGAGTTCCCAAAGGCGTTCCTGTATGCTTGTTGCAACTTTCATGGGCGCACGCTCCTTTCCGGTGGTTTGATTGCTGCCGCTTATCTGGATTATATCACACTTTCCGCAATCGTGGAAATTTCTGATTTTACCCCTGATTCCTACTTTGTGGATATACGGCACAGGGAACAAAAATGGTCTATGATACAGGTAGTTCATCGATGGATTATTCCAATCGAATGACCAGCCTGTGTGGGATATGCTTCCCCGGCGATGTAGTGCCATGACTTTTGGCAGGGATGTGGAGGAACCCTGACCGAAACGAGCGTACCAACGGGAGCGATACGCCGCTGTGAGATTCAGGGGAGGAACGACACCGGGGAGAACTGGCGGACTGACACCGAAACTGGCGAACTGACCGAAATGATACCGAAACACGACAATCTGATAGGGGGATAGTCTACCCTATCGCTGATACTTCGGGAGATTTTAGGCGGCTCTATGGCTGTAATTTTGCCGAAAATCGCCCCGAAACCATACACTAAAACGGGAGGAAACGCAATATGCCGAGAATGAGCAAAAAGAGGAAGCATGAGCTTTCCTTTTACCTCAATGACCGGGGGCGTGTCACTTACAACGAATTATGCCGGAAATGCCAGCATGGGTGCAAGCAGAGCTTCCGGGCGGTTGTGATTGACTGCCCCCGTTATTTATCCAAACGAGCAAAGAAAAAGGAGGAACACACCGAATGAATTTTGAATTTATGACGATAGACACACCACTGCCGCCCTGTATGCCATTTCCCAGAGCATTGACAGGGTTTCCAGTCAGCAGCACCGCAAAGGTCATGTACTGCCGGATGTTGGACGCTATGCTCTCCAAAGGGCAGGAGGACGAGAACGGAATCCTGTTTGTCTGCTTCCCTGTCACAGACATTGCCGCAGTCCTGTCCCGCAGCTCTATGACGGTCAAGCGTTCTTTGAATGAACTGGAAAAAGCCGGACTTATCATGCGGGTGCGTCAGGGCGTTGGAGAACCGAACAGGATTTATGTGCTGATACCGGGAAAGGAGGACGCTGCCCTTGCCTGATACCTCAAAGCTGGAAAAGCTCAACCGGGAGCTGGAAAAGAGTGAAAAGAAACTGCGGAAAGCCATCAATGATGAAAAGGCATTGCAACACCAGTTAAAGCAGCTTACCCGAAAGGAACGGACACACCGGCTCTGTACTCGTGGCGGTATGCTGGAAAGTTTTCTGCAAGAGCCGGAACGCTTGACAGACGATGAAGTAATGCTGTTGTTGAAACTCATTTTTCACAGACAGGACACGCAGGAACTATTGAAAAAATGGTGCATTGCGTTCTCCGAAGGCTCCTTGCCGGAGGGCTGTGATTTTCCGCAGTCATGCACCATCCGGTCATCAATAATAGCCCGGCGGTTTTGGTATGCGTAGACAAGGGACTGGGTACAAGCCCGGTTAATCAGCCGTGGGATGCCGGAGGAAAAAGAGTGGACAGCTTTCATGGCGTCCTCGGAAAAGATTGCGTTGGGGTGTCCGGCATAGGCCAGTTGCTTCTCAATGTAGGCTTTTGTCTGGGAAAAGTCATACGAGATTAGGAAACACTGGATATCAACCCGGTGTAGAATAGCCCGGTATGCGTGCAGCTTCAGCTTTTCCCAGAGTTCAGTCTGCCCGGCCAAGATCAGCGCAAGGGGATTTTCAGAGTCCATCCGGTAGTTGAGCAGGAAGCGGATTTCCTCCAGCATCTCTTTGGAGAGAAGGTGGCCTTCATCCACAATCACCACCAGCTTCCTGTGCTCCACGCCCCGCATAATTTCAATCTGGTGGTGCAGCAGATTCCGGGCATCGCCCCGGTAAAACCTTGTTTCACACCCCAGTTGTTCCAGCAGTCCATTGTAGAAATGCCGTGGCGTGAGCTTGGATTCAGAGAGATACAGGACGGAGTATTCCTGCCCATCCAGAACACTTTTCAAGCGGCGCAGGGCGGTCGTTTTGCCTGTGCCTGGGTCTCCAATCACAAGGGCAAAAAGCTGGCGGCTGGCTGCGTAGAGAAGGCGGTTGTGGATTTCCTCGGTGTCCTGGTCCGTGTAGAGGTCGCCCACCGGGATGCCTCGTATAAACGGCGTCTTTTCCATCTCAAAAATTCTTCGTACACGCAGCTCACCCTTTCTCAATTTCGGAAGTATAAGAAATAGCCCTCCTGCGCTGCTTTTCTCGGTGCTGCTCAGCGAGCGCGTCCAGAAGCCGGGAATGCTCAACAGGGATACGCTCAACCTCTTTTCTCTTTGGCCTGGGGGCCACATGCTCACCAACTACAATTTGGTGTACCTGGAACGGTGAGCAGGTCGAGCTTTCAATCGTGAGCACATCTGTGCAGGCCGGGTCGTAGACCACATCCACCTGCTGCCCGGCAAAGACTACGCCCAAATCATACCGCTTCCCGCCAAAACTAATCACGCCGCTCTTGTCTGCCTTGCGAGTTTCGCAGCGGAGGAAGGCCCTTGCCATGAGTGCCTTGTCCACAAAGCGGGGAGGCATGGAGTCAGACTTAAAAGCAATCTCCGGGGTCGTACCCAGGGCGCTGTGGGGCCTGGAATGGTAGCACTCGTTCAGCCATGCGTTAAACTGCGTATTCAGCTCCTGCAAGCTCTCGGGAGGGTGTAGAGCAGCCTCGGCCAAAAAAGGCATCCAAAGTCTGGTTGAAACGCTCCTGCTTGCCCTTGCCCTGCGGGTTTCTGGGTTTCGCATATAGTAACCGGATACCAAGAAGTCCACAGGCTCGCTTCATCCAGTGGGTGCGGTACTGGGTGCCGTTGTCAAAGTAGAGCCGCCTGGGAAGCCCAAATTTGGTCATGGCCTTTTGCAACGTGTCCTCCACAATGCCCTGCTCCATGTTCCCATAGAACTCACCGTGGAGGATATACCGGGTGGCATCGTCAATCAGGCAGGAAAAATAGGTCTGCGTGGGCCTCCCTCCCAGGTTAAGGGTAAGGCCATACTTAATGTCCCCCTGCCATAAATCGTGCCGGTGAGTACGCTGGAAGCGTTGGGAAGCATAACCCTTGTCGTTGTAGAGGCTCATCATGGCCGCAGAATACCCGGCCCTGCTCAGGGCATCCTGCAAAGTGGTCCTCTTTAGAAAGCCGGGCTCCGCTTTCCCCTCCAGCTCCAGGATTTTTAATAATAGTCGGGATGCTCCGGCTGGGGAGTTCTCTGCGGAGCTGTATGGCCTCGTCAAGCAACTCCTGCGGGATTTTGTATTTGTACTCGGCGCTCTTGCTCTGCGGTTTCAGGGCCTCAAATCCGCCTCTCAGGTAGGAAGACAGATAGCGTTCCAGCGTCCTGGGGGAGATTTGGTTTCGCTCACAGATTTCAGATCGGATTAGCCGTACACTGTCTTTGTCCAAGTTTTGGGACAAGAGGGGCGCAATCAGTGTCATCCGTTCCTCGGCAATCTCTGTGGCGAGCTTTTGGTCTTTCATATCCATACCGGCGTCGCCTCCTGTACTTTAGGATGACACCAGTATAGACGGGATGTCCTTCCTTGTCATGGCGGAACGATGCTGTTCCCAATTTCCGCTGTTTGCCACCAGCCGGACAAAACTCGCCGTCCGTCGGCGCAGGGAATGGCCGGGGTAAAATGTCGTTGGAACCTGTCCTGCTGCAATCAATCCTTCCATAATATTTTGGGCATACCAAAGAAACCACGCAAACCAGAAACGGGTGCGCAGCCAAGTCGAGGTTTCGCAAATGTGCTGGGTTTCTGTGGCCTCAGCAATCTCACAAAGGGAGTTCAGTCCATGCCGCTTGTACGGGACAATGCCTTCTGGTAACTCCCTGTGGGTCTTTCCACAACATCGGCACTCCATTACCCTCAGATGGTATTGGCGCGTATGGTCTCCATGCCGGACCTTGCGGGTACAAGTTCCATGGACCTTGAGCGGCCCTCCACAAACTGGACAGATACTGTCCTCTTTGCTAAAAATTTTAGTTTTGTCCCCATTGCGGGACATTTCAAATCGTGCTATGCTAATCATGTCTTTGGTAGACGAGAGGACGGCACCCCGTTTATGAAGTGTTGCAACCACTTCATAGACATTATGGGGGCCGTCTTCACTTGTATCGGACTCAAATCAAAAGAGAGCCAAGCCGTCTTCGGCCTGGCTCTCATATGAATTACTGTTTCATTAAATTGATTTCTTAGATTTTTTCCCAAAAGCAATTCCAATTAACAGGCCAATCGCAGAGGAGACAAGACCAGTAAGAAAATCAAAAAATTCAGGGACAGACATAACCTTGGCAAGAAGGTATTGACTAAGTGAGAGGGTAAGTAGCCCGTAGAGTAGATATGCAACAGAAAAACAAACCGGCATCAACCAAACATATTTAGTTGGCAAATGCGCTCTGCCTACAAAAATAGACGAGATAAGAGTCACAACTGGCATAACCACATATTGGACTACAATAACATGAAGCATCGCCATTTGAGAATTTTTGTAGAACAACCAGAAGGTAATTGCTGACAAGGCCCATATTATACCGTATAGCCCTACAGCTATACGCAAATGGCGATTAGCTTTCATATCTTATCACCCTTTATTCTACATCCCTGTAGGTAAGTTTGGAGCTGCTTGCAAGCTCATCCGGCATATAAAGATGGTTGGGAATGGTGCTACCATTCAAGTTAATACCTTCACTATAATACGAAGCCCATACCAACTCGGAGCAGTACCAATTGGGATTGTCTTCGTCGGCATTCAATTTAGACACTATGTTGAGATCAGGCCGCCAAGGCTTTCCAATCTGTCCAATGCAAAAGTCCACAGCCCCGCTTTTTTTCGTGCTGGATGCGTTGGTAACATAGTAGACATTGACGCCACGCTCGTCATACCGCTCATCGTCCAGCGCACCATGCGTAACCGTCGGCCAAGTAGCCTCAACAGTCCGGATATAATACAGCTTGTGAGTCGAGTCCCAATACTTACCTTCCACAATGGCGATATGGCCTACGATTGTAGCAATCCCGCCACTGGTTTCCTGAACAATGTCGCCCTTCTTCACAGTAGAGAGAATATTGTAGGTACTATAATCCGCTCTCTCAGAAGGCTCAGGGTCGGTTTCTCCAATGTTGTCGTACCACTCGCCACGGACGCTGGCACGAGTTTCAGGCTCGGGCGGGTTGGCTGCATAGAACTCTGCTGCAGCTCGTAGATTGGCATTTATTCCATCTTCCAGTTGAGGGGCAAGCTGAATTTCATACTCAACGAGTTCATCGACATACTGCTGCACAGTTTCACCAGTAAACGACTCGTACCCAGAAATAAAGTCTTCAAGGCAAGTCTGCACCGTGATGTCCATATCTGCCAGTTGCTCAGAGAAAGCAATATAGGCATCGCTAAGGGCAGCATCATCTGGGCCAGAGGTAGCCATTGCGGGGAGGCTCAGGGATAATCAAAGGGAAACCGATAAGACCAGAGGAACTAATCTTTTCTTCATGCTCAATTTACACCCTTTCCTTTTTCGCAAGACCGATATTACCTGAACATGTTCATTTGTATAAGGTTGGGTTCCCCTCATGGCCAGTAAGGGGGCAACAGACAAAACCCCCAACTATACATAGAAATTATACCAGAAGATTGTGGAAATTGCAAATACAACTTATTGAGATTATGACATTTCAAATCGGCGGCACAGACAAAACACCCCGGCTGGCCGACAAAACAGCCCGGCTATTTCCCGTCAAGTTAGGTCGGCGCTAACACCATGCCATTTGGGGGAACCGAAAATCGCATAATGAGAAGGAAGTGACAGACTGTGATGCAGTTCGTACCACTGAACAAGCGTAGCAAGAAGGCGCAGCGGGAATTTTACGCCCAAAAGCGCGGCTCCTGGCATGGAGTGAACCCAATTTCCCGGACTGTACAGAGCAGGAAGGCTTATGACAGAGCAAGAGTTAAACAATCGGATTACCGAAATCCTGAAGGTATCTGAAAAAGATGCGCGGCTGTGTCAGACCTCGGGTGGACGTCGGACTGGCAGGCAATACCGGCGCATACAAAGGGTCAGACACGATGATCGACTTCTGTTTCTTATTCAACACAGCGGATATGCGCCAAACATAGGGTATATCATCGGAGATTATGAAGAGAAAACGACTCTGCTTCATTCCTGCCTTCACATCAAGTACATGAAGTCCAGCAGACGGCAGCAGTATCTGAAGCGGAAAGCGAATCGAAAGGTTCGTAAATATCACACTCTACCAAAGAAGGGAAACCAGTATCGCAAGGTGTTCGAATACTGGTGGGAACTCTATTGAACAAGCAATGACACCGACAAAAATGAATGCGAAGTAAATATCCGCTATTCTTTTTCGATGTCCTCCGCTTCATTTTTGGGCTTCAGGCTCAGTACAAAATCCGTCAATAGAATGGCATTGAGAGCCGCTTTCTGCGAAGGGTACTTGATGTACCAGCTATGGGCCACTCCGTTTCTGTTGGGAATACCATCCACGACATCATTAACACTGTAGCATTGGCCAAAAATCAGATTATTAAAGAAGTCACTGAACACCTCATCATAGCCGTTTTCATCCACTAAATCCTTACATTTTTCTTTGAATTTCTTCTCGTTTTTTCCTACCTTGGACTTGATAATCCCCTCCCACATGGTAGCCAGAAAGGGTATCACTAAGGCATACTCCTTTCGGAGATAAGCATCAAGAGTCTGGCCAAGTGCCTTTTTTGAAATAAGGTTCGATCTCCGAATCGTTCCATTTCTTCTTGATACGCTTGATTTCGGCCTTGGTGTAGTGGGATAGGATGGCCGTATCTATCCGTTTTTCACATCGCTTGCTTACAGTTGCACCTATTTTACTGGAAGCGATGATTTCGTTTATCTCGTCAAACAGCATATCACCCGCCAGGGTAGAGGCGTATGGGAACCATCTGGCCTGATACATAACCCGCAGGTGCAGCTTTTGAAGTTCCTTGTATCGTTCCTCCTCCAGCTGGCGTTCTGTGTCCCAGCGTTCCAAAATGCGGGTTAGTGGGGAGATGTCCACTGTCTGCAACCAATCCAAGAACGGAGATTGAACAGTGGCAAGGGCGGAAGAATAGGCATCCAGCACACCTTGGATATTTGTCATATAGTTGGGGGCTGAACTCTTTCGATGTTATTGGCGAACTGGAGTGCCGCTGTGTCTAACTGTAAGTTGGTCATTTGAAGTGCTGCCAAACCCATCGGCTCGGCAAATCTTGTGGCTACTTCTGTGGCTGCCATAACTGTTGGATTCTGAGTAGCATCGAGTGCAGCAGTCAGTGTTCCTTCCGGCTGACGAGCCATCTCGGCTGCAGCTATTACTGTGGGGTTCAGCACGCTGTGAGCCGGAATCTGGCAATTCATGATTTGGCTGTTAATTGCGGATAACCGCTCCAGAGGCATCACCATGGCTTTGATGCGTTCCTGCGTCTCAAGAATAGGAGGTATATGTTTGGTGAGCCTTTGAGTTAGCTCAACTTGTTTTCTGAGTTCTTGAGGAATAGGATTGTATGGATTATGCTTACTCAAAGATTTCACTTCATTTCTTTTTATAGTTACCAGCATAAACACTGTATTTTGTGCTTAGCTGCTTCTAGCTGCGGGCTCGCACTTCCGGCTTTTCAAGGTAAATATGACTTTGCGATACTAAGTTTCATATTCGAAATGAACGATGAAGACAAAGACGATCAACTGTAACAAGTTGGTCGCTTTTGCCTTGATTGTGTTCGAGAGACAGTTAGTGTGCTGCCCGATGATGTTATTAGCATAGCGCTCTTATCTTGAGTATGTCAATGCCTCTATGCAGACGAAGCGTTCTCTCTTCATTGTGATTGATGGTAAACGATATAATATTACTCTAGTGCAGTCATTTGGGCCGCCAGTAACCAAATCACTGCGAGAACCAGTGCGACTACATTTAGTCCCGAGGCGGTGGTTTCCCGTGCACAGGCTATGACCTTCCTGTATCGAGAACGGACTTGATCAGCAAAACAAAATGATGATGGGAGGGATCGGAATTTCCGATCCCTCCCACTTGCTTTCATATTGTTCGTTCAGTCCCCCACTTTGCATCAGCGATATTACCGTGTTGGTGCGTACAAGCTTTGTACTCCCTCACAAACCGTTGCATGCTCGGAGGCCGCTGGCCATCGGCTTTCCCCGACAGTTGGCCTTCTGATGCCATTCCATCGAAGGCAGCCAATTCAGGCATAGACAAGATTATCCTCAATTCTTCAGATGCAATACCGAGAGGGTCATTTTCACTTTGACTAGTCAGGGAGCCTTCATACTTGAAATTCTGCCCAGTTTCACTGAGTAGGCACAGCCTCCACATACCGACATCTGTAACAAACCCAGATGATTGGGGGAGGTAAATACCATCGCGATCAATTTAAGGATATAATCCGCATCTGCGGGCGAAATCGTTGAACGCTCTTTCCGATAAAGTTTCTGCTTTACCCCATCCCCATATAAGTAATTGCTGAACCAGATCTTCCCTCTGGAATTGAGCGTCAACCTCTGTTCGATCTCTTGATCTGGAGCAGGCATCGGCCCGTAACCAATCGTATCAGAAATCAGACGCATAGATTTGATCTTACCCTCGAAGGGAACATATGAATCGTATGAGAGCCTTCTCATAATGCTCACCTCATAAGTTGCCGGGCCTATGGAAGAAATGGTGTCACAGCCTTGAGGAGTCTTGCCCCTCGCTCAACGTGAAATTTAATCATCGCAGGCCAGTCATCATGGTTCGTTACACTGACATCGAGAAGTTCATCATATAATTTACAAGAACGATTGCCTTCTTGGTTGTACCATTTCAGTGGTCGGCCGTAATCCTCCTCAATTTGAGAGCGATGACTTTTCAGCGAATCATAGATCATTTGGTTCTTTCCTGCATCACCGGTATCGATATAGATTTCTACACGGGCTTGATCGTAGTTCGCCACGCAAGATAGCTGGACACCAGGACAATTCGTGGAGCCGGACATATAATTGTTTTTGGTCGGAGAGACATAATTGAAAGTGCCTGTCTCGGTACGAATTGCAGGAAGGACCTGCAACCAGTATTCTCTACGCACCTTATGACGCAGAGAAGATTCCTCATCGCTGTACTTCTTCTCGTTGAGGAAAAACACCAAGTCAGAGGGGTCTTGATCATAATGCTCAAAGAGCCGTCTAAGCATATTTAGCTTGTGCTGCGTGGAGGTCCCAGTATTGACATAGATACCTTCAACGACCAGCAGATACCTCAAACCCATCTCCTGTCCTAAAGAATTGGCTGGCCAGATCGACGCTATCATCGGCGCCGGCAAGATAATTCAGATACGCCGTATCGATATTGTGGAGTTCCTTCAGCATCTGGACATACATATCAACCCAAGTTGTGGCTTCATGTTCAATTCCACGAAAACGATACTTCATCAGTTGACGCCCAGTCAAGGAGGCATCATCATCTAGCGCAATTTCGTCATACTGCTTCTGCGGTGGAACATAAGTAGTATCCTTATTTGGCCAAAGGGCAATGCACTGATTTACCAGCATGCTGCTCCGCTGCTCCAGTTCTGGAAGGCCCCAATGCTCAGCTTTTGCGATCTGCTGAGTCATTTTCAGTCCGCTCTGCAGATAGCCGTCTTTCATCGTCTTCTTTTCTTGGAAGGAGGCATTGCTGTACCTGATATTGTAAGAGGAGGCTGCCAGGGTCAGGTTTGCGAGCCGGTGGAGCCATTGGCCGTGGATATTTTCAGCATCGTCACCGAGCTCACTTGCCCAAGCAGGAGTCAGGTGTTGGGGCATGATATGCTCAATGGTGTACTCACCACTGTCCAGCCGATTGTAGATCTCTTTGTACTCCGAGCTATCTCCATTCTCTATGCGCTCGAAGATGTACGCCTTATATCTGGCCGGCATTGTGTAGATATTCTTGTTTTTAAGCCCCTCAGCAAAATCTTCATCTGTTGGGAAGGCTGCCTTCTCCTTTTTGTTTCCAAGAACATACCGCAGTTTCTCGATAAAATCGTCGTAGGTGCCATCGAGACGCTTGATGTCATTGCTGAGCGTGAGGAATACCTTGCTCTGGGTGTTGGAAGGCAAATCGCAGATGAGGCGGCGAAGCAGATAGGACTCTACAATGCGGCAGACTTCACCCACATCATCTAAGGTAAGCACTTCCTCCTCCTGAAGGCGAAAGACTTCCATTAGAAACGGCCTGCAAACACTGCTTTCGAAACGGTTCAGCCGATATAGTGAGGCCCGGAGTTTAAGTGGGAAGTTCGGATTCCCAACTCGGATCTTGTTGTACCTCTTCGCATAGTCCCGGAGTTCTTTAAGAACGTCCTCAATCTGGCCGCGCTTTTCAACATAATCCTTGAACTCCTGGTAGATCTCCTTCATCGCGGTCAGACGCCGCTCCTTAATCCCCAGATAGTCCCGGATGAACGGGCTCACGTCATAGGAGTTCGTCTGCTTGTCGTAGCCGGCGTTTCTTTTCAATGGGGCTCCAGTAGTCATCATAGAACTGCTCCTGCTCCTCCATAGATCGGCGCATGAGAACGAAGTTCCGGATCTTGTCGCCCTCATTCAGATCAAGACCAGTCGAATTGAGGCTCTCAAACACCAGCTGCGGGTCGTCATCTGGCGGCGTCAGCGTGATGTCGATGATCTGGAGCTTCTCTACCGCCGTAAACAATTGGTCTACGCTGATGTCCTCACGCTGGATCTGATTATAGAAGAAGAGGTAATTCTGCGTGATGCGGGAGCTGAAATTGTATTCAGACGGATCGCCCCAGAGCCTGTCATAGGCGTCCTGATCCCCTTTGATGGGCTTCAGCTTCATCTTCCTCTGCTTGGGATTGATTTCATCGACGAGATATTTCTTCGTGATGACATCATACAGGTTCGGATCATTAGGGGTAACGAGGCCAGCCCTGATCAGATTGGCAGTCGCCAAGAGAAGTAGGGAAACGGTGGTGATCCGCTGCTGCCCGTCAATAACAAGGTAGTCTGAACTGCTCCCCATGGGATCACTGACGGAGACAATACCACCGAAGAAATGCCACCGCTTGTTATCTCGAATCGTCTTTACGAGATCGGAGTAGAGTTTCTTGCAATGTTCTTCCTTCCAGTCGTAATTTCTCTGATAGACAGGTATTACGAGCTTGTCTGCATTCTTCAGAAAATGCGTCAGTAGCTTTCCTTGACCATTCACGCTGACTCCTCCAAATTCTTCTCTCTAAACCCATTTCAAGTTGTGCATTGCCATGGATCAGTACGTCTTATACCCATATTATCCATTCCGAAGTTCTCGATACAGTTCTTTTGCCAGAGCGACCATGATAGCGTTATACTTAGCTGTGTCCTCGAACAGTTTTGTATAGGTTTCTGTGCTCTCAATGTAGGACGCCTGGGCGGTCTGGTCGAAGATCTTGGGGAAAACATTCTTCTCGAAGATTTGCTGTCCATCCACTTTAGCCGCCTTGCGGAGTTTTTTATCCGCCAGCAGTTTCTCTCGCAAAGTCCCGATCAAGACCCGGTCTGCTTCAGTAAAATCGCCTTTATAGGTCTCATTGATTCGATCAATGACCTCATCCAGCGGGTCTTTCTTGGCGTTCATGTTGACCGCCTTCTTCGTCTTCGCGGGCTCCAGGGCCGTTGCCTTATCTTCCAGTGTGATTGCTCCCTCAAAGGTTTTTTCCAGACGGTAGTACTCCAACTTCACCCGGTTCTCCAAGTCCCAGGGGGTGGAAGGCTCTGCAGGGATCAGTTTGGAGAGATAGGAACAGAAGAGAAACTCCTTATGAAGGTCCTTATCGAACATCCGCACGATCTGAGAGATGTAGTTATACCACTTCACAAACGCTCGGATTAGGCGGCGGAACTGGTAGCGGTCCTCCTTGCTCAGTTGATTGTAGGCATTGGCCACCGGGAGCAGAGCGTTGGAGATCTTCGCCTGGACGGAGGTAGCCTTTTTCGCATCTGGAGCGAAGTAGATTTTGCTGACCACCTCAATATCACTTTCGTTATACAGTTTGAATTCCCGGAGCTGCTTCTGAGTCTTGTAAATCAGGTCAACATTGATTTCCTCGGTGAGGCTAGTCTCCTGGTAGTATGGCTGGAAGGCCTCCAGAATTTCTTCCTTGGTATTCACAAAGTCCAGAATGTAGGTATCTTCTTTTCCAGGATAAGTACGGTTCAGACGGCTCAAAGTCTGGACTGCCTTCACATCTCGTAACTTCTTGTCCACAATCATGGTGTGGAGCAACGGCTCATCAAAGCCAGTCTGGTACTTCTCCGCCACGATCAGCACATCGCCCTCGTCGTGGAAGACTTGCTTGGTCTGGGCCTCGCTGACGCGGTTCCCCTCCCGGTCCCGGTTCATGCCGCTTTCGGTGTACTCCGCGCCGTTCTCCTCGTCCGGGTCCCTGATACCTCCAGAGAAGGCAATCAGGATCTCTACATCGTCGTAGTGATTTGCCTCCAGATATGCCTTGATCTCGTGGTAGTAGCGCACCGCCGCCAGACGGGAGGCCGTAACCACCATCATTTTACCCTTTCCGCCGATCTTATGCTTGGTGATGTCCCGGAAGGTTTCCACAATGATAGCGGCCTTCTGTTGCAGGTTGTGGGGTGTAGCTCCTCAAAACGCCGGATAGTTTTGATGGCCTTGATAGTGGGGACCTCCGGATTGTCCGGGGTGTTCTTGGCGATTTGAAAGCAGGTCTTATAGGTGGTATAGTTCTCCAGCACATCCAAAATGAAGTGCTCCTCAATGGCCTGTCGCATGGAGTAGATATGGAAGGGGTGGAAAGAGCCATCCGCATACTCATCCCCGAACATCTCCAGGGTCTTGTTCTTTGGCGTGGCAGTAAAGGCAAAAAAACTCAGGTTCTTGTGTTTGCCGTGGGAGACCATCTCTCGCACCAGCTTGTCCTCCGCATCCTCCAGTTCGTCCTCGGCCTTACCCTCCAGCTCCGCATATTCTTTGAGCGCATCATGGGTATCTGCCAGGGCAATTTTCAACTTCATGGCGCTCTGGCCAGTTTGGCTGCTGTGGGCCTCGTCCACGATGACGGCAAAAGCCTTGCCGGATGTGTCGTCTATCTGTTCATAGATCACGGGGAACTTCTGCAGAGTGGTGACGATGATCCGCTTGCCGTCGTTCAAAGCGTCCCGCAGATCTTTGGCGGACTTCTTCTTGTCGATGGTCACTACAGAACCCAGGGTGTGGTCGAAGCCAGAGATAGTCTCTTGGAGCTGGGCGTCCAGCACCGTGCGGTCTGTGACGATGACCACGGAGTTGAAGATGGGCTTGTTGTCATCGTCATGGAGGCTGGCCAGACGGTAGGCGGTCCAGGCGATAGAGTTGGACTTCCCGGAACCGGCGCTGTGCTGCACCAGATAGTTTTTGCCGGGGCCGTTGGTTCTGACATCCTGGATCAGCCGACGCACCACATCCATCTGGTGATACCGGGGAAGATGACTGACTTTTTAGTGATTTCCCTTTGTGCGCCATCTTTCTGAGGCGCCTTCTCTTTCTTCACTTGGAGGTTGACGAACTTTTGGATGATGTCCAAAAGGTTGTCTTTTGCAATACGTCCTTCCAGAGGTAGGAGGTCACGTAGTCTCCATCCGGTGAAGGCGGATTCCCGGCTCCGCCGTCCCTGCCGGGGCCGTTACTGCCCTGGTTAAAGGGGAGGAAGTAGGTCTTGGCCCCATCCAGCTTGGTGGTCATCACCGCCTCATAGAGATCCACGGCGAAAAACACCAGGACGCGGTGGTTCAGCCGGAACGCTGGTTCCTTGGGGTCCCGGTCAAACATCCACTGCCGCTTGGCATTGTCCACGCTTTGGCCGGTGAGCTGGTTCTTAAGCTCGATGGCTACGATCGGGATACCGTTGACTGCCAACATCATATCTACGCTATTGTTGTTCTGCCCGGAGTAGTGCCACTGGCGGATACACTGGCAGATGTTTTGACCGTAGTGTTTGACAGCCACATCGTTGAGAGTGGACTCCGGCTTAAAGTAGCACACCCGGAACTCAATCCCCGGTGCTTGAACCCGTGGCGCAGGACACTTATCAGTCCATCGTTCTCCACGGCGTTCTCAAAAGCCTTGTAGAACTTCTTCTCCGGATCGGAATTGCACTGTTTCTCGAAACGTTGCCATTGGATGGGCTGTGTGGCCTGGACAAAGTCCACCAGGGTAGCTAAGTCCAGGGCCATACCGGAGTCCATGGAAGCCCGATAGCCCGCGTCTGACGCCTTCTGCCAACCACCGACAGGAGAGATCAGGAAGGACTCGATATCTTGTTCAAACTGTCTTTCGTTATCGGGCATGTCGTATCCTCCTTACGCTTCTTTCTGCAATGTGTGAACTCCAGAACCTTTGGGCACAAACCGATGCTCTCTCATTTTGTATAGAGTGTCCTGCCAAGTAGAATATTGAGCATTTGCCTTATTAGGAGTCCAATTCGTAACGACCTCGCCAATTATCTCTTTGTCAGTAGGATGGGATACCCCATCAATAATAAAGTCATTCCATGCAGCGAGCAAGGTCGCTACACGTTCAGCCTGAGAGGTTTTCATTGGCCTCAAAAAAATCCACTATTTTTTCGAGTTTCTGATCAATATCAGAAAAAGTATCCATATACTCCCGCAAGCCCTCTTCGAATTGTTTTCCCTTTTGGTAGCAGACAGGCGATCCTTTCAGAACCGTGTACCAGCCTTTTGCGTTAATGATTTCTTCTATGTTTAGGAGATCTGGATCGTATGGGCCATGCTCGTATCGAATGAATTGAGTTTGAAATGGCATATTTAGCAAACACTCTGCGGCAAACATACATTTCTGCAACTGAATTCGTCCCCGGACACCAGTACCAAGCAAGTCCAACACCCTGAGCATAAGCAGAGCTTTTCTGTACCGCAATATCTCAGGGGAAAGAATAGCAATTGTCACTTGGTCGGTATCTTCTACTCGCCTTTTCCCGGTCACAACCTCATAAATAAGAGAATTTTTTGTAGGCTTCTAAATCGTCCATGAGGGATTGCTTTTCATAAATCAATGCATCCGCCTGTGAACAGAAGCCGTTTAGGTACGCTACAATGTGCCTTTGAACACTGACAACTGGTAGTGCAACTTTAATGTTGAACAGATCATTTGTATATAGGCGGCTTAAGCCAGCACCGACACCTGTAATATATTTTTTGAACTCTTGAATACAATTTGGCGTTTTGAAAAAGATATTCCAGAAACTTTGGATCAACTCGTTCGTTTGCGCGGTAAACAGCATAATCCGGGCTGACCAAACCCCTAAAAAACTCGACACAGCGAATACACCTAAATGGGCCTTTAATTTGTTAAACACCAAATCATTTGGTTGTACTATCTTGGCTCCGATATAAGATGTTGCCGGATTAGCAACCGCAATCATGGATGACGGAACAACACCTAAAGATTGACTCATTGAAAGCGGTTGTTCCAAACCAGATCCTGAGCGGTCATTAATTTCAGTAAGGAGATTTTTAACGCGGATAATTGCCCAATCAGCCGGAATCTCCCCAATCCACTCGATCCCACTGTCCTTCAGCTCGATATTTTGGTCCAGGCCTTTAGTAATAGCCTCGTAGATAATGGAGGCCTTCCACTGTCTATAATCCTCAATGCTGTTTTTGCCTGGGCGATGATCTCGTCGATCTTGGCGCACTGGGTGTCCAGATAAGTGGCAATAGATGTTTGCTCCTTGGTTGTTGGCAAGCAAAGAACAAAGTTTTGCAACATCGGGAGTCGCACCGAAGCAACTGTCGATTTTGCGCTACCTTTATCAATTTCCAAACTAAATTGATTGCTTATAAAGTAGTAAAAGTACCGTGGAACAATATTATTAAAATCGTAAAAACAGTAAACTCTTTGATGAATTGCATATTTCCCAAAAGCATGATGAAATACCTTGCCAGCTCCAGCACCGTCCCCAGCCATTAGGATACTTTCCCCATCAAACGTATAACTGTTGGCCCGCTCTATTTTGGGGAGCGAACATAAAAAGGATATATACCGTCTCCAACGGCATTTTGTGTGTCTTGGTTTCCGGTCATTATTTTACATAGGAACCGCAATCTACATAAACTCCAGTGTGTTGGGATTTTTCCAATAGTGTCAATTCCGCTGTCTTTCATCTCCGCAAAACCCTTTGCCGGAGTCATCTCACTCACCGTCCTTCCCAAACAAGTCGTGGAGCTTCTGCATCAAGGCACGCTCATGCTCCTCGATACGCTTGGCGATCTGGTCGGCAGGCTCGATCTCCTTGTACTCGTAGAAAGTGCGGGTGAAAGGAATCTCATAGCCCACCTTAGTCTTGCTCTTGTCGATCCAGGCATCCGGGTTATAGGGCAGGACTTCATGTGCAAAGTATGCATCGATGTCCTCGTCCAGCGGCACATTCTCCGTGTCCCGCTTTTTGGGGTCGGCCACAGGCTTGCCCTTTTTCAGGACCTTCTTCCCATCTTCATCCAGCAGGGGGCTTTCCACGGTGATCTTGTTATAGCCCAGGGCTACACTGTCCAGCACCCGGCTTTTGCAGACGAGTTTTGCTCCGGACTCCAGCTCCCGCTCACATGTCTGGTCCCGATACTCCCCGTAGGCCCTGACAATCAACTCTCGGCAGGCCTCGGTGATATCCACTCGCTTGTTGCCGATGGGCTTCCGGCGAGACTCATAGCACTTGCTGGCATCAATGAGCTGGACCCTCCCGATATGCTCCGAGGGCTTGTCCTTGGTGATGATCCAGATGTAGGTGGCGATGCCGGTGTTGTAGAAGCTGTCGTTGGGGAGCTGCACGATGGCGTCCAGCCAGTCGTTTTCGATCAGATACCGGCGGATCTCCGACTGGCCGGAACCGGCATCCCCGGTGAACAGCGAGGAGCCGTTCTGGATGATGGCCATGCGGCCCTCCGGCTTCAGTTTGGACAGGCCGTTGAGCAGGAACAGCATCTGCCCGTCGCTTTTGCTGGGGAGGCCGGGACCGAAGCGACCAGCGGAACCCTTCTTGTGCTCTGCCTCCACCGACGTGGCCTCCCGCTTCCAGTCAATCCCAAAAGGAGGGTTGGAAATACAGTAATCGAACTGATAGCCGTCGAACTTATCATCGTCCAGGGTGTCACCGAACTGCATATTGTCCGGGTCGCCCCCACGGATCAGCATGTCAGCCTTGGCGATTCCAAAGGTGAAGGGGTTCAACTCCTGGCCAAAACAGGTGACATCTGCATCGGCATCCAGTTGCTTCAGCCGCTCTTCCATGCAGGTGAGCATCTGACTGGTGCCCATGGTCATGTCGTAGACCGTCTTTGTAATGCCCTCCCCGTGGAAGGCGTTCTGATCTCCCGTCACCAGCAGGTCGCACATCAGGTAGATGATATCCCGGCTGGTGAAGTGTGCTCCGGCCTCCTCATTGTAGGACTCGGAAAACCGCTGAACCAGGTTCTCAAAAATATAGCCCATATCAACGGCACTGATCTTTTCCGGCTTCATATCCGCCTTGTCAGAGCAGAAGTCCACGATAACCTGATAGAGCAGTCCGGCCTCCTCCATGCGGTCGATCTGGGCGTTGAAGTTCATGCGGGCGAGGATGTCCTGCACATTGTCGGAGAAGCCATTGAGATAAGCGCGGAAGTTATCGTTGATGTTCTCTGGGTCTGCCCGCAGAGTCTCGAAGGTGAACGGGCTGGTGTTGTAGAACTGGTATCCAGCAGCGGTCCGCAGGAAGCCCTCTTTGACTGCAAGGTGCTCTACCTTCTTACAGGTATCCAGTACCGCTTGATGGGTTGGCAGCAGGCAGTCGTGGAACCGCTTGACCACCACCATGGGCAGGATCACCAAGCCGTACTCATGGGGTTTGAATGCACCAAAGAGGGTGTTTGCCACATTCCAAATGAGAGTGGCCTTCTCCTGGATATTCCGGCCCACAGAGGCCAACTGTTCATTTGCGGTCATAATATCGCCCTTTCTGTTTGTGGCATACATCCTTACTTAGTTACTTTATAATACGATATAATATGGGATTAGTCAAAATCGCTTTGTGCCAATCCATGCCTTTAACCCATCACGAATTGCCGTCTAGGCAAAGAGACTCGTTCAAGCCACTGTTACCTGATGTTGTTAGCTTTCTTCGAAGTCCATGGCATGTTCAATCTTCGCCCTCGAGATAACTTTTGCGCAATTGCGAATATTATATCATCATTTAGACTTTATGCGATATTATTTCATGGATTACACCGCTTGCAGGGAACATATGCACGTTCAATTAGATCCTCGCGTGAGCCGTAATAGTCCTCACGGTTGGAATCCTTGATATCGTCCACACTGGAGCAAGATGGCAGGTGGAACTTCTTCGTGTTGTTGTTCAAAACATAGTGTGCCTCAGCGGTTGATGTTCCGGCTTGGGTATCGGAAGAGGGTTCATGGACAACCGATGGATCTGAAGTGGAAGCTGCTCCGTCTAGCGTGCTGTCTCCCGTTGCATAGTTGATCGTCACCCCCGGCTGCACATTGTAGGCAAAGATACAGAAGCAAATGTCGTCGCCATCATCCTCAACGGAGTAACCTTCCATCAGGACTCCGGCAGCCAGTAGGTTGTCCCCTTCAAAGACGGGGGTAACGCGGTAGAGAACATGGCTGTTCGTTTCCTGAACATAGTCGGCAACCATATTCTCGAAAGGTAGCATTCCATCAATGTTCAAATATCTGGTTCCAGTGATCAAGTTCCTCTCATTCGCATTCTCTCCCGAGAGTTGGAAGCCGATCAAGTGACAGCGATTGTAGAGGTAATTCCCGTCAACAACACCATTATACCGCACAGTGTGCCAGCCGGAAGGCTTGACCGATCCAATAGATCCGCGTTCCTCGGTAGGCATCAGATCCTGCCCTATGCAGGCATATGCGGTGCCGCACCGGCTGAGCGAGTCGAGAGCGCTATACAGCTCAAAAGAAGTTGTTGTCAGTTCAGAAGATGTGAAATAAGGGATATTTCCATTGATTGCAACATAAGCCGATCCACTATAAGGCTTAACATCGGAAAGTGAAAAACTGGTGGCAGCAGCAATTTCAGTTGGAAGAGTCGAGGAAACTGGTTGGTCAATCTCTTGGCCGGTCATGCTACCCTGTCCATTCGGCCCCGACGGCTTCTCAGCCTCTACGCCGGAGTCATCTGTGTCGGCAGATGACTGCTCTACACGATCAGTAGATTGCGGACTTTCCACAATTCCAGAGGAAACAATGGATGGAGAATCATCCGGGTAATTGGAAGAGTTGCCTTCGTCCGTCGAACAACCAACTAAGAGGGAAAGGACAAGAGCTGCCAGCAGGAAGATGGATGTAACTTTCTGTTTCACCGTTCAAATACCTCCATAGTGATTCTTTCGTGTGAGTATCCGGCAAAGTCGCTTGACAGAGCAAGATGCCATGCTCCTTCATACGGCTTCAAATCAAAATACCGATCAGCTGGGTAGGTTCGGTTCCACTTGAAAATAATCAGTTTTTCAATGCGTTTCTCGACCGGAGCCAATGCGGCATCTTCGACAAAGCAGAAGTCCCCATTGCCGGCATCTCGCAAGAAAGTATCCGAAACAGCCAGATCAGGAGGATTGAGGTCAGAAAATAATCTAGCGGAATAGTGGCTCATGTGTAAAATCGAGTGCTTCGTCAATCTTAAGATCTGCGCACACAAGCTCTTATCCCGAGGTTACTGGGTTCACTCTATCGCATTGATAAGTATCACAAAGGCGAATAGAGAAAGTACCTTAAAAAAGTTCACGCATTTTGTAAATATAAGCGAGTTCTGGATGGGCTCCCCAGTTTTCTCCATTGTATAGCTGCAAAATCAGGTCAGCTGATGCGGTCATCAAGTAGGCCCTTGCTTTTTGGGATAGTTCAAGAATTTCTCTCAGATGGGATATCTGTTGAAGCGCAAGTTCTTTGGAGCGGGTCCACTTCGCTATTTCGCGGCGCAAGATGCGTTGATCCCTTGCTATGACGAATTCTGGGTCCTTTTTCTTTCCTTGAGCCATAGCGCGTTTCTTTGCGCTGGCCTCTCTGTACTTTTTGGCCTTCTCCTCTGCCGCGCGGCGACGGGCGGCTATCAGCGCCTGGATCGGCATAAGTTCTGTCGCCTTGATGCCGTAGTAGTTGTCCACCGGGTAGATACCAGTGGTAACATAGGTGTAGTATTCAGATGGAGTTAGCCCCGCCAGCGCATATTGGTAATGTTGATGGTTATAGGCATCAATATAGCCGCTGATCATCCGGCTTACAGTTGACGCGTCTGGACATAGCGCCACGAGGTCAAGCAATTCACATTTCAGCCGTCCGAAAAATGATTCCATGGGGGCATTGTCCTGAGAATTGCCCCTATCGGAAACAGACTGGAGGAAACCGTCATCTGACAGCAGCCTCTGGAATGTGGTCGAGAGGTACTGAGAACCCTGGTCGCTATGGATCACACATGCAGCACCTCGCAGTTCGTGTTCATGGTTCTCCATCATAACGTCATAGGCGGACTTGACAAGCGAGACTGTCATGCGGGAGGACACGCAATGCCCCAAGATCTCTTTTGTATAAGCATCCTTAAAAGCGCAAAGATAAATCGGTGTACGCACAGGGCCATAATACAAATAAGTGATATCTGTCAAAATAACTCTGCGGGGACCAACGGAGAAATTCTGTTTCACCGCGTTTTTCGGGGAGGAATATTCGTGATTGTGTGTGGCCTGATTCTTATAAGCGTCCTTCCTGGGTCTGTTGGCCACGAGATTCATTTCTTTCATAACCTTTCGACAGCGTTTTATACTGATACTGATATTGAACTCGCGCCATAGATGGGTCTGAAAGGTCCTTTTTCCCGGAACATATCCAAGTTTTCTCACGATTTTCCTAAACTTTTCTTTCAATTGCTCCTGTTGTTCTTTCTTTGCGGCACAGGTGCTGTCTATATCTTTTTTACGCCTGACCCACGAATAGTAACCGGATCTGGACACTCCAAATATGTGAAGGCATTGCACGATAGACAGACCGTCCGCTCTATCCGCTTGTCTACGGATAAAGGAATCTACCATATAGAAACGGTCGGCGCTTACACCTTCGGATTCAATGATATAGTTGTGTCCTCCAATGCGGAACGGAGTTTTTTTTGAGCTGCAACCAGCTCCTCCAAATAGGCATTTCTGGCTTTCAGATAGGCCAGTTCTTCCAGAGGGGACATGGCCCCCATAGCCTCTCTGGGTACAGAGCCATCATAGCTGGAGGGATCTGCGGTGAACAAACGGCCCTCCCGGCCCAACTGCATCGCCCGCTTTCCTGCGGAATTCGCGCGGTCCTCTCCGAGTACAGCGGTGGAAAACCCAAGGCTGTTATACGCTACCACATAGGTCATATGCTCCTCGGAGATCTTCTTATACATGGCAACATAAAAGTCCTTCGTGTAAATAATATCCCGCCCACGAAAATCCTTTAGGAACGGATTATCCAGAAACGGCTGGATCTCCTCTGGCGGCTGCCTGGTCATTCTGTTTTGTTTCATATTCCCTCATCCGCCCACCTTTCTCATACTCCTAAATTTTTTGCCCGTTCAATGGCTCGTTGGACAGCTTTTTCTTTCATCTGCTGATACTTTTCTTCTTCCTTTGCGATGTAGAGCGAGAATTCAGCTTCGTTCATGGCCAGAAGATACTGCTCGTACTCGACTGGCGTCATGCGGCCCTTATCCCACATGCGGCGTTCATAATTGTAATACTCTGCATATCGCGCGACAAGTTCTTTCAACTCCTCGATATCTTTGCATTCCGAATACGGACACTCATCTTTAAAATGTCCAAAGAAAGACTCTTGGGGGGCGTTGTCCTGGCAATTTCCTCGTTTGGACATCGATTGTGTGTAACCTCTTTTGCTTACTTCCTGCTGGAATGCGCCAGACAGATAAACTGTCCCTTGGTCAGAATGATAAAGTCCACCGCTGACACATGGATGAAGATCTGATTGGCGCAGTGTGGCAAGCGCCAGTTCCAAGTCATTGTGTTCGCTGACTAAAAACGCAACTAACTTGCTGGTGACGGGATCGAGCAGTGCTGAGCCATATGCCTTGCATCCATCGCCATAGAGAAGATGTGTAACGTCTGTCAGCCGTACTTCATTTGGCCGGTAAAGGCGGAATCTGCGCTGCAGCAAATTAGGTCTCACATTCTTTTTCAGAGCTGCCCCACCCATGCGTTTGGAAGGCGCTGCCTTCCGAATCGACGATGTGAGATTGTACGCTTTCATAATACGGCGTATCTTTTTCAGCCCCATACGCTTTCCTGTGAGAGCCGGCATCATCATATAGATCTGCCTTGAGCCTTTGGCAAACCCCTTGTATTCCATAACGGTTCGAATCAGTTCAGCATCCTGCTCGTCCTGTGCGCTTCTCTGTACTACCGATTGTCCATATGCGTCATTCTTCAGTATGGCATAATATGACGCGCGAGAAATCTTCATGAGAGAGAGTATTTTCCTAACACTATACTTTCTTCCTGGATCTGGCGGAAGATCCCGGAGCCACAGGCAGAGTGATTTCTTCTGCAGAACATTCAGAGAAGAAACGATATCTCCAATTTGAAGAAACCCTTTTTCTACAATACTGTCCAATGCCCGCATCCTATTTCTGAGGATTTTCCGTGTGGGAGCGGCGTCTATTGTCTCTCTGTCAGCCGGTGTGGCCCATGCAGCCAAAACTCGGCTCATGCGATACCGCTCCGTTACTGAAAATATCTCCGGGTCAATATCAAACACACGGAGGATGTCATCGAATGCCAGTACTGCAATAGGTGCGGCAGCCTCAAAGAATGCCTTGTTCAACTCTATTTTTTCACGGGTGGCTGTTTGGACATAAGGATGTTTACGATACTGCTCTACCGTGGCGGCAGTATAATAAGCTGTACGGCCCCTTGTAGCACTGCGGTTTGTGTCCTGCCCAGACGAATGTTCAAATTTTTCTTGCAGCCAGTATATTTTGTGGTAACCCATGTCTGCTGGCGATATCCCAACGGACAGCAAACCATCTTCTATGGACTGTTGAGGATAGTTTCGGTATAGCTCCGCCTCAAAATCCGGATGTAAAATCAGTCTGTTGACATCCCAAACAAATTTTCCACTTTCAACCAATTCCTCCGCAGTCATGGTTGGCATATATATTGTTTTGGCCCAGTTTGCCTGGGTTTCCGGCGATGCCTTTGAAAACTTCGGACGCCCACCCCGTTTAAAAACAGATTCCACTGACTTTGTGAAGTTTAGGCCAAGGCGCTGGGTATCAAATCCGTTTGCCTCCAGCATCCTTCTGACAGTTGACCGCTCTGGCCTCCGTATCCACGCCTCATAGACCTGCTGTCTGAACTCTATTGTCAGCAGCAAACGGTTTTCCCGCACCTCCAGCACATTTGGATTCTTTTTCAGGGCTTCTATTTCTCCAGGCGAATACCGTTTGGGAACAAATTTAACAGCCATTTTCCACCCATAGCCTCTATCCTATTTTGCACGATGATCTTGACCTCTGTCAAGGCAGTGTCTACAGCGTTTGCTCTTTTGTCAAACTACTGTCTATTTTCTGTGTACCACTGTCAATCTCTGGTCTGTCTTTCGTGCTTTTTTGTCAGAGTACTGTCCTTTCTATGGGTACCATTTTAACTATTCTCTGTATTAAGTTCTCCAATAGAGTGGGATCTTCTGGGGGGGGACCATAATGAACCCACCCTCGGTCCAACGCCAAGGCGCATAAGCCCCTTGGCGGCAAGTTATTTAAGAAAAAGTGGTTTGTATTAGGATATGGTACAAACCACTTTTTCGCTTTAGCGCACAGTATATAGATTTGAGGTATGGCTGCCATTTGCGCGGTATCTTGGGTTCTTGAGTAGGAAGCCTTTGCGTTCCAACTCGTTGATTGCTCTCTTCACAGTGCTACGTGACAAGCCAAGATCAGAGGCGATTGTCTTAATGCCCGGCCAGCAGGATCCGGATGCATTGGCCCGATCACGAAGATATATGTAAACGGTCTTGCACCGATGAGGCAATTCAGTGTCCGCATAGATCGATTCAAAATAACCCACCTGGTTCACCTCCTATTATGTTCTCAGGCTTGAATCATCGGAGGGGTGCACATGGTCATCCGCTTCCGTCATCCCCTGTCCGCCATTTTGCGGTGGTGCGCCATCTGCTTTTTTTGATTCCGCATTTTTCATTGAACGGCATAGGATACTATCCTCCAACTCCTTTCGCCCAGCGTAGTGAACCTGTGCGTTTTCCCGTGCAGGCACAGTGTATCCCTCTTTTTCGAAGGTAATGCCCCATTCCAGGAAGAGGCGAAGTCGAGTCTGCATCGGATGGCAGCCTGTTTTCATCACAACAAAGTGGCCTTTGGGAATGGACCTCAATTCGTCCGGAGTCATCAGGGGCCGCTCCACCATCTGCAGAGATTGACTGGGGTCATTCTTGCCCTGGCTCACAGAGCCGGACTGCACCGTGCGGGTGCCGAGGTTTTTGGACAACACTTCCGCAGTCTGGCTGCCAGGCGCAAAACCGCCGAAGATGGTGTCCTGGCAGTTGTCCTGAATGATCTCGCAGCCCTCCTTCCCGTAGTTTTTTTCGAGCTGCGCTAAGGACTGGATGATCGGCACCAGGGTCAATCGCCTGGAGCGCCCGGCGGAGAATAGAGGCAAGATATCAAAGGGCGGCATGGTTCCCAGCTCATCGCAAAACAGCACCACACGGTTTTTCAGTTTTCCGCCATTCTCATCGGCAACAGCAAACAGTTCTCGACTCAGGTTCTGGATCATGAGACCGGCCATGAAGTTCTTGGTGGTGTCTTCTTCCGGCAGGATCAGAAAGATGGCGCATTTCTCGCTGGCAAAGGTTTCCGCGTCAATGGCGCTGTCAAAGCAGATAACCTGCTCCAGCTCACTGTCAAGAAATGCATTCAGCCTGGACAGAACGGTGGACATGACAGAAGCCATCGCCTGGTCGGAGGTGTTGAGCGCCGCTCCCGCAAACCATTTTGCCTTATGATTTTCCGGAAGTTTTGCCATCAGTTGCTGGAAATAATTTTTTTGTCTTGGGCCGGGGGACTCCAGCAGATCCTGCACCAGTTTGAACACCGAAACGATATGCCTTCTCTCACTGGAATCTTCTTTTGTTGGTGGAAGATATTCTGCTAACAAAAGTACCACAGCAGTAAGCAATCCTTCTGCTGCATCATAGAAAAATGCATTTTGTCCATAAGAGGAAGCGTCGCCATCGGGATTAACTATGGTCTTGGCAAGAATTTTGGCATACTTTTCGGCCTTTGCTCTGGCAGCCAGATTGCTGGGATCTTCCTGAGCCAAATCCATATAGCGGTTGATTAACGTCAGAAGATTATTACCATCTGATCTGGTCGGATTGCGAAGGTCGATCACGGAAATCTTATAACCGTAATACTTGCTGGCAATAGCACCGTAGTTCCTCGCCAAGTCGCCCTTGGTGTCCAGCGCCAAGAAACTCATACCACAGGCGCAGGCATATTCCAGATTGGGATACAGGAAAAATGCGGTCTTACCAACACCGGATGCACCAATCATCAGGAAGTGAACATCATCGCAGTCTACAAGAGCTTTCAGCCCACCATGTTTGGAATGCTTCTTGGCTTTGACAGACGCGCGTCCGATGCACCCTAAGACGATCCCCTGTGCCTCTGGCCGATTCTTGCCACGACGCCATTCATCGACTTGGAAAGGCACATGCTTATAAGTCTGACGGATCTCTTTTGGGGTAGCCCATCGTGCGGTACCATGCTGGCCATCACCCACAGTTTTGGATTTGATGCGGTTTAGGGAATATCGCTGAGTGAATATGGAGGCAATGATCAACACGAGCAGCATTCCGCCACACAATACAATCAGCCCCCATGCTTGTTCAGTCATTACGTCACCCCGTTTCCAGAAAAGGGACCTGTGTGTCCTCCAGAACACACAGGTCATCATTCCAGTCTTTGTTTTGGGGAGCCAAGCGATCCGAGGCGATTCCAAACTGTTCGGCAATCTGTTCAGCCATACGGATGCTTGCTGCCTGACCTGCCGCGTCATTGTCCAGGCATAAGAACACCTCCTGTGCGTGGGGCATACGGGAAAGCATTGACATTACAGGGATCGTAGACGTTCCACAGCAGGATACATAGTTATGGGATTTCCAATCTTCAGGATACATGGTGATGAAGGAGAGCATATCGATGGGGGCCTCGAACACATAGAGTTTTCCGTCAGTGCCAAGGTGATGAAAACTATATCTGGGATCGCTGCCCTCCACATTCTGCCGGAAGGACTTTCCAAAACTGTTGGCACTGCGTTTGTGAGCGTGGCGTGGAATGCCCCGTTTATCCGTCCCCACAAAGACGCAGTTGTGATATTTGCTGTCCTCAAAGAGCGTCTTTGCTTTCGCAAAATAGGCAATCACATCACGGTCAATGTGCCGGTGTTTCATCAGGTAGGCAAAGACGCGCCGCATATTGGCATTCGTTTCAGGTAATTCAAACGGTTTTTGTGGTGGTTTCTCCCGATCAGCAGCAGATGGGTATATTGTACCCTGCTCGCCGCCCAGAAGCGCTTTGACGGCTTCAGGGTAACTGTAATTATAAAACCAGCGGACAAAGCTGATCGCATTTCCGCCCTGTCGGCTGTCATGGTCGAACCATTCACAGCCACGGATAGTCACGCTATGATCTCTATCGAGTCTCTTATCCCGTCCAGAAGGAAGGAGTTTTTCTCCTCTCTGGCGTAGGAATTCTTCCAGATCCACTTCAGCTGCTCGCTGTTTCTGCTCATCGGTGAAATGAATATACTGAGCCATAGTACCTCCTTTCCCTTACATCGATGGCCCATTTTGCCATCCCTGCTCCTCATGATCATCCGCTTTATGCCCAAGGGCAAGTCGCTTGGCCATCAGCTTTTTCCTGCGCTTGGAATCAATTCGAAGGCCCAGCGGACTAGCGGGTGCCATTGCATTGTCACGGAAAATTTGCCCCATGTGATAGAGAAGCCGAGTTACCGCAGCGATTACCGCCGGGTTGTGGTTGTTCACTGCCGGTGACTTAATTGGCTGTTGGGCGGTATCCATTTTTCCGGTGACTCGGTCGAGTCATTTTCTCCTGACTCCTCGTTCTCTTTTGAGTTGGTGGAGTTGATCTCATCCTGTTCCAATTCCAGACGTAGACGCTCAGCCTCGCGGATAATGGAGTTCTTGATTGCTTTGAATTCCTTTTGCTTTGAGAGAGGATTATGGACACGTGGTTTGTCCTTGTAGTACCCCTCAATTTATCACGCAGATCATTCCAGACCTGATAGCACGCTGCCACATCTGGCTGCAGTGCCAGTTCATCAGTGATAGCATCCACTAGTTCCTTCAACTTTTTAGGCAGATATCCATACTGCTTTTTTCCCTTTGACACTGCCCAGGGCATTAGCCAGTTCCACCATCTTTCTGGCAATCGAATCATTATCCAGCGAGGTGGATTCCATGCGAGCAATCAGTTCCGCCATAGCGGAGCGGGACTGTTTTACCAGGTCCTGATAAGCCAAATCTTTCTTTTTGACATAGAGGTTGTGCATCTCATCCTGGAAGATAGTGTTGGTCAGCGCAGAGCGCATGGCTGTGATTCCGGTCTTGTTCAGATACCCATGTTTCTCATCTGCAGACCACACCATCATGTGTACATGTGGGTGGTACCCTTCATCGTGGAAGGCTGCACACCACCGGAAGTCATCCACCGGGATCTTCATGGCCTGCGCCAAACGTGTACGGTGCTGCAGGAGGAGGGTGCGCCAGTTTTCAGCACTATCGTATCCAAGAGCAGACGCATCTTCTCGGCGCAGAGAAAGGATGACCGTCCAGACAGGGCCATGGTGTTCCGCGACCTCTGCCATCATATCCTGGAGCGACACATCCTGCGTGTCACTGAACAGGCCATGGTCACCGCGCTTTTCTACACGGGGACGGGTAGCGATGTATTTGAGGTAGCCATCGCCAGCTTCCATGGTGTGGACATTGGCATCCAGCGCCATAGTGATCAATTCAGAGGCGTTGCCAAAGGTGGGAGAGGCGCAGTAGTCACTGTACTCGAATAGTTCTTTGGTATCTGGATAATCCTTGAGCAGTCTTTCGATGAGTTCTTTCTGAGGCTGTGTCACAGGACCCCGGCCATGAAGTTTCTCAACACCTTCTCTTGTGGCAATGTACCGCATGTACTTTGCTGCACTGCCATTGCAGATGTACCCACACTTCTGCACCAGCTTTGGCATGGCTTACAACCTCTTTTGGAACCGGAAGATCTCCTTGAAGCTGATCATGCCATGGGTACGCATCACATCCTGGACACACCGGCCATGCAGCTGTTCCAACTCATTGAGTGTTGCATCTGTGTCGTGTGCCATGAGGTGCATCATCATGGACATCTCCACCGACATTTTGAACAGCAGCTTGCCGAGCCGATCTCCCAGCGCGCCTAACGAGCCTTCCAATGTAGCTGACAGTGTGACTGGTAAATACGAGCCGTCCTGCTCCGCTTCAAGGTAGCCGGTATAGAATTGAATGGCTTTTTCAATAAATTCGCTTTGACTCTGAGAGTTGTCAAGCTGATAGGAGCGCTCCACCAGTTCTTTTGTTTTCGGTGTCAGCCAGAAAGCGAATTTTTTCTTTGTGTTACTCATGACGTAGTTCACCTCACACTCCAATGAGTCTCTGGCCAATACGAAACGCTTCCAGGTCATCGATGATGAAAAGGTCGCTACGCCATTGGCCGGGCCATACCGCAAAGAGTTTGCTGATGCCCGACTGGGCGTGTACGTATCCTTCGATTTTGTCATGATATGTGGCGAGCTGTTTGATCTCGCCAGTGGCAAACAACTCGATATAGCAGATTCGATTGCTGCCGTAAGGAAAGCCCTCTGTCTCCTTTGAGCTTCTCATCTTTGGTACCTTCTTTCTAATCAAATTTGCGCTGGGTGCGTCTTCGTCCCCGGAAGAAAGCCTGATACGGCGGGGCTTACGGGGATTCACGACCCCGTAGGCGTGATTTTTTGCTTTCACGACCCCGGAAGGAAAAGCCTGAAACTGCCCGCACTACGGGCAGAAGTGAGAGAGCCGGGGCGTTCACGACCCCGGCTCTTTCTGCCTGCTTTTTTTTCGTCCTCCGTCCCCTGGTGGAAAAAGCCCTCAAATGGGGGCTAACCTTCCCGATTGGGGTAGGTGGTCTACGCCCACCCATAGGAGGGCACACAGGGCCTCACAGCGGCCCACACGGGGCCGTTATCAGGTGCCCAGCATTCACCCCATCTGCATTCCCGTCAAATCCTCGTTTTCATGCTCCTGAAGGGGGACCTGCGTCATATCTTCCATGTCGGCAATCCACATGGACATACTGTCGAGCAGCGTTTCTAAGTGATCAGACACAACTTGGAAAGAGTTCTCCAATGTTTTGCTTGAGGAGAACTCCTCTTGTTGCGTTTTGTGAATCACTTCCATCTGACGCTGCACAACAAACAGGATGTCCAACAGATCATAGGCAGAGGGAGTGTGGCAACCAACCGATTCCTGCTGCACAGGAGACTGTTCTGTCTTTTGGTAGATGCCATGACTCACTCGTGCATAGGGGAACGCAGGATCTTCAAGTTTTTTACTGATAGGCAACACAAGGTTGTTCTGTTCAATGGTTCCTTCGTACTGCGTTCCTTTGGCCTGTTCACGCACATAGTCGATGATCTCGCGGTATCGATGTGGCTCACCGTCATCCAGGAGTTCCCGGAAGCAGTTGAGCACGAATTCATTTTTGCTGTTGCGATCGATCAACATCTTTCACCTCCTCACACTATTACATGGTCTGGCCGTCCGGGAATGAGGAAGAGCACATCTCTTCGTCAAGATACTGTGCGCGATAATCATCCAGACTCATTCCCGTCTGCTCCATACAGTAGTCATTCATTTTGGCGCGTAGGATTGAGCGATCCTCTTCGGTCAGGGGGTAGCGGTAGGTTTCCTCAGAACCATCTCCACAGACCTGGATCACTGTGAGTGCGTCACACACTTCACCAACATCCAAATCAAAATCTGCATAGACATTGAGATAGTCATCATTGGCATCAGTAGCCACATTGGTTCCGAACACAGCGTCAGGATCAAATGTGACTAGCACATAGAAATTCAACAGACTTCCGCACTCGCTCGTGTCTTCCTGGAAAGAAATCTCGTTCATAGAAAGCCGCCTGGATCCGGTCAGCACCATAGCCTCTGAGCTTGGTGTGAGTTCCTTTCCGTCGAGTTTGTCCAGCAGTCTTTCCCATCTCTGATCTGTAGAGATGTTCTGCTTTCGGAATGCATAATAGGCTGCCACACTCACATCATGGATACGGTAGGTGTGCCAGCCGTCCATAGCATTGGCTGCGGAAAATGTATCTCTGTCAAAGTCGATTTCGAATACTCCAGATACCTGTCCGGTATTCTGCAGCCGTTGGTCCAGGAGTTGATCGTATTCTGCCTGAGTGATTTCAGTGCGGTCTTTGAGCACAGCTGCAAGGGTAGCTGGCTGAGGATTATCCTCAGCAGTGAGATAGGTACGCAATCGCTTAGCAGCGGTGAGCAGGGTATCTGCTTTAGACGTTTTGAAATAAAGATCTTCCCCGTGACCTGTGATGTGGTACGCCGCCCAGGTGGTGTTGGCCATTTGATCCGCTACCGCCTCGGCATGTTCAGCATTGATGCGTTCCTGTATTGCCTGTCGTTCCTCAAAAGGAACGCACTCTGAATATAGATCGGCAAGCATTTCCTGCATTCGTTTTTCAACATCAGTTCCATTCGAAGCAAGATGCTTATCCAGTGCCTTGAGCTCATACTCATGGAGCCACAGCACGACCTCAACGGAGCCGCTCATTGGGACACCCCCTATTCCGCCGCTTGGCAGGCTTTTGCTTACTGTAGGTACTGGGTGCGGGGTAACGGATATCTTTGTGATGGCGAAGACTCAACAGCCGATTGGACGAACGAAGATCCTGGCTACAAAAAATCAGACTTTTTCATCATGTCTACCTCCCATGTCATAGCTGGTCGAAACATCTTGGCCAGGATTGTCCTGGTCATTGTTGTTCTCCTGTGTCTGTGCAGTGCGTCCGCCTTTTGCTGTACGCCTGGGGCGTGGACGAACTGCAGGCTTGTTCTTACTGTCCAGATACTCCCGAGTATCCGCTGGCACATATTTTTCATAGAGCTCTTCCAGCAACCGCTGCAGTTCTTTCTCTGGCGTTCGCTTTTCCTTTGCGGACAAAAAATACCGGAGCGCATCCAAACGCTCCGGCTCCATCGTCACTTTCAATTCAATCTTGTCCATACTGACCTCCTTACATTGAGTAGAACTCAATCCGCAGGGCGTCCTCTACCTCACCTGGTTGGAAGGTATCCGGCTTAGCAAACACTTCACCAAAGTGTTGTATCTGCTCTTGGGTAAGAGAACAAAGATCACCGGATCGAGTATCGCCAGCCAGAAAGAATGTGCCGACAATGATGTCGTTGCCTAAGCGCCGGTTTCCTTCCAGCCCCAGCAATTTGCCGTCCTCATTGCAGACCAGGCTAACATCGCTCAGGGGGAGCACCTCGATGTAGCCACCCACCATTTTCTGCATAGCGTCCAAAGTGTTTGGCATGGTTACCGTTTCTGGTGACTTACCAGGTTCCACCTTCAAGACAGTAATCTCTTTTTCTTTCATCAAATCGCCTCCTTTAATTTGTGGGCAGGTAGGAGCGTGGATTTACACGCTGACCATTGACACGCACTTCAAAGTGTAAATGCGGACCGGTTGATCGTCCCGTGGAGCCGGACAGAGATACGGTGTCACCCGCCTCCACGGTATCTCCAACACTGACCAACAGTTTCGAATTGTGAGCATACAGTGTTACCATTCCATTGCCGTGGTCAATCATTACATAGTAGCCATAGCCACCAGCATTGTAGGTTGCCTTTGTAACGACTCCGGGCAGAGCTGCACGAACTGGTGTGCCTGTGGGCACAGCGATGTCGATACCGGTATGACCTTTTGTCTGGCCGGTAAAGGGATCGGATCTGTATCCAAACTCTGATGTGACTCTACTTTCCCAGCTGGAGCCCACTGGAGAACAAAATCCATCCGCACCGATAAACGGCACTTCGGCACCGGGTATCCAGCCCTCTGTTCCAGTAGCAGAACCGTAACGGACCAGGTTGTAGATACTGTCTGCGTTGTTTCGTTGCTCCTCCGTAACTGTTTCTCCTAATGCCGTTTGAATGTTGGACCATATTGTGGCGATGTCTGTGATGGGAATTGCAACAGTGTAGGTTTCCTCCTCCGGTTCTCCTGTACTTTCGTCTTCGCTATCAGTTGAATCGAGCGGGCGGGTACGTTCCTCATAAGTGACAAAGCAATCAACAAATTGTTGGTGCGCTCGGCTGCTCGGTGACTCCGCGCCGAAATACAGAGCATAAAAAATGCCTTGACACGTATAGCGTCAAGACTTTCTCCGTCCTCTGTCATGCTATTGATTTCCGCAATTCGCTCATCCAACAATGCAAAGCTTGCCTGCATGTCTTCGATGTAGGCTCGGTATTCTGCAGGGATATCTGCTGGTAATGTGCCACCATAGAAACACAGGTCAAGGATGCTGCTGTTGTGATCAGCGGAACCGCCCAGGATAGAACAGAATGAAGCAATGAGGAGAATGATTGGGGATAGAATCGCTACCAGAACCCAGCCTGCAGCCTTGCGTGTCTTCTCGTTTGAGAGGACACCAATTGCGGCTTTTGCAATGGCAGCAGCAGGAATTGCCATCAGCGACCACCTGCCGATCCAAAGAGCTGCTCCTTATGGGAAGGCGCATGGACCGCCAGCAAATGTCTGTCTGTCCCGCATTAGAGGCAGACTCCTCTCTGGGGGTAACGAATCAGTTCGTACTCCGCTTCCTCCAACTGGAGGTTTTCCATGTAGAACTTTTTATCAATGGCACCTGCATTAAAAATAAATTGATGGGTAGGGATTGCAAAAAGGGGGCGAGTCAATTCTCGGACGCCCGGCTGGTCAAAGTCTTCCAGGTTTTGACTGGCGAGAAATAGGGACGACTCTTTCTTTCTTACTCGTTTCAGGCAGTTTCGAATGTAGGTGACAGCTACCGGATTGGTGAGCCACAAGTACAGCTCATCAATCGCTGCCACCGTATTTCCGGCGCTGAGGAGCTGATCAGACATATATGAGAGCACACTAAACAGCAAGGTGTCCCGAAGGTTTTGCGCGACGCTGTCCAAACCTTTGACACAGAACACAAGGAAACGCGCAGACGAGATATTCGTATGTCCGTTAAAGAATCGTGCATCCGCACCTTTGCACATAGAGTGGAGGCCCAGCAGCAGATCCAAGCATTTCGGGAGGATAGAGTTTCAGAGCTTCCTCGTCTTCATAGTTCTGGTAGGCATCCTCAATGGTGTCATAGAGGTCTGATAAGATAGGATAATCGGTAGGAAGCATACGTGAGAAGTCCGTCTTATCATTGATGCCCCATTTGCGGTAGAGTCGTTCTATCATCCGCTCCAAAGTGTCAATGTGGGGGACATCGAAGTCCTTATAGACACGGAAGATGTCACGAAGGAATGAAATATGCTGGGCCAAGAGAGTGCCGTGGAAGGCAGGAGGCGCGTCTGGATCATCAGGCTCACTACCATCATCCCACCGGCGCGGTTCCAATAAATTGATGCGATGTCTGCCATCCATGAAGTCCAGAAAGCAACCTCCCAGATTTCTGCACAGATCCTCCATTTCATGCTCCGAATCCAGGGATAGTGCCCCCTTACCTGCCTCCAGGACATTGCACAGCAGGAGCCGGAGCAGATATGTTTTTCCTTGACCGCTGTTGCCAAGTATCAAGGCGCTGGCATTGGTTTTGTCGTCGGCTCGTCGGTCCAGATCCACGATAACATTGGAACCATATTTGTCCCGGCCCACATAAAAGCCCATCGGATCCGTCTTTCCCGAATAGCTGATTGGGTACAGATTGGCCACGCTGGATGCAGGCAGCACACGTTCAGCAAAGGAGCCAAACGCATTTTGACCAGCAGGACTGGAGGAAAGAAATCCGTCTCTTTGACGTAAGAGTAGAGGATCTGTTCCCAATTTGGAGCGGATGAGAATTGCGTTGACCTCATCGCGCAGGGAGCGGAGCTCTTCCATGGTCGGAGCGGTGAGCTCCAAAAAACAGGAACAATGGATAAGGGGCTCGGTTTGCCGTCGCGTTGTTTTGATCAGGGTTTCGACATCCTGGATTTTTTCCTCTGCAGTCACGCTTTGCTTGATGTTACTGAAATTACTGCGCTCCATTCGGTTCTTGTTGGTGGCTGCATGAATAATAGCATCCTCCTCAGCTGTGGTAACTCGCCTGGCGGAAAGGCGCAGGGTGACACCAGCCATTTCGCCAAGTCTACGGAGTAGAGCCAGTTCCTCTGTTGTGGGGGGATAACTTCGAAGTGCAACAACACTGCGATATGTACCACCCAGAATGAAATGGTCCGTATTGAACTTAACTGCAGCCGGTGCGATCAGATCCAGGAACTCCTTGGGCCTGGATACTACGGGTTGTTTCGAGGGTGTGTTTTTCTTCTTCTGTTTTTTCTTCTTAGCCATTTTCGATCACCGCCTTTTCTCCATCCACATCTTGAAAGAAGTCTGTGGTTATATCGTGCTGGTAATAAACGGCCAGCAAGCGTTTTACATCTTGCTCATCGGCAAGGCGGACATGCAGCCCATGATCACAGATACCTTTCTCCAATTGGCGCAAGGTGCCTTCGCTCATGTCCGACTTCAGATCCCGCCGCAGAATCAAAACAAATTCTCGTGCAGAAGCGGAAGATGACAGGATTTCATCCAGATGACGCATATCCTCAATCAGCAATTTCCGAATGGCAGGGGTCGTTTCCTCTTCCAGTCTCTTCTGATAGAATTCCTTGTTTCGTTGGAAGGATTCCCTGGAATCGACAACCAAGAGCTCCACAGCGGGTTCTGCCCGCAGGAGGTTGGCAAGCGCCGTTACTCTGGCACGGATACCCTCGGATGATAGAACGGAAAGGTTATCAGGTCGGATGAGAAAAAAGACCAGCTCCGAATTGGAAGTCGTAATTCCGTGTGATGCAATACCCTGCATACCCATGAGCTGTCGTGTGGACTGGTGTTGCCGAAGAGCCAATTTTTCTTTGCGAGTCATGGGTCAAGCCTCCATTCGTAGTATTGCTGCTGCAGGATTAGGAAACAGGCGGCCCTTCGTAAAAAGTCCAGGATGCTGGAGCCGTCCACTCGAATAGTAAGGAAGGAGAATAGGACGGTAATCACGAGTGGTATCATCCCGGCCCCCTGACTCAAAGCCAGGACAGAGAGGAGAAAACCGACGCCGATAATACCAATATCCCGCAGTTCCCAAAGCCAAAGCATGGGTTTTGCTTTCAGGTTTTCAGGATAGATAAACACATCTTCACCTCCTAGATGTCATTTCGATTCGAAGAAAACAATACCCTGCCAATTACCGGCAGGGCATTGTTGAGCATTTATTCTGCCTCATCAGCAAGGGCTCGTTGGATGCAGTCCAAGAAGAATGCGTTCTGCTTGATGTGATTCTTTTCCAGATACGCCTTGAACTGTTCGAACAGATCTGCCGGGACCTGGAATGCCACGGTTCTCTTGTTGTCTGCCATATTGGGAGTTCCTCCTTTTTCGTATTCGTAGAATTGAGTGATCAGCCAGGTCATGTACTGGCCGAGGGTCTTGCCGGAAGCTTCCTGATTTTCAAGAACCTGTGCATGCAGAGCGGATGGGATTGGAGCGCAAAGATTCTTGATGTCTTCCGCCATATCCTGACCTCCTTCTTGTGTAATTGCAAAGCAAGCATATATAAGTTCAGCGTAGAAAGCTATTCACGAAACCTAACAAAGAAGATGCGGTAAATGCAAGCATAATGGAAGAAGTATTACCTGGTTGTTGCCGCCTGCACGAGCGAGCGGGTGGTGTTGACAGCTGCTTGGGCTGTATAGACTGCCGACATGATATTGGCTCTGGTAGTGGTGTCCAGACCAAATGTCCCTGCAATCCTGGGCACCTCGCCAGCGGAAAGCATCAGACCTAATCCCAGCAGAGCATTCTCGCTGAATACCATCAGCCCTGCCACCAATATGGTGGCCTGCAGGAAAGCGGTAAGGCATAAGCCAATCACTTGCTTCATCCACTGGGTGAAGCCATCGGTGTATCCTCTAGGGATTGAAAACATATAGAGGCTTCCAACCGCGATCTGGATGAGAAGAATGCCGCCCCTTTTTAGATTTGCGAAAAACACCTTGATCACAGCATAGGCCATCAAAATTATGCAGAAGATCAGCATGAGTGGGTTGGTGCCAATTCCCCAGTGGCCTGCTGCCGCGATCTCCGTTAAGGAAGTAGACTCCATGTTTTCCAAAATTGCCGCGCCAAGATCTCCAATGCCTGAACCGGCTCCGGTGATACCTTGTGCAAAAGTCCCTTGCAGCGCAACGGATAACGAATATAGGCGAACTGGAACAACGGTAAACAGGTTCACTGCCAGAAAACCCTTAATGGCATTTAATGCAGCCTGTTGGATATTGCCACGGCCAGAAATATATTCTATTCCGCACTCAAAACCAGAAACGACCAGACTGACGCCATACAGAGCCCAACCGAGTTGGGAGAAGAATAGGACAACAGCTTGCACCCATTCCAATTCAAAAAGTTCCGCACCCATATTGCCCATCTGGGCAAAAAATGCGCCGAGAAAGCCAACGACCTGACTGTAAAACCAATCCATAAGAGCATCCATAATGGGATTGGCTACAAAATCCCAAATAAACATTAGGCACTAACACCTCCTCTCTAAAAGGTAACCGCACCCCCTTCCTAATTAGGAGGGGGTGCGGCCTTCAATTCTTAGATGCCGATGATGCCCCAGATGTAATTGGGGGCAAGCAGTACGAAGATAAGGCAAACAAAGAGGATTGCAGGACCAGTCCATTCGAATTGTCCCCTCGTGCGGTAATCGAAGTACGACATTCCCAGCTTCACAAAGAATGCAATGGCAAGGATCATACTCAGGGCAGGAAAAACCACATTATCCACGACAGTCTTGATTTGCGTTGCGGCATCATCCCAGGTCTGTTCCACTGCACCGGCCACATCACCGCCAGCTGCAAAAGCGGGGACAGTGAGTAAGATCACCATAAGGGAAATCACACAAAAGGCACATAAGTATTTTTTCAACTTCATGTTAATCACCCTTCTTTCTTAAAAATATCGAGCTGGAACCGGTGTGCCTTTCCTCCGAGCTGAAACCAGCTGAAAGGCCTTTGAACCTTTTGTTCTCCTCTGCTCATAGATAGTTCCTCCTCAAAATGGGAGGGCCGCCCAATTGGGCGACCCTCCTGGATGTAATGGAATCGGATCAATATCCCGTTCTGGGAAGGGGCTCGGAAGGCTTATAAACCTTGGTTACCCAACGGCTGGTTGCCATGATCCACTGTCCGTCATAGACACCGCCCACATCTGCCTGGTTAACGAACTGGGTGCCACCAGTGAGCCAAGAGACTACATTGCAATAGACTCTCGGTGCCTCCACCTGTCGGAAATTGGAGGGCACCACGCCGAAGGACACCATAAACTGGGTCACATACTCGTTGGAAGCCAAACCAAGTGCTGCAGGCGAGGCATCCAGCGTATAGTTCTGCATGGTGCTCAGGTTGTCGTACATGGTGCGCCATGTACCGCCGCTCAGGTTGGTCTTGTAGACCACCTTGTAATTGCCGGGCACATTGTAGGTGCCGGTGACGATCTTGTCCAGCCGCACCGCCTGGGTGGGCAGGGTATCCCTCCAGAAGAAGGAGGTCAGGCTGGTGGTGGAGTTGTTGCCGATGCCAGAAAAGTCATAGCGAATCTGCTGCCCAGGCATGACCTCCACATATCCGGTCTTTTTAATGCTGACGTTGGTATAGAGGCTCTTATTTGTCATGGCCGTCTTAACGATCTGACCGGCAAATTCGATCTCCGCCTCAATGGGAGTCTTGTCCAGGCCATAGAACTCGGCTGCCTGGGACTCCACGACTTTGTACCGGCCCAGGGGCAGCGGCTTGGATACCGCCACGCCATTTTTGTCCGTCTTGATGGTATCCACCAGTTTGCCGGTCCGGTAGTTGTAGATCTCGAAGACGGTGTTGGGAATGGGGGTTCCGGCAGGCCAGCCGTTCATCGAGTTATAATCTGCCGAAGTTTTGGTAATCTGGATCTGTCCGGTAATGGGAGTGTTTTCCCACTCAACCTCGGTGGTCTCACCAGACTTCACGTAGACGGTTTTCTTCTGGGTGTCCGGGACATACCCCTCATTTTCCAACTCGCGCAGGTAGTAGCGGCCTGCCTCCAGATCTTCGATGTAGACATAGCCCCGGTCATCACTGGTGTACTGACCGATGGGGGTATTGCTGCTGTCATAGAGGAGGAAGGTCACCCCGTAGATCCCTTCGCCGGTAGTGCTGTCCGTCTTATGGATCAGGATACCGGACACGGCCTTATTGGTAATCTTGAGCGGCTCTGTCTTTCCGTTCTCCACCTCAAAGTAGTAGGGGGTGCTGTCCAGCTTGAAGCCATCCGCTGCCTCGACCTCCACCGCATAATAGGCACCGTCTTCCAGGGAAACGAAGACTCGACCGTTTTTGTCCGTGGTGACGGTATCGATCAGTTCGTCATCTACCTTACGGATCTCGAATGTGGTGCCAGGAATGCGCTCGGTCTGATCAGCTTCGTTGACCTTGATAATCTCAACCCCGCCGATGGGATCGTTATAAAAAGTCAAGGTCTGCGTATCTGCCGGGTTTACCACCACGGTCTGGGACTGAGTGGCCGGATCAATGGTATAGCCATCAATGGTTTTCGTTTCCTTAACCACAATCGTGCCGGTCACACCACTGATTCGAATCTCGCCGTTGGCATCTGTGGTATAAAGGCCCTTGCTGGACAGGTGGCCGTTGTCAGCGTCCACATAGCCGCCATCGGCGTAGGTCAGCTCAAACTCCACACCAGCCAGAGGCTTTTTAGTCACGGAATCGAGCTTTCGAATGACCAGAGTGCCTTTCGCCGCATTATAGAAGCGCAAGGTCTGTACCTCACCGGCCTTAATCTCAATGGACTTGGGAGAGGTGTCCAGCACATAGCCCTCCACTGTTTTCACCTCTCTGGCGGTCACCGTGGTGCCGGGCTCCAAATCATCAATAACAATGCGGCCATTCTCATCGGTAATGTACTCTCCATTGCTGGAGCCAACGACCGCGCCGGAACTATCTGTGACCAAGAAAGTCACGCCCGCCAGCGGCGTTGTGGTACCCTCGATATACTTTTCGATGACCAATGTGGTACTGGGCGTGTTGGTGAAGTAGAGCGTCTGCGTATCATTGGGGTTGACCTGGACGGTCTGGGTCTTCTTTGCGGGATCAATGCTGTATCCCGGAATGGTTGCGGTTTCGGTCACTACCAGGGTGCCCACTACACCGTCAATCTGGATCTTTCCGTCCTTATCGGTAAAGTAAAGACCGTTGCTGGAGATGTAGCCGTTCTCGTCCGGCACGTACTCACCGGTAGATGTGGTCACCTTAAATGTAACTCCCTCGAGAGGTTTACCAGTAAGAGAGTCCCGCTTATCGATGATCAAACTTCCGGCCTTAGAGTTCTTGATGACCACTGTCTGTGTATCGCCGTTCTCGCCGATCACCACATTGGTGGTGGGCTGATCGATCACATACCCAGACGGAGCCTTCAGTTCAGAGATTACATAGGCACCTGGGGCCAGATTCGTGATGTGAATTTCACCATTGGAGTCCGTTGTGAAGATGCCATTCTGGGTGAGAGTGGAATCTCCAATGACACCATCCAGCCCAACTTCACAGCCTGCTGCCGTAGTCACGCGGAATTCAGCACCAGGAAGAGGTTTGCCGGTGGCGCTATCGCGTTTCTGAATAATGAGCTCGCCCTTGGGCTGGTTCTTAAAGGTAAGCGAAACAGTTCGCCCCTCCTTGATCTGGATGGTCTGGGACTGGGTGTCAATCAGGAAACCTGCCGGAGCCTTCGTTTCAGTGACGACCACGCTTTTACCGGGAGCCAAGCCCTCGATGCGGATCTCACCGTTCTCGTCCGTGCGGTAGATTCCATTATTGTCCCCGATCAAAGTGCCATCCGCATACATGACCTTAAACTCGGCGTCCTGGAGAGTCACGCTGGGATTGACAGAACAAACCTTGCGAATCAGCAGGTTGCCATCCGGCATATTCTTAAACCGGACAGTGACTACCGACTGTTCTCCGCTGTCGGCCAGATAGACGGTTTCCGAAGACTGGATGATGCTGTAGCCGTCCGCAGGGTCCACTTCCTCCAGAATATAGGTGCCGGGTTTGAGGCTGGTCCAAATAGCGGTGCCGTTTTTCCCGGTCACCTTCTGGCCAATAATCGTTCCACCGGTGCCAGATGTCCCGCCAAGGTAACGCAGCTGGAACGTGCAGCCCGGAAGGGCCTCACCAGTGACGCTGTCGTATTTCTCGACGATGATGGCGTTAAGGGGAGTGTTCTGGAAGGTAACGGTTTTCTTTTCTCCGCCATGGAGAATGATCTTCTGAGTTGTGGGCTCTACCATCTGGAAACCAGGGGCAGGCTCCACCTCCGTGATGGTGTATTCGCCGGGATATAGCCGCTTTCCCTGCTCGTGGAGCCGGATCTCGCCGTTAGAATCCGTCAGGAACTCGCCAAAATCAATGGTGGCAGGTGCGTCAGCGGCCTCACCATTGCTGGTATAGGTTACATGGAATCGCGCTCCCTCCACGGGGGCACCGGCAACGCTATCATCCTTGTAGATGGTGAGTTCAGGGCTTTTGCTGTTCTTGAAAACAAGCTTCTTTTCATCCCCTGCATTCAGAGAGATCGTCTGTACCCGATCTGCGTCTTTATCGGGGAGGAAGTAGGGGGCCGGTACGGACAATTCAGTGACACGGTAAGTACCAGGTGCCACACGGAGGGTAACAGTACCATCCTGGCCGGTGGTGACATCATTCTGGTAATCACCATCAATGGCTTCAATCCGGAAGACGGTGCCGGAAATGGGGGTGGTGGAGTCTGCAGCATCGACTTTAGCGATGGTGAGCTGAGGCTGCTTCAAGTTATCAAAGATCAGCTGCTTCTCATCGCCAGGACCCAGCCAGATCGTCTGGGTAGGTTCCGCAGCCACCACATAGGGGTCAGGTACGGAGATTTCAGTCACTTCATAGCTGTCTACGGAAGGCCAGTCAAAGTGGCCGTGCCGTCTTCACCAGTAGTAACATCCGTGTGGTAGCCGTGATGAATGCCCTTTACTTCAAAGACGGCTCCAGGAACAACCTGTCCGGTCTGGCCATCTCGCTTAAGGATGGTAAGGGTAGGAAGTTCTTCATCTACTGCGGAGACCGAAATCGTGCCGCCACCGTCCACATCTTCCTGATCCACATGGACGGTTACAGGCTCTTCGAGTCGGGCATAGGGAGCCGGGACATAGACCTCAACGAAAGCGTAGAGGCCCTCGGTGATATTGGTAACGGTAATAATTCCAGAGGCATCGGTTTTCTCTGTGGCAATGATCTGCCCATCTTTCAGGACATTGAATACTGCGCCTTCGATGGGCTGGTCGGAGTCGTTTACCTTCAAAAGTTCGAGCTTTACTTTTGCGTCGTTCTCGAACACAAGGTCAACATCGCTCTTGCCGTCCCAATAGAACTCCTGCCGGACCTTATCAGGATCTTTACTGATGGTGTACCCATTGGGAGGGGTGACTTCAGTGGCTACATAAGAGCCGATGGGCATCGTATCCCAGGGTACATCCTGTAGATATCCGCCAACACCCGTGGTGTAGGTGCCGGTAAAGCTGTTATCGACACCCTCAATCTTAATTACAGCACCAGCCAGTCCCTTGCTAGGATCGTCGGAATCCACTTTGCGGATGCTGCCCTCACTGGTGATGACAGGAGTATCAGTAAAGGTAACTGTGACGGTGGTACCGCTCTCGTTGGGGAGAACAACATACCGAGGTCCTGCGTTATCAATTTCGTAGCCCTCCGGAGGGGCCATTTCAGTTACGGAATAAGTGCCCGCATCCAGAGGCGACAGCGTATAGGTTCCATCGCTCCCGGTGACAACCTCCTTGGAGTAGGTGCCATTGGCGGACTGGATGAGGAATCGAGCACCGGAAAGGCCCTTGCTGGGGTTGGTGGCGTCCACCTTCTTCACGGTCAGCTCGTACTGCTCGCGGGTGATGGTGAGTTCGCCAACGAATACAGCCTGAACATCATTGGCGGGGTGGTAATTGGAGCCAGGACCAGCATATTTGTATTCATATACTGCGCAATCACCCCAAACACCCTCTGCACCGAGGTCGAGAGTGTACTGGGCCCTGTCGCGGAAAGACCAGCCATCCAGTTCCTCATCGATGCTGGTGTAGTTGGTGTGTTTGAGGTTGTTGAAAACATACATCAATTCTTCCGCGCAGGCGACCACAGGATCAGAGAGCAGACCGGCCTTATACCGCCAAACTACTGCCTGCACCCATGCATTCATAGTCCAGGTATAGTCGGAGCCCCATACTTCATCCAGGCCCAGTGCTTGTGCCCGGTCAGTGAAAATACCTTTGGTATGACAATAGAAATATGCCATCATAATTTTCACTGTGGAGTCGTTGATTTCTTTGGGGCTGTTCCACTCATGGCCTTCCAAAGACCAGCCCATGCCTTTGCCTTTTTCGGAGCAAAAGCCCATGACGCTGTCGCCGTTGAAATCAAACTGCATCTGGTGCATATAGCAAATCCCTAATGCGGGAGAGTCATAGTGGACCCCGTTGTAGGTGCAGTCCTCCAACTTAATGGTGTTGGGGCTGGCAGCCAGCGCACTGGCAGGGAACAGGCCCACAATACACAGAACAGCGAGCAGCAAGGACATCATGCGAATATATACGGAATGCGTTTTCATCTTCATTTTTTGTCCTTTCCTCGAAAAAAGAAAGGGCCGCAGGGATGGAGCATTCCGGTCAAAACAGGCTGTCGGGTCCTGTATCCCTACGGCCTGTTGCTTTTTCTCGATATTATTTTTTGCGGTTATTCTTCTTGAACTTGGAAAATAGGCAGATATGCTATTGCATTACATCATTTTACTCACCTTCTTTCTTGTATAGGCACAAAAAAACGACCCCTCCAGTTTTGGAGGGGCCACACTCTACATGGATTTATCCGTAGGGATTATTGGTATTAGGCTTTCCGAGAAACAGATAGCAGTACGTAACGCCATTGTCCTTGGTTACACCTACACCAAGACTTGTTGCTCTGGATCCGTCATGGTTTGGAAGTGACCAGGAGACTTTTTCCCAGTTATCCACTGCGCGCTGTGCAATATCTGCTATTGCCGCACCAGTGAATACGGTGAGATTTGAGCCGAAGCCATAGGGATATCCAGATGCCGCCACCGCTTCACACTCTTCTTTCGTGTGATGCCAGGTAAACTTTTGATCGCTGCAGTTCTGCGCTGCTGCCATCAGGCGCTGATCGATAGTCAGTTCCTGGAGACCATTCTCGCGTCGTACCTCGTTCACGAGGACGGCGATCTCTTCTCGCACCTCCTCAAGTGTGGAGGAGGCTTCCGGTGCTTTTCCAGTGTAAGGAGCATCGCTGTCCATGTACACCGCTCCGTCCCAATACACATTGAACCCGACCATCTTGCCCACATCTGCAAGTTTGACATAGTTGTTGCCGTTGATGATATATGCTTCCATCTGAACTTGTTTCCCATCCAGGAAGAACTGGTGGGAGCTGCGAACTGCAGTGAATAGTTCTTCAGCGGCGTGTGCTGTGGGGAATGCCAGAAACGCGCCGATTACGATACCTGCCGCTACCAGGGCCAGATTCTTTTTTTGCCTTCATATTCATTCCTCCTTTGCATTATGTGGATCTTTGCAAGCACACAATATCCAAGAAGGAGGTAGAAGTCAAGCAGAATCTTCCGTGTGGGCAGAGAACAAATGGCGGCGCAGCAGATCAGTTTACACAGCAGTCGCCTGGACGCACCAGCGGTAAGCACTCTGATTCATTACGCAGGTGTACAACACGATCCGGTCCTCGCCGGTAGGCGTCATGGCACTGCGGTCCGTTTCGCTGACCTTACTGACGGAGGTAACTTTATAGGTACGGGTGCCCAGCTTAGTGGTCAGGGTAATCTTATCCCCGATCTCCAGGGTATGGATCTTGCCGAAATGGTTGTTGACACCCCGATTGTGGCCAGCCAGGGCAACAGTGCCGTCCCAGATACTCGTGTCTGTGAAGTGGCCTGCTCCCTTGGCCAGTGTGCTGCTCCCGGTGCCCTGATAAATCTTCACACTGAGGCCAATGGCGGAGATTTTCAGAGTTCCCAGATAACCACCAGAATAGTAGAGATCATCGGTCACATAGGTATAACCGCCAGAGGTACTGGATCCGCCAGAACTGCCAGAGCTGGTATTGCCTGTGTTTTCGCCAGACGTAGGCGGGAATACGATGGGCATATTGCCGCCGGAGATAGTACCAACCGCCATGCCGCCAGGGGCCAAGTTGGGGGTAAGATAGGTACCTGTTCCAAGGGCATCTGCGCTGGGGCTGCCAAAGGAAGGCGGGATCAGGGCTGCGATTTTTGCTGATATCCTCATTCTTCATTGCCCCACCATCAGCCGTGTGGACTACCTCGATAGAAGTAGGATCCCCGTAATCCGGATTACCGGGGGCGTCAATGCTGTAGTCCAAGGCGCTGGCAGGCAAGGCCAATGCCGCAGACAGGCAAAGCGTCAGGCAAGTGGAAATTACTCGTTTCATTCGCTCTCCTCCTCCGTTGTCTCGTGGCGACGCTTCATAAACAAAGCGGCACCTGTTCCTACACCGACTAGGGCTACGATACCGAAGGGGACTGCAATGGCCAACCAATTAAACTGCGCGGGGCCAGTGCTTTCATCCTCCGTTGGCAGAATAGGCTCCAGCGGTGTTCCTTCAAAAAATAGCCACATAGCGCACCTTATTCAGGGCGATGCGGCTGACGGTTCCGGTATAGTCCGCAGTCACGGTATATCCTTTCACATAGGAACTGGTCGCAGTTCCGGTATAGGTGGCGACAGCGGTGAAACGGTCGCCAACGGCATATCCATCCATGTTTGCGGTATTGTCTGTCTGCCAATTGACCGTTTGAAGCGTCAGGGTCCGACCGTCCTCTTCGATGGTCTTGGGGATGTACTGGGTATCCTGACCAGCCAGATTGGGGTAGGAGCGTGTGGCAGAGACTTCCTTGGTGGAGCTGCCATACCCAGCAACCTCCACCCGGACTGTGGACAGGTCCAGGCTCAGAATCCCGGTCAGACCGTCATCCGTAACGAATTCCTTTTCGGCGGGCAGCAGCGCCAGCACAGACTCCATATCCTTATTCTTGCTGGGCAAGGAGACCGTTTCAGTGTGCTGCCGACTTTCGTTTTCGGGAAGCTCCTGTTTGAGCAGATCCGTCAGGGTATAGTGGTATCCGTCCTGCTCGAAATCCGAGCGGGAGATCCCAGCGGGATCGTCCTCCGGCCCCAGGTCATAGATTTTTTTTCAGTTCTGTGCCGTCCTCGCTGCGGCTGATAGAAGTAGGGTAACATACCTGGGCTGCAGTAGCCGCACTCCCAAGATCCGCTGCCAGTGCTGCGGGGCAGAGCGCCATTGTCAGTGTCAGAACCAGGACGCAAAGGGTCATTACTCGTTTCATGAACATTACCTCCTTACATTGCCATGGTGGGGCCGTTTTCCTCTTGACCCTCGGGGTCCGGGGACTTCTGAGCCTCCTGAACCTGTGCCTGCTCACAGGCCTCCAGGACCTTCTGATCAAACTGCTGCTTGAAATCTTTGGTGCAGGGATAGCAGACGTCTCGATACTCACCCTTTACCTTTCTGCGGGGCATGGAAACGAAAAGCCCATTTTTCCCTTCCATGATCCGTACATCCCGCACGGCAAAACAGCCGTTCAGCGTAACCGAAGCGATTGCTGCCACGGGGCCGTCCCCTCGATAGGGAAAGATCCTCACATCCATCTCCATAGGGGATACTGCTGCTTTCATGTCGTTCTTCATGTCTTCATTCCTCCTGAATTTGATGTATTTTGGTTAAGCCGCTCTAAAGTGCGGCAGACCAACAGGTCATACTCCCAGGGCTCAACTTCCAGAGATACAAAAGCGCCGCCCTCCGTCAGACCATCCGCCATAAACTTAAGAATCAGCGGATGCTTCGAAGCGCAGCGTTTCCATTCTCTCAAGGGGATCCAGCCTGTACCGGCGTGATACGCCAGCGTAATGGCGGATTCCTTTGCTCGATTTGCATTCAGCCAGAGATATTTATCCTTTAATTTTGAAGATAAGGAGTCACCTTTTGGAATTGGTACAATCGCATCAGGATGGAGGACATACCGAAGCCGCAAGGTGGAAATACATGCCTGTGTTGCAGTATTGACCTCCTCCACATCGGCCCAGAGCGGAAACTGCTTGTAGTCAGAGGCCAGGATGTCTTCGCCTTCTCTGTCATATTCAAAGAGCGGGACACATCGAGCGATCTCCAGACAATGCACTCCATCCGTCAGCCCAAGAGATTTTACTCCCGTAGCAGACAGACTCGCATAGTGCGTTAACGCATCATCCAAAGATAGAAAATGGGACATCCGCCACCCAACCACGCCTTTCGGATCATGTCCCAGACGAAGATCATCCACCGTGTAATAACTCAAATTCATAATTCCTCCACTTCACTCCATCTTCATGCCTTCCATGCTGTGATTAACATTCTGGCCTGTCAGCTCGTTCAGTTTTTCCTCAGCCCACTCCGGCAGAAGATTCTCCTGCAGGACTCCGATGAAGTCGGATCGGTTCCATCTGGTATGTTCTCCATCTCCCAGGCAGGTACAGCGGATAGAACGACCAATGGCATGGGGACTGCACCCAAATCCATCATGGGCATACCAAAGCTGATTTTCCTGTGTCCAGCAGGATTCTCTCAGCGTATCCGGACTCAGTACCAGCACCTTTCCTGCGTAATCCAGATCCTCCCATGAATTGGGTTCGCAGTGTTCTGGGCCGAAGAGGTTAAGCTTCTGATAGGCATCCCGCACTTGATTCACAAAACCATTCACAACCTCGGGTGTGAGTTAACAATAAACTCCACCTTGTGACCCATATCTTCCGGGATGAAGGTGCGCTGTGCCCAACTTCTGTTGTCGGGGCGGAATCGGCCATCGCCACTCTTTTCCTGGATGGTGTTTGCCAGTACCCAGTTCACCCGCTTGAAACCGAACTCCTCCAACACCTCTTTGGCACAGTCCTCTTTGAGATGTACTCCATCAAAGCCTTGGCGGATACTATCCTCAATCGCTTTTTTACAGGCGATGTTGGCCTGATGGCTGGCCCGCCATAGGGCTATCTGCCCGCTGCGCCTGGCTGCGTCCAGGCCGTCTGTGTAGAGGTAGGTATCATTCCTCATCTGCTTCATCCTCCACCGCCAGAAGTAGACGCAGACCGTCCGGGTTGGCTCCGCACTCCAGAAGATCATCCAGCAGATCCTCATCCACGGTCTCGAGAGGGTCGGGGATATCCAGGACATCGACGATTTCATTGCTGGCATCCACCAGCTGGAGAATCAAGGAGTCGATCACCTCGTAGAGATGGGTGATGGTGGTGATGGCCTGCCGCGCCGTGATGTCCTCCCGGCTGATCAGGATACTGCCTGCATCTGCCTGGATAGTCAGCTGCTCAGCGTCAGCCAATCCAGCCACCTGCATGGCGGGGAAAGGGATCTTCTGATTTCTGTTCTCAGTGTTGTGATGCAATACAAATTTCATTTCAAATTACCTCCTAGTCTACTTTTAAGATCCTGTGGGGGCGGTTCAGGATAACGGGCTCCCACATAGCGTCACTTGCCTGCCCAAAGATATCCAATTGTTTGTTTAGATAAGGGCTAGGATCATAGTTCGTGATGATCAATTCCTGAAAGGTAGAACCTTCAGTCTGTGACAGCGGATTGGTTCGTTTCAAGGAAACGATGAAAAAATCATCTTTGTACAGATCAAATATCTGTTCATGATATCCGTAAGAGATGATCACATACCCCTTACATGAACGTGCTTTGTCGTGCAGGATGATGTGGTCTTCGGGAAGGAAGCGCACATCATAGACCTTTTCTGTCATCATATAGGGCGGGTCTGCGTAGATTACTCCGTCCACACGGTCTTCTTTGGAAATCAGGACAAGGGCATCCTGGTGTTCCAGGAAAATGCTGTCCAGTCGTCTTGAAACCTGGGGAAGTTTATCCACGATTGCCTGCGGGTCCACAGTTTTAATGCCAACAGAATTTCCTGTCCCACTGAAGCTGCCGTAAGTGGTGAACAGAAAAGCCGCTGCCCGCCGCACATCAAAAAGTTTTGCGTTGCCATCCAGGATCGTGAGCAGTTCGCGGATCTCTTCTTCGGTAAAACAAGTGGACTCCGCTACAACTCGTTTCTCCTCCTCAATATGCCGATAGAAGTCCGGCTCATGAGCGGCCATATCGCGGTAGAAGGCGAAGGGTGTCCTGCCATGCACCGGCAGAAACTTCAGTTCTTTGGCCAGTGAGAACGATTTTTCTTTGACGCAGCAAAACACATTGAACAAATCGTCGTTCAGGTCGTTATAAATGTCCAACCGGCCCTTCTTTGGCTGCAGACCTAAGATGACAGCGCCGCTGCCGCCGAACGCCTCTGTAAACTGTTTCACATGAGGCGGTATCAGCTGGTGGATGTAAGGGACAAGTTTCTCTTTGTTCCCCATCCATGGAAAGAAGGGCTTAGCCATTTTGTTCGCCCTCCTTTTCTCTGTAGCTGTTAAGGCTTCCTCTCATATTACGGATGTCCTCCATTAGACCGTCCGCCATACCCTGGAGAAAATCCATACTGTCACAGAGTTCAGCTGCGGTGGCAGCATAGTAATAACCGTACTGGTCACTGGCAATGGGTTTCTTTTTCTTCCGCAGTCGTTTTACCAACTTTTGAAGGTCCTTGACATGGATGCCCAGCGTCCGAGCCAATTCCCTGCCGCTTTTCCGGATTTTCACGGCCATGACAGGAACTTTTCAAATAGTCCAACAACTTGTCATCTCTCATAAATGCCTCCCTTTCCGGACACGTTTTACCGAAAAAGGGTGCAAAAAAAGAAGGGGCCGTTTTGTCCCTTTCGGAAAAACGGCCCCTAATTTGAGTGCGAGATTGTTACATGGTCATCTCCGGTTCATGTTCTGGCTGGCTGTATTCGTAGATGATCTCTTGCCCATTCCTGGCTGCATAGCCATGGTCTGTTGTGGACAGGCCATATTTTGCCATGTGATGCTGGGCATAGGCCACCGAGTCAAAGCACTGGATGAGCAGCGGATCCTGGCCAAGTACACCCTCCTTTCGGGCCAAGTCCATGCCATACTGCGCAAGATCAACCCCGCGGGGAATATATTCGTAGCAATGGAGGTTTTGGGCGAGATCCAGTGCCAAATCCAGGCGGTGACAGTCTTCCAATTCCATCACGCACTGCCATTTTTCCATCCAGTGGGGTTCTCCCTGACCCTGTTCCGCCCAGACATAGCCGAAGTCAATGGCGTGGCGAACCAATTCTCCTGCGGAGTCATATTGGTTGAGGATGTCGGTAATCTGAGGCAGCGCGCAGTCCACATCCACCGCCATACACTGATCCAGTGTTTCTGCTTGCAAGGCATCCAGCCCGAGAAGCAGCTCATCCGGGTGGGCGGTATCCATGTATTCGCCTGTGTCGGGGAATCCGATCCAGACACCCTCCATATTGTTTCTGCTTACCAGTTTGATCCGAATTGCATACTCACCGGTGTTAGGTAGCGGCACGTTGGGATTTACCTCCGGCAAGGGACGATCGGGGTTCAGCCGCTCTACATAGTGGTTCTCAACAAAACTGCCTGAACCATGTTCCCGATAGGCTGCCCCAACAATTTCTGGGTCAAGGTAGCCCCGTGCCGCGTGTGTGGGGGTGTGAATATGCTCCATAACAAATCGTCCCAGTAGCACATCGTCCTCTGCTCCATAGAGGAGCTGGTAGTGATCCAATCCCTGAAGAATTTGGATGGTCGTCTGAATGTCCCTTGGTGATTCAATCTGCATGGCACCCCGGAAGAGCAGTTCTTCCTTTGCTGTCATGTTTTCCAACCGTTGTTCCAGCCAATCATGTTCCGATTTGCCCATCTCCATCCCCTCCAGAAGAGGGGTAAGGCGGTGTTTCATGGACTCATCACCTCCATCTGCCCCATAATGGGACTGCGAGTAACTCACATCCAGGTCGGTGTGCTGTACCACATAGCCTTCAGAGGTGAAGACTCCGCCCTCCTCCATTCTGGCCTTTCGGCCAATGGCCGCATAGTCCAGGACTTCATACACCTCTTCCGGCAGGCCGGGCGGAATCACCGGGAAGTCATTGTCCACATAGAAGTGTCCCAGTTGCTCGTCATTCCCAACTCCTGGAGCAACATGACAGCAGTCCGCACTGTTGGCCAGGTCGATCAGCCGACACAGCGGCAGTTCCGTCATTCCTTTATCCAGATCCATGCGGACAAGGCCCTCGAAGGCCGCTTCCTGGACAGGCTCCAAGGAGGCCAGTTTCTCAGCCAGCAGATTCAACTCTGTCAGATCCATATCCTCTGGCAAATGCTCCTCAAGGTATTCCCGCCCACAGAAGTCCGATACTTCGGTATAGAGGGGGGAGCCGGTGTTCAGTTCCAGCTGGAGTGCATCCAGTTTTTCCTGTTCCATAGGCAGTTCTACCAACCGGTGAGCTGTACTGTCCATTTCCAAAGGACTTACATATACGGTGAATCCTTTATTCAAGCGTCATTCCTCCCGTCTCCTGGTTCTGATGTTCTTCATACCACTTGGGATCCGCACCAGGTACATCCCAACCGCACATGCTGCCAGTGAGCATCGCCTGTTCCTGAGCCGGCGTAATGCCCCGACGCTGGTTGTTATAGTCCGCCAGGTAGCGGTTCTGGGCCCTGTCGCCGGTATTCCAGTCGCTGGGGTAGTAGCCGCTCTCACCTTTTTTGATGCAGATAAGTGTTCCTTCACCGGGAAGCACAGACCAGCACATATCCGGCAGGCGGGTGAGAGAATCGGGGGAGAACTTTTCTTCCTCTGTTTGGATTGTCCAGTTGCTGGAGTTCCAGAGACTCACATAAAGTTCCTCCCTCTTCCAAGTCAATGGCCCGCTGCTCAAATCCCTCGCCCCAACCGTCCGACGCCTGACCTGAAATGTAATCAGCCAGGGCCTCTTTTTCCTCCGGCAGAAGTTCACCCACTACCTTGCATTCCGCTACGCACCACAGCTGCCCATCGCGGCTTTCTGCGTCAAACACGATGGACTGAACTTTTTCATTTACCCCATCCTGTTTATCATACCAGCGCATAAGGCCGCGACTTTTTTCCTCCGGCACCTGGTTTTCCAGAAGCGCCTCGTGAATACACGACTGATAGTCTCGCAGATCACGGCCATTCAAATCGTTGCCGTACTCCTCCAGATCTCCCCAGCTGTCACGACCGTAAAGTTGAGCGGTGAGAGGCATGTAGAATTTCAGAGTCTGGGGTTCCGGTAACAGAACGCGGAATCGGTCTTCGCCAATCCGGAGGGCAAGGCCACTGCCGTTGTCCCAACTGATATGAAACTGTGCGTCATCATCGATATATTTGAGCGTCCCCATACTTCCAGGGGACAGTGCGTAGGGATCATCTTTCATTTCCGTCAATCGAATGCGAGACCCCTTGGGATATTGCTCCCGGAGAAAGTCCAGCCATTCTTTTTGTATTTGCATCTTGCACCTCCTACATGGTCATGCCCTGGTCTTGGGACATATCCTCCAATTCCTGATGGAGTTGTTCTACTGCCTCGAAAATCGTTGGATCGTTCTTGAAACTCTCCAGTTTCTGATAGTCACCGAAAAATGTCTGCTCCCCGTCCACCATTCGGACAAAGTCGACTGTTGCGAAGTCATCCTTGGTGACACCAAGCCGTTTCTCAGGATGGTCGCTGTTCTGATAGAGCTCGACCGCTTCGTCCAGGGTAAGGTTACGGTGGAGCTGCTCCTGCGGGGTGTTACAATCAGTCATCACAAACCACGCATAGGAATGGGGGAGGGACGGGTCTGCCACATCTCGAAGGGCTTGCAACCCTTTCTCGGTCAAGCCATAGTTACAGGTTCGTCGAGGGTTTTCTTCGCCTGCAAAATCCAACAGAATATCGTCCACTGCTTTCTTGATCTCTGGATCATCAGAAAGTGTTTCGTGCTTGAATCCGGTCGTATTGCGGAGTGGAAGTTCTTCTTTGATAGTTTGGAGATACTGATGTGGGTCTGTGAACTCCTGAGCCGTCCCATCTGCAAAGGTCACTCGCCCCACTATCTTGTCCTTTTGGGCCATTTCCTGCTGCCGCTTATCATAGCAGTATAGGTAGCCCTGATAATCACCCGGAGTGGGGGTACAGCGGAGACAGTAGAGGTAATGGCCTGTTTCTGCCACATATCCAAAACTTCTGCTGTCCTCTGTGATTGCCCCGCCGTTTTTGTGACAGTAGTTGCTCATGGAGGCCAGATCTTTTAGCGGCCCGTTTGCTCGTAAGGTGTCAACGATAGCTTGGAGTTCTTCCTTGAATTCCAAAGTATTGAATCGATCCTCGTTGTGAGGCCACCAGGTATGCCAAAATTCCCTGCCACCAGAACCAAAGTCCATGCGGATGTGACCAACTGTGCCCAGAGCTTCATCCTGTTTCTGGTCCAGTTCTGAATAGAAAAGGCCCGCCTCCTCAATGGAAGCGGGCCTCAGCTGAACACCGTTTTCACATTTTTTCGTAGGTTTCTGTTTCATGGTTTTTCACCTCCTTCGTTTGGTAAGTACACAACATACCACAGTTTAGAGAGATTAGCCATGGTCAAAAACATTTTTATAAGAGAAGTGAAAATAGCCTACAACAGCAGCTCCCAGTACGGCCAGCAAAGCCACCGAGATCATGAGTTTCATTTTTCATTTGCATTCCTCCTAATCCATCAGGTGATGCTGTTCAGTATTCTTTACTTTAAGCAACATATAAGCCATCAGTTTTACCAAGAGAAAATTGACTGCCCGAGTCATTATGAAAGGTATTCCATCTCTAACGTATGTGTTTCCTCAGAAAAAGGGCTGCTGTATCGCCGGATCAGGCCGAACTCGGTTCGCCGGACTCCTTCCTCTGCCATAATGTCCTCGCCCAGCTTCTCAAAATCCATATACCCGTCGATGGTATCGATTAGCTCGTCATCAGCGCCAATGCGCCGAAGGACGGTTTGGCCATATTCATAGGTGTCCTCCGTGATACGCTCATAGTCGTCCAGATTCATGGCATATCGAAGAGCATCCCGCATGGTTTCCGGCTGCTCCACAGAAAGAACCGACAGGTATTTCATCAGCTCGCTGTCTTCAAGCTGCATCCCCTCGATTGCCCAAGCCAATTCGTTTGCATCTTCCACGCATACTCCCGTGGTGGGAATATACTCGTTCAAATTGGGAACAGCAAAAGAAACCCTGGTAATTGCAGCCTCTGCAAAACAATCAATCCCCAGCAACTTTTTTACTCGCTCCAATTCCTCCTTCAATGCCGGAAGTGATACACTCGCCTGCGCTTGGGAGGAGGAGAGGTCAAGCCGGATCTTTGCCGCCTTCTCTCTGACGGGTTCGGCATCCTGCTTGAGAAGCACATAGCCAGCATGGGTGTACGCACCACCATGCTCGGCATAGTACTCCGCACCGATTTTCGCGAAGTCCAGGTAGGGCCAGGCCGCTTCGGGGAACCTGGGATCGCCCTGAATCTGGCCGGCAACAGCGACATACCGGCCAAGCGTCACATCCGAATTGACATTAGGGATGAGAATGTAGTCCGATACCTGTTCCGCCACACGGATCATATCGTTCAGATCATTGATGCTGTTGCCATCCAAGGCGCCGGCATAGATGCTCCGTTCACGAGAGTCCATTTTGGCAATGATGCTCGAAAGCAGATTCAGCTGTGCAAGCTGCGTTCTGGAATCAGGGTCGAGTCCGCCGAGATATGACGGCAGGTTGGCAATCACACTTTTGATCTCAACGATCTCTGTTTTTCCTGTTCTGTTAGCTTGTTCAAGCTGGCTGTACGCTTCTGTCATAGCGCCATGAGATGCGGGCAAATTGAGCGGGACAATGACAGAACTCCCGCTGCGGCTCATAAAGAGTTGGATCATGTCATCCCTCCCATCTGAAAGTCCTGCTCCCGCTGATAGGACTCTGCCGGGTCGTCTGCCATCAGTTCCTCCAGACTTACTGTACCGACATAGGCGATGTAGCCGCGGTCGGTAAACACGCCCGACTGATAGCCCATGTGTTGCAGGCCATACCGCTCGTAGTCATAAAACTCGTCCAGATTGGGGTCATACTCAAAATGGCCGGATCTCTGAATCATGTATTTCCCATATTCCTCGGGGTGTGGGCGCCGGGGGCGAATTCAAACAGATCCAGGTTTTCCGCCAAGCGGCGGATCTGGCTGGCGCATTCCGGTTTAGCCATACTTACTGCTGCTCCCAGCTTTCTGCGGTCGTCACACGAGAGTTTATCTGCGACCAGCGCCAGCTCATTGAGCTCGTAGATGTTGTCGCACCGGAAGTCCAGTGCTACATCCACTTCCTCCGGGAATGAACTGTCTGCCATAAAAAGGCGCATATCCTTTGGGTCAGCAATGCCGGAACGCTGCATGGCGCGTTCAATCTGGCCTCTGGAGGCGGGGAGGTATATCCAGGTGACATTTTTGGTGTTCTCCGGTTCCCACCGGGAGGATATCCCGATAGCGGTCAGATCGGCCTCATAGTGATAGCAGGGCAGGTGCTTCCCATCATAGAGCTGTGAAAGCTGCATGCCGTTGTCATAGACCACTCCGTAGCGGGTGATAGTCCCCTCATTGTCCTCAATCAACAGGACAGCGGTTTCCACTCCGTCCAGCTGTTCCAGTTCTTCCATGCTGGCACACCCGCCATGGATGTTCATGTAGTGATCACGGCCAACCTCTTTCAAATTTGTGAAGTCCGTGATCACCGTCGCCTGCTGGCAGCAGAAGGTCAGGTTGATGAGATCCTTCATGCTGGTGAGATGCAGTTTTTCAACCATCGCCTGAAATTGCGAAAACTCGCCCACAGTAAAGCTGTCCAGCCGCTTGGCCAGATAGTCCAGCGCTCGTCCAGGTTGACCTTGGTGCTCACCAGCCGATTCAGCACGGGCCATGCGCTGTCGAGGGAGTCCACCCGGCAGTCAGCTTCAGAGGCATCGCCGATCTCCAGTGCCTCCAACAGCGCAACGCAGTGGTCGTATTGATTTCTGGGAATGGGAAGAGGAATCGTCGCAACACCGTATTCCGGGTGGTCGGCGTTGCTCAGAACTGCTTCCATCATCACATTGCATCACCTTACTTTCCTTCAAAAATCAAAATCGCATCTCCGTACTTGGCCAGAAGCAGAGTGCAGACAATCAGGTGGAACGCCTCATCTGTGACCAATTCGGGGGATGCGAGATCGGCAAGAGTGATATTGTGGCTGCCGGTGGAGATGGCTTTGGCTGCCTGGTAAACACTGTACAGTTCCGGCTGGATGCCGGAAAGCTGGACGGACTGGAAGTCAAATCCGCGGGCATCAAACTTCCAGATCATCCTGCGCCAGATATCCTCATACGCCGTGAGGAGAAACAGCGCGGCCAGATTACGGCCTGACATTCGATAGTAGCGCTCGCGCCAGTGCTGCCAGCGCTCACGATGGCACTCATTCAGAAAAAAGCTGATGGAGCAGCAAGTGAAATTCCTCTCTAAGCGGGCCAGAAGCTGTACCCCCGCTTCAGGGAAGAAGCAATCCCTGACGAACTCATTGAGATTCAGTGCGCCGGCCGCGATCCGTTCATCCAGGCAAATGCACAGTTTCAGCGGACAAGGCTGATTGCGCCTGAAGTTTATACAGTATGGGCACTCCGTGTCCTCGCTGCTGTATTGGAAACCGGGAGAATACCGGCCGTGACCTCTGGCCTTGAAATTGGGCGGGGTCATCATCTGCTGTTCCAGCTGGCACAGCGGCGTATCTCGCATGAAATAGCGTGTCATAAGGTCATGTTCATCCCTTCCTGCTTGATTTCGCCATTGTCTTCTCTGATATCCGCATTCTCCTCCATGTCGTTCTTCTGACCGAGGACAAGGTATTCGCCCGGATAAAGTTCCATTTCGTAAAGCACGCTGCCATCACTGCTTCTGCGGTCAAGGACCTTGATGGTCGTGCCCTCAAATAAATAGTTGGATGCCTTTTCGAAATCAGAGCGGAATCCCTTCCCGTAATTACAGGTCGAATATTGATGAGACGGCTGATCCTTGACCACGGAATAGTAAGCGTTGGTCTGAACCTCAGTCACCACCCGCACAAGCCCGACCAGGGCAGGGTGCTTGCTATGGCTGGTTGCCACCAACTCTGTCCCGGGGCGGATACAGCGTTTCAACTCAGCCATATTTTTGATGCGCAGCGGCGCTTTTTGTTCGTTCTTTTGCTCCAATCTTCAATCCTCCTGTCTGGTTTGAGGCAATAAAAAAGCGCCGGAGTCTTATTTCTAAAACTCCGGCGCCTGAATATTACAAGATCGGTTCTTGGTTGTAGGATTCCATGGGGTGCTGCTCCTGCTCTCTTATGCGCTCCAGGGCATCGGGAGCCGCAATGGCAATCTGCTCCTGAACGCTCCGGATGCACTTTTCCTGCTCGGCAGTCAAGTCAAAACCAGCGTCCAAGGTATCAGAGCAGCACCGGTAGATTTCAACAAGCTGCTCCTGATTGAAAATTTGCTGTTTGGAAATGAGGCCGGCGCGGATGGCGAAGTCCTGCTTGGCACCTACATAGTTTTCCTGAAAGTAATTGCCCTGGTTGAGACCTGTGCGGTCAAAGCTCCAGCCCCATGTGACGAATTGGACGCCAAGCCGGGTGGGATGGGCAGCCAGCACGGCTCCGTTGAAGTCAGCCAGCAGACGGTAGTCACCGGTCAGGCTTTGGGCTTGCAGGGGCGGAGCCTGTTCCAGCAGCGTCATGTACTCCCGCACGGTACAGGCCAGATCGGTGGCTCGCTCACAGGCCCGTTCCCGTTCCGGCATCGCTACATCCTCCTGCCAGTAGCGAACGCCTCCGTCCGCTGTAATCCGGCAGAGGGGGAGACCATCCCACTCCACAGGAAGCAATTCGTCCTGCTCAGGCTGGGAGGTGAACCCTCCCGCGTGAGCGCAATATGTAGTTCTTCAAAATACTGTTTTCGATCCAAGTTAATTTCCTCCTGTGCGTAATGCCCTTTGGGCTCTCATTTTGATTTTATCTGAAAAGAAAAAAGGCCGTCACCTTAAATAAGTGACGGCCAAGATGTGTGGAATAGAAAAGTGGTTTGTACTACATTTTAGCACAAACCACTTTGTTCACAAAAATTTAACAAAATAATTTTCGAAGAAACAGAAATTTTTCCGTGTTGCTCACTCAAAATTGGGCGCAAAAGCCCTCAGTTTTAGTTCAAGTCCTCACCGCACGTGGAAGAAGTGGGAAGATACTGTGGCGGCAGCTTCCCGCTGGCTGTACCGGGTCTTGGCGGTGACGGACAGGGGGCGGTCCGGCTCCGGTACGGAGAGCCAGTTCACCCGCTCCGCCGTCAGCTCCCGGGTGTAGAGGCGGTTGTCCTCCCCTAGGATCACGGCATTCCGGTCCGGGTCCTTCCCCAGCACGTACAGCGGCGCGTTGGCGCTGACGCCCAGCCCTTTCCGCTGGCCGATGGTATAGCATTCCATTCCCCTGTGGCGGCCCAGCACACGGCCTTCTGAGTCCAGGAAGTCACCGGGGACGGGCTCCACGCCGCCATACTGCCGCAAAAACGACACATAGTCCCCATCCGGCACAAAGCAGATGTCCTGGCTGTCGGCCTTCTGGGCGTTGGACAGGCCGTTGGCGGCCGCCAGGGCCCGCAGGGCAGGCTTTTCATAGTCTCCCACCGGCAGCAGCAGATGGGCCAGCTGGTGCTGGGTCAACTGATAGAGGAAGTACGTCTGGTCCTTCCGTCGATCCGCGCCCCGCAGCAGCTGCCAGCGGCCGGAGGGCGTATCGAGGCGGACTCTGGCGTAATGGCCGGTGGCCATGGCGTCCGCGCCCTGGTCCAGGGCCCAGTCCAGCAGGGCGCCGAACTTGATCTCCCGGTTGCAGTCAATGCAGGGATTGGGTGTGCGGCCGTGGGTGTAGGCCCACACAAACCGGTCCATGACCCGCTCGCGGAACAGATCGCACAGGTCCAGCACCACATGGGGAATCCCCATGCCGGCGGCCACGGCGCGGGCTGTCTCGATATCATCCGCAGAGCCGCACAGGCCCGGGCGGTCCTTATAGGGATGCAGGCGCAGCGTCACGCCGGTGACATCATAGCCGGCCTGCCGCAGCAGCAGCGCCGCCGCGGCGCTGTCCACGCCGCCGCTCATGGCCACAAATACACGCTGGGACATAAATGGGTTCCTCCTGAAAAGGCC
>VOFD01002223.1_pt1 | contig 59406 bp, 64 predicted proteins | sample 5384101 | NCBI WGS metagenome assembly VOFD01 (sample SAMN12384723, study PRJNA508395) | human gut metagenome | isolation source: healthy gut C | host: Homo sapiens
CAGTTGATCTGGCAGACATCCTCAGCGACACCGCCTGCGAACTTGGTGGACATGGTGTCCTCCCAGCCGGACCATGCGGCAAAGGTGGGGCTGACGGTGATGGTGCTGTGCTCAGCAGAGAAAGCCTTGATGGCCTCCTGGTAAGCGTTGTGACGAGACTCGCCGCCCCACCAGCTCATGGTCAGGGTAACGGGGTCGCTGCTCAGGCCGCCGACGGCCTCAACAGAAGCAGCTGCCGCGGAAGAAAGCAGTGGGAGCGGTGCTGGAAGCCCGCGCCGCTGGTGCCGCCGCAGGCGGCCAGCAGACCGGCTGCACCCACAGCGCCAGTGACCTTGATGAAATCACGACGAGAAATTGCCTTGCTCATTTTTGTTCTCCTCCTAATGATGTAAAAAACCTCGTGTGGAACGGAGCCTCTGCAAAGCATCCGTTGTATACAAATATGATACCAAAGCATTCAAGAAAAAAAAGAAAGATGCAAATTGTAGGGATAGCGGCAGAAAACGTACAAATATTGCGCTTATTTTTTGCCCGGTTTTGACGTCCTTGCCATAATGAATAAACTTCGGTCAAAAAACTGTGCAACTTGTATACTTCAACACTTTGCATAGAAAACTGGGATGCAACGACAAAACAATGGCCGGAATTGCAATAATTTTATACGGTGTGGAAAATTGTCGCTGGAGTGTTGTATACATCAAAAGCGACGATGACAGAAACTTCCGACCATGAACTGATATATCAATAGCGCAAAAAACGTGCGAATCGGGCCTTGGCTGATATATCACGGATGAAGAAAAGATACAAAAAAATGCCGCCCGGCGTGCGGACGGCATGAAATCAGGGAAAACGATCATCGGCGGGCGGCATAGAAAGCGCGGCGCTCCCGGAAATAGCACTGGGGGCACATGCTGACGTACTGGACATCGTTCTCCAGGTCGATGGCCACCTGTTCCGCCCTCAAAGACGAAGCGGCCGTTGACTTTGCGGCAGTTGCAGGTGGCCTTGCGGCCGCAGGCGCAGATGGTCTTCATCTCCTCGATGGTGTGGGCCAGCTCCAGCAGACGGGTGGAGCCGGGGAAACCCTTGAGGGAGAAGTCGGAGCGCAGGCCGTAGCAGATGACCGGGATGTTCAGCTCCACCGTGACCATGAACAGCTGCTCGGCCTGTGCGGCGGTAAGGAACTGGCTCTCGTCGCAGAGGACACAGGCCAGCGGGGCTGCGGCAGCGGCCTGCTGCACCGCTGCACGAGGTCCATTTCCGGCGGAACCAGCAGGTCGGCCTTGCGGCGCACGCCCAGACGGCTCACGAGCTCGCCGCCCTTGGTATCCACCTGCGGCTTGAGGATCAACACCCGCATTCCCTGCTCCTCATAGTTGTGGGCCACCTGCATCAGCGCGGTGCTCTTGCCGCTGTTCATTGCGCCGTAACGGAAATAAAGTTTTGCCATTGTTTTCTCCTCATAAAAAGGCAACCCTCCCAGTCAAAATAGGTCGGAGAGGGTTGCATATTACTTTATATGGTATATAAGAGATCAGTCCTGATTGCGCAGCCGGTAGCCCAGGCTCATCAGGCTGTCGCCCAGGTGGACGTTCTCCACCACCACATCGGGTAGGAAACGGACAGGTCGTAGTGGGAGAAGTTCCAGAAGCCCTGGATGCCCAGGCTGACCAGGCGGCCGCTGATCTCCTCTGCGCCGCTGCGGGGCAGACAGAGGACGGCCACCTCGGGGTGGTGCTCGGCGCAGAAAGCTTCCAGCTCGTCGCTGTGTAAGATCTGCATGCCGCTGATCTCTTTGCCCACCTCGTCGGAGGCGTTGTCGAAGGCGGCGATGAGCTTGTAGCCGTTGGTGTCGGTGGTGATAAAACGGCTCACGGCCTTGCCTAAGCGGCCGCAGCCGATGAGGATGGTGGGCAGGAGGTCGCCGTTGCCAAAGAGCAGCTGCTCAAGGATGCTCAGCAGGTTCTCCACCGAGTAGCCGATGCCCTGACGGCCATTCACGTCGCCGATGCAGTTGAAGTCCTGCCGCACCTGAGAGGCAGTGGTACCCATCTGGGCGGCCAGCTCGCGGGACGAGATGCTGGTGATGCCATCATTCTTCAGGGTGCGCAGGTAGCGGTAGTATTTGGGCAGGCGCTTGATGACGGGCAGGGAAGCTTTGCCGGGAGTATTCATAGGGGGGTCTCCTTTCTTTTTGTCCGCAGGATCGCCGGGGGAGAGGTGCGCAGCGGCAGGACTCCGGCGAACAGATTCTGAATTTTTACAATAATGATACTTACTTGACAATGTTATCTCTAGTATAAAGTATACATCGCGAAGAGAGAATGTCAAATCATTTGGCACATTTTTTTGAGAAAGAAAAGAAATCTTTACCGAATATAACCGGCAGGAATGCCGGACAAGCTGAAATGAAGCGGCCGGGAGGATGGAAGATGGTACGAAGAGAAAAAGGCAGCCCCGTGGAGCAGCAGCGGCTGGAAAAAGAGCAGATCGAGGATCTGGGCAGCATCTACCGCACCCGGGGCACTCACGCCATCCACTGCCTGACTGTAGTGGGGCAGGTGGAGGGCCATGTGGAAGCTCCGCAGGGCCAGAAGACCACCAAGTATGAGCACGTCATCCCCCAGCTGGTGGCTGTGCAGGAGACCCTGGCATCGAGGGGCTGCTGGTGCTGCTCAACACCGTGGGCGGAGATGTGGAGGCCAGGGCTTGCGCTGGCCGAACTCATTGCCAGCATCTCGAAGCCCAGCGCCGCCGTGGTGCTGGGCGGAGGCCACTCCATTGGCATCCCGCTGGCCGTGAGTGCCCAGCGGAGTTTATTGTGCCCACGGCCACCATGACATCCACCCCGTGCGCCACTCGGGCATGATATTGGGCGTGCCGCAGACTATGCGCTGGTTCGAGCAGATGCAGGAGCGCATCACCGGCTTCGTGGCGTCCCACAGCGGCATCTCGGAGAAGCGCTACACCGAGCTGATGATGCGCACCGGGGAGCTGGTCATGGATGTGGGCACCGTGCTGGACGGCCGAAAAGCCGTGCGGGAAAAGCTCATCGACGAGCTGGGCGGCATTTCGGATGCGCTGGAGTGGTTGTATCAGGAAATCGAAAAAGGATGATTTGCCATTTGACTTTCCGCGTGGTACAATGAAAGAATCGAGAAGTATCGAAATCGATTTTATCATAGAAACGACAGGGAAGAGCGAACATGGCAAAACGGAAACGAAAATCCACTGCGGGGCGCGGCAGACAGCGCCGGAGAAGCCGGGCACAGGACCGGATGCCTGCGGGGCTGGTGACCTTGTTTTTGGGCCTCATCCTCATGGCGCTGGCTTTTGTGCCGGGCAGCGCGGTCTGGAAGACTCTGCACGACGCGCTGTTTGGCGTGTTTGGCTGCGGCAGCTTTGTGGTGGGGGCGGCGCTGTGCTATCTGGCCATCCTCTACACCCGCGGCGAAGACCTCCTGCCCCACATTGCAAAGCTGCTGTTGGGGCTGGTGTTTGCCAGCAGCACGGTCATCGTGTTCTCAGATATCCCCGCCGATGTCCCGGCGGCGACCATGGTAGCCGCCTGTTACCAGAACGGCGTCAACGCCTGGCTGTCGGGCGGCGCGCTGGGCGCTGTGCTGGGCGGGACGCTCCTGCTGCTCTGCGGCAGACCGGCAGCCAATCTGGTCATGGCGGCGCTGGCGGCTCTGCGCCAGCCTGTACATTTTTGATATCACCCCGGCGGAAGTCTGGCAGTGGCTCTGCAACGTGGGCGGCAGCGTGCACGAAAAGGGCCTCGCGGTCTATGAGCAGAATGCCGCCCGCCGCGCGGAACGCCTTGCGGCGCCGCGCGGCAGGAGGCCGAAGCGGAGGAGTACGATGGGAGACGACGATCCCGACGAGCTGGACGAGGACTTTGAGGACGAAGAGCCGGAAGGCCGGCCTCACATTCAGCCTCCCGGCTGGCTGGCTGGCGTTTTCACTGGGGTCATCAGGTGATGCAGCTGGGCGGCGAGGCAGAGCCCGAACCGCCCCAGGACCCCAACCTGAACCTGCGAGCCGCCTCAGCCCGAGCCTGCCCCCGTACAGGTGGAAAAGCCCCGGTCAGCGCCCCGGGGCCCGCCCCTTTGACATCGACCTCGGCCCTGACCATACCCAGGTAAAAGAGGGCGGCAGCGAACCCATCGAGCCATCATCCTCGGCCCCGGCGGGACCTTCGGCATGGACCCGCTCCGCCGTGCGCCCATCCGCGCCACCGTGACGCCCATCGTCCCGGACGCTGTGGATACCGCCGCCGAAGATTTCTTTGCGGCCCAGCCGGAACCGCCTGCCGCGCCGACCGTGACGCCCGCTGCCCCGGTGGAAGAGACCGAAACTCCGGGCCTGAAGCCGGATGCCTCTCCTTCGGCATCCCGCTCTATGAGCCGACACCTGCGCCGGAGGCTGCCCCGCAGCCGGTCAGCGCCGAGAATGCGGCAGCCTTCCGCTCTGAGCCGGATGAGGACGGCTGGATCAGCATCACCAGCGACCCGGTGGAGGAAAAAGACCTCAACACGCTGGTGGCAGCCGCCATGGAAAAGCCCGCTGTCTCCGAGGAGGAACAGGCCGCGAACGCCCCCGCAGAGGAGGCGGAGACGGAAGAGAGCTTCCAGTATCAGTACCCCTCCATCGAGCTGTTCGAGCGTGCTCCCCGAGAAACGGACCCCGGCGCGCAGGACGAGCTCAAGGCCAACGCCCAGAAGCTGGTGGATACGCTGGAGAGCTTCGGCGTCCGCACCCGGTGTGCTGGACATCTCCCGCGGCCCGTCGGTCACACGGTACGAGGTGCAGCCGATGGCGGGCGTCAAGATCAGCCGCATCACCTCGCTGGCGGACGATATCGCCCTGAACCTCGCCGTGGCCGATGTCCGTATGGAGGCCCCCATCCCGGGCAAGCCCGCTGTGGGCATCGAGGTGCCGAACCATAAGAAAGACCCCCGTCTATATCCGCAGCGTCTTCGAGAGCCAGAGCTTCCTGCGGATGACTTCGCCCGATGGGCATTGCCCTGGGCAAGGATATTGCCGGTGTGGCGCAGGTGGCCGACCTGTGCAAGATGCCCCACCTGCTCATCGCGGGCAGCACCGGCAGCGGTAAATCTGTCTGTGTCAACAGCATCATCATGAGCCTGCTCTTCCGTTCCAGCCCCGAGGACGTCAAGCTCCTGCTCATCGACCCCAAGGTCGTCGAGCTGGCTGAGTATAACGGCATCCCCCACCTGCTGATGCCCGTCGTCACCGAGCCCCGCAAGGCGGCCGGCGCACTGGGCGGCGCAGTGCAGGAGATGGAGCGCCGCTACCACCTCTTGCCGAGAACAACGTCCGCGACATCAAGTCCTTCAATAAGCTGGCAGCAGCGGACCCGAACCTCGAGAAGATGCCCTACATCGCCATCATCATCGACGAGCTGGCCGATCTGATGATGGTGGTCGGCAAGGATGTGGAAGACTCCATCTGCCGCATCGCCCAGAAGGCCCGTGCCGCCGGTATGCACCTCATCGTAGCGACCCAGCGCCCCAGCGTGGACGTCATCACCGGCCTCATCAAGGCCAATATCCCCAGCCGCATCGCCTTCGCCGTGTCCAGTCAGGTGGACAGCCGCACCATCCTCGACGGTGCCGGTGCCGAAAAGCTGCTGGGTATGGGCGATATGCTCTTCATGCCCGTGGGCGCACCCAAGCCCACCCGTATCCAGGGTACCTTTGTGCGGGATGAGGAGATCAGCCGTGTGCTGGACTTCATCAAGAAGAGCGCCACCGTCCAGTACGACGAGGCCATGATCGAGGCCATGGAAAAACACGCCATTCAGGACGGCAAGAAGGGCAGCAGCTCTGCCGATTCCGATGAGGAGGGCGGCAGCGACCCGATGCTCAAGCAGGCTGTGGAGGTGGTCATCGACGCCGGTCAGGCGTCTACGAGCCTGCTGCAGCGCCGCTGCAAGCTGGGCTACGCCCGCGCCGCCCGCATCATGGACGAAATGGAAGAAAAAGGAATCATCGGCCCTTACGAGGGCGCGAAGCCCCGCGCTGTCCTCATCAGCCGCCAGCAGTGGCTGGAGATGCAGATGAATCAGCCGGATGAATGACCGCTCAGTCAAAGCCTTCCAGTTTTGCCAGCTTCCCTGTTAGAAAAGCCGCTGGCGTGCCAGGCAGGTACTGTTTAACAAAAGAGATAAAGGATAACTATGGAACATTACACCGAATTTCTCCCCATCAGCCGGGCCGACATGGAGGCCCGGGGGTGGGAACAGCTGGACTTTGTGGTGGTGGGCGGCGACGCCTATGTGGACCACCCCAGTTTCGGCACCGCCATCATCAGCCGCCTGCTGGAAGCCGAGGGCTACAAGGTGGGCGTGCTGGCCCAGCCCCGCTACAGCGACTGCGAGGACTTCAAGCGGTTCGGCAAGCCGAAGTATGGTTTCTTCATCGGCGGCGGCAACGTAGACAGCATGGTCAGCCATTACTCGGTCGCAAGATCCCCCGCGCCGAGGACGAGTACTCCCCCGGCGGCAAGGGCGGCGCACGGCCCGACCGCAGCGCCACCGTCTACACCAGACTTGCAAAGCAGGCTTACCCCGATCTGCCCGTCATTCTGGGCGGTCTGGAAGCCTCGCTGCGCCGCTTTGCCCACTACGACTACTGGCTGGACACCGTCCTGCCCAGCATCGCCGAGGACTCTGGCGCGGACATCATCAGCTTCGGCATGGGGGAACACCAGACCGTGGAAATTGCCCGCCGTCTGGCGGCAGGAGAGCCGGTGGAGAGCATCACCGATGTGGATGGTACCTGCTACATGACCGACTTCGACCACCTGCCCGAGCGGTATGTGGAGTGTGCCGGCTTCAAGAAGGTCGCCTCCGATAAGGTGGCTTACGCGAAAGCCTGCCGCATCCAGATGGACAATCAGGACGTCGTCAGCGGCAATATCATCGTCCAGAAGCAGAGCGAGAAGTACCTCGTGCAGAACATCCCCGCAAAGCCCCTCGTCCGCTGGGAGCTGGATAAGGTCTACGCTCTGCCTTACACCCGCCGCTACCACCCCATCTACGAGGCCATGGGCGGCGTGCCCGCCATCCGCGAGGTGCAGTTCTCCATCATCCAGAACCGCGGCTGCTTCGGCGGCTGCAACTTCTGTGCCATCCAGCTGCATCAGGGGCGGCGCGTCACCAGCCGCAGCGCCGACAGCATCGTGGCCGAGGCGGAGCGGATGACCCACGAGCCGGATTTCAAGGGCTACATCCACGACATCGGCGGCCCGACGGCCAACTTCCGCTTCCCATCCTGCCGGGAGCAGATGCTGCGGGGGATGTGCAGCGGCGGCAAGCACTGTCTTGCCCCCACCACCTGCTCTCACATGATCGTGGACCACAGCGATTACCTGAAAATCCTCCGCCGCGTCCGGGAGCTGCCCGGCGTCAAGAAGGTGTTCATCCGCAGCGGCATCCGCTTCGATTACCTGATGGCCGACCCCGATGACACGTTCTTTAAGGAGCTGGTGGAGTACCACGTCTCCGGCCAGCTGAAAGTCGCGCCGGAGCACTGCGCCCCCAACACCCTCGCCTACATGGGCAAGCCCCCCATCGAGACCTTCAACAAGTTCAAGGATAAGTTCTACGAGCTGAGCAGGAAGGCAGGAAAAAAGCAGTACCTCGTGCCCTACCTCATGTCCAGCCACCCGGGCAGCACCCTCAAGGATGCCGTCTATCTGGCCGAGTACCTTTATAAGAACCATATGCGCCCCGAGCAGGTGCAGGATTTCTATCCCACGCCCGGCACCGTGAGCACCTGTATGTTCTACACCGGCCTCGACCCCTACACCCTCAAGCCGGTGTTCGTGGAAAAGACCGCCGAGGGCAAGGCCCTGCAGCGTGCCCTGCTCCAGTACTATGAGCCGCGCAACGCGGAAAAGGTCATCAAGGCGCTGAAGATGACCCACCGGGAGGACCTGATCCCCCTGCTGGTTCCCGCTGAGGGCCGCATTGCGGTCCAGCGTTCGGCCCGCAGAGCAGAGGCCGCCGATGTGACCATCCACGGCGACGGCACCTACACCGTCCGGCCCAGAGGCAAGGGCAGCAAAAACGCGAAGCCGCAGGGCAGCAGCCCGGCGGGCCGCAATCCGGCGGGCCGTCAGCCCAGCCCCGGCGCACGTTTTGCGCCCCATTCGGCTCCTGCGCATAAACCGAAAACAATCAACAGAAAGAGAACGCATCGTGGAAAACTTCAAAAAAGAAAAAGTGACCGCCCGAAAGCTCATGAGCCGGCTTGCGGCGCTGGCCCTTGCAGCGGCCCTTGTGCTGGGCCTTGTGGGCTGTGACACCTCCTCCGCTCTCCCCGGCGGCAGCGCCGACCTCATCCCGAACCCTGCCGCCTCCCAGACCGTCCCGGCCGACGGACAGGACGCCGCCTTCCAGATGCACTTCATCGACGTGGGGCAGGCACTGAGCGTGCTGGTGGAGTGCGACGGACAGTTCATGCTCTATGACGGCGGCAATGTGGACGACGGCAGTCTGGTGGTCTCCTACTTGCAGAGTCAGGGGGTCGAGCAGCTGGAATACGTCTTCTGCTCCCACGCCCACGAAGACCATGTGGGCGGTCTGGCCGCTGCGCTGGCCTATTTCCCGGCCTACCACGTCTACAGCCCCGTGACGGAAGCCTCCACCAAGTGCTTCAAGGATTTCGTCAAGTACACCCAGCAGCAGAACTTACAGGTCGAAGTACCTGCCGCAGGCACCCAGTGGGCGCTGGGCAGCGCCACTGTGACCATGCTTGGCCCTGTGGCGCAGTATGAGGAAACCAACGACACCTCCATCGTCCTGCGCATCGACTACGGCGCGACCAGCTTCCTGCTCACCGGTGATATGGAGGCCGACGCCGAGCGCGACCTCGTGGCCAGCGGCGCGAACCTCAAGGTGGATGTCTTACAGGTGGGGCACCACGGCTCCAGCACCTCCACCAGCTACGTCTTCCTGAACGCTGTCCTGCCCAAAATGGGCATCATCTCCTGCGGGGTCAACAACAAGTACGGCCACCCCCACGAGGAGACCCTGAGCATCCTGCGGGACGCCGGTGTGGACGTCTACCGCACCGACCTGCTGGGGACGATCACCGTTTCCAGTGACGGCCAGAACTACACGGTGGCAATGGAGCACTATGCCACCGACGCGGAGCTGAACCCCACCGACCCGGCAGCGTCCAGCACGGCCCAGCAGGCCTACATCGGCAACGTGAACAGCAAAAAGTTCCATCTGCCCAGCTGCCCGAATCTCCCGGCGGAGAAGAATCAGATCCTCTTCTCCAGCTACGATGAAGCTGTGGCCGCAGGCTACAGCCCTTGCTCTACCTGCATCAAATAAGAGGGAGGTGATGACATGAGCTATGGATGGGCGACTGTATTTACGCTTGCGTCATGGATTGCCGGATACTTTCTGGATGAGTTCATCAGCTGGGACGACCCGATGGGCCTGCGAATCGTGCTTCCTGTCATCGTGATGGGATGCTGTATTATGAAGTTCATCAAGGACAGTAACCAGCCGAAATAAGCAAAAAGAGCAGCGCACTCCGTGAAATGGGGTGCGCTGCTTTTCGCTGTCCATCAGCCGTCCGGCGACAAGATAAAACTCCCCGCCGGGAGCACGCGGGATGCTTCCGGCGGGGAGGAGTTAGGAGGAGGCTGAAAAAATTATTTGTTGTTGAAATCGGAGATGCGCTCCACGATGCGGATCAGATCTTCCAGAGTGGTCTTTTCCTTGGGCAGGTAGCTGTTGCCGGTCTTGGCGGTGACAAAGCCGAAGTAGGCGCTGGCACCCACGTTGTCCTCGTACACGGATTCGATCTGGCTGGCGTCGTCGAACTTCGGCTGAGTGCCCAGCGTCTCGTTGTAAGGCACGCCGCAGGACAGCAGAGCGATGTGGCCCATCTCGTCGCGGTCGATGGTGGCATCGGGCAGGAAAGCGGTGCGCTTTGCACCTTCAGAGCTGGTGACACCGGCGTTGTACAGAGTGCCCTGTGCGATGGCGCTGGTGGGGTCCTTCAGCTCGATCATGCCGGCCTCGACCACAGCGGCGATGACGCCGTAATCCGGGTCGCTTGCGGGAATGTCGGAGATCGTGACCGGTGCAGACGGGGCGGTCAGATTCCACAGCTTGCCCAGCATCTTGGCGCATTCGCGCTTGGTGATGGGGCGGTTCAGGTCGAGTGCGTCGTTCTCGTCGATGTAACCCTTGGAGGCAGCGCGCAGCAGCTCGGCATCATTGGTAGTGCCGGCGATCTCGGCGCTCCGCAGCACCTTGTAGGGGATGCTGGCGTCCTGATTGCCGCTCCGGTCGGTGGAAACGAACTTGATGTACTTTCCGGCCAGATAAGAGGGAACCGCATAGCTGCGGCGGATGCGGAAGAAATGATAATCGCCGTCGGCGCTGTCCGAGATCAGCCACTTGCTGCTCAGGTCGGTATCTTCGCCGCCCAGCAGGGTGGAGCTGCCCTCAATGCGCTGGCCCGGGACAGGAACGCCGAGGATCTTGGTCTCCACGGGACGGGGGTAGGTCTTGCCGTTGATGGTCACGTTCTCCATGACGGGGTCTTCCCAGTTCAGGGCGCGGATGTCGGTGCCGACGTTGGAGATGTTCACATTGCGGAACACCAGACCGGTGATGGGAACTTCCTCAAAGGCCTCCATGAAGATGCCGTACTCGCCGCCGCTGCTGGTCAGGTTCTCGATGGTGATGTTCTTGAACTGAGGCAGATAATCACCATCACGGCCCACATCGTACAGCATGGTGGCGTGGACGACGGCGTTGCCGACGGATTTGACCTTGGAGTTGCGCAGATAGATGTTCTCCACAGCGCCGCCGCGCTCTGCGTTGGTCTTGAAGCGCAGGGCGTAGTTCAGAGTGGGGCTGTCGAAGGTGTTGTTGTCTGCGAACAGGTTCTTGATGCCGCCGCTCATCTCGCTGCCGCAGGCGATGCCGCCGTGGCCGTCTGCGAAGGTGTTGTTGCGGATGATGAGGTTCTGGGTGGGATGACCGGCCTCGCCCAGCTCACGGCCATCGCGGTTGCGGCCGGCCTTGACGGCGATGCAGTCGTCACCGGTGTTGAAGAAGCAGTTCTCGATCAGGACGTAGTTGCAGTTTTCGGGGTCACAGCCGTCGTTGTTGTAGCCGTGGGTGTCGATGGTGACGCCGCGGGCGGTGAAGTTGGTGCAGAGGACGGGGTTCAGCTCCCACATGGGAGAGTTGGCGATGGTGACGCCCTCGATCAGGACGTTGGTGCACTCGATGGGCTGGTAGAAGTTGGGACGCAGATAGTGGCCTTCGCCGAAGATACGCTCCTCTGCGGGGGTGCCGTTGTCGGTCATCTTGCGCAGCAGCTTGACGTCATTGTTGCCGGGCTTAGTGATGGTGCCGTCCGGGTTGACGGTGCGGGACCAGTTCCACCAGTTGTTCTTGTCAGCCTGACCATCGAGGGTGCCCTTGCCGGTCAGAGCGATGTTCTCCTGCTGATAGGCGTAGATCAGCGGGCTCCAGTTGTACAGCTTGGAGCCTTCGTAGTGGGCGAACACCAGCGGGTAGTTGGCCGGGGTGATGTCCCGGGTGAAGCGCAGGATGGTGTCCTTGCTTTCCAGATGCAGGTTGACGTTGCTCTTGAGGGTGATGGCGCCGACGTCATACACACCGGAAGGGATGACGACCGTGCCGCCGCCGTGGGCGCTGGTCTCGTCGATGGCGCGCTGGATGGCTGCGGTGTCCAGTTTACCGTCGTTGGGGACGGCGCCGTAGTCCAGAACATTGACCGTGTAGGCAGGGAATACGGGGTCAGAAATGTGGGTCAGGATCTCTTCTGCCATGTCCCAAGACAGGTCGTTGGAGTTGGTAGCAGCAGGAGTGACCTTGCGCAGGCAATTTTCGTCTGCGGCTGCTGCATGAGGCAGGCTGGAAAGGAGCAGTGCGGCAGAGGTCGCACCGGCAGAGGTGAGAAACTGACGGCGAGTGATTTTTTTTATGATACAATACTCCTTACACTTCGTGCGGGTTGAAGGATGCATCCCTTCGCAGGCGGTGCGCTCCGTAAGATGGCTAAAGTATAGTAAAGATTTCACAAAATTTCAACGGCAAATGAAAAATGTCCTAGTTTTTTAAAGAAAGTATTGAAATATATCAGTTATCTTGCATAAGATTCCGGAAGACATGGTTTCGGGAGGATGGAAGGGCGGAGGAGGAAAAAGCAAAAAATAACACCAGCGCGGCAGATGTGATACGAGATCGCATCTGCCGCGCTGGTGGCTCGATCCAAAATCAAAAAATGTTCAGCGTCCGCGTCCTGCGCCGCCGCCGTGGCTGCTGCCGCCGCCCATGCCGCCAAAGCTGCCGCCGCTGCGGCCAGCCCCGCCGAAACCGGAGCCGCCGCCCATACCGCCAAAGCCTCCGAAACCGCCTCCACGGGGAGGCCGAGGCCCGCGCGGGCCTCTCGGGCCGCGGGGACCGCCGTAGAAACCGCCGCCGGGGCCGAAGTCATCGTAAGGGCCGCGCGGAGGACGGGGGCCTCTGCGCCGCCGTGCGCCGAACCAGCCAAACGGACCCCAGTACCAGCCAAAGGAGTGGCCGAGGGGGGTGATGAAGACAAAGAAGAGGGCGATGGTCACGATGATATAAGCCAGCAGCTCAAAAAGCCCTCCGATGATGTTTCCCAAAGAGGCGTGTGCCGGATGGCTGGGGTTCGGGACTGCACTTCCGTTGGGAGAAATGGTGGCACCGTTCAGGCTGACGCCATAGACCTCTGCGATGGTGTTTGCCACATTGGTGGCGCAGGTGAGGACGGCGGCGTCGTACTTCTTGGCGGCGAAATCGTCCTCCATGGTCTGCACGAGGGTGCTTGCCTGATCGGCCAGCATGGTGCTGCGGAAGCCGTCGCCGTAGGTCAGATAGTAGTCGCCGTCGGCGTACTGGTCCGACTGCATCACCAGCAGGATGAGCACGCCGTTGTTCTTGCTGGAACTGCCGATGCCCCAGGTGTCGAAGGCTTCAGTGGCGTAGTCCTCGGTGGTGGCGCTGCCGGTGTAGTCCACGGTCAGCACGCCGATCTGTGCGCCGTCGCAGCTGGCCGAGAGCTGCGCGTTGATGGTCTCAAGCTCGGTGGTGGTGCTGTCGCTCAGCACACCGGCGTCGTCCACCACGCATTGATCTTTCGGCAGGCTGGGCAGCTGGATGTTAGCAGCCGAAGCCGCCGGTGCCAGCGCCGTGATGCCGACGGTCACGACAAGAAGCAGTGCCGCAATGCGGCGGGAGAATGTTTTCATCGTCTTCATGCGAAAAGTTCCACCTCCTGTATGCCGAACAGCTTGCCCAGCACGCTGGCCGGGAAGCCGCCGACGTCTTTCTGGTAACTCTGGACCGCATCGTTATAATGCAGGTTGCTGATGATGGTCTGCGCACGGTTGAACTGGCTGTACTGCCCCTGCACCGCGCCCATCTTCATGGGGTCTGCGGCCTGCTCCTGCAATTTGGCGTAGAGCTGGCCGATGGCTGTGCCAAGCGTCTCGTTCGACTGGTAGAGCATATGCATCCTGCCGCCGGTGTAAACACTCAGAGAGTCCGGTGCGTGGATCCTGCCATCGGACTGCACCGCCCCGAGGCAGGCGGAAAAAGAGTCCAGCGCAGCCTGTGCCGTCTGCACTTCGGTGCTGTCAGCGCCCAGCGTATTGGATGCCGTGGTGATGATGTTGGCGGCCGTGTTGAGCCGTGTGGTCAACTCCTCATTCAGGGCATAGCCGCTGTCTGCGGCCACGCCAGTGGTGAACCAGCCCTTGGCCGCAGCGTACTTGGCCCGGAGCTTCGCCCCGCCAAAGCCGAAAAAGCAGGCCAGCATCACCACGATGCAAAGCGCCGCGGCCACGGCCTGCTTGCCCAGCGCGGCGGGCAGGGCCTTTTCGAGGTCTGCCAGTTTCTGCTGGAAGGGCGTCAGCCGCAACTTCCTCCTCGGCGGGCGCTGCGGCGCGATAGCTGGAAGCGTCAAAGCCGCCGGTGGGTCGATTCTGTTGTCTGGAAAAATCTGCGTTTGCCATTTCAGCTCCGGATCTCCATCATCTTCTGTTTCAGCTCGTCTTCGATGCGGGTCAGCTCCTGCTCGGCGGCGGCACGCTTTGCGCGGCCCTCGCGCTGGATCTTGTTCAGCTCGTCCAGCGTCTCGATGAGGCTCTTGTTGGTCTGCTGCAGGGTCTCGATGTCCACCACGCCGCGCTGGGACTCCTTGGCCGTCTCGATGGTGCCCATCTTGAGGGCGTCGGCGTTCTTCTTCAGCAGCTCGTTGGTCATGTCGGTGACGGCGCGCTCGGCCTGCATGGCCTGCTGGCTGTGTGCCAGACCCAGCGCCAGCACCATCTGGTTCTTCCACAGGGGGATGGTGTTGACGATGGTGGACTGGATCTTTTCGGCCATCATGGAGTTGTTGTTCTGCAGGAGCCGGATCTGGGGACCCATCTGCAGGCTGATGGTGCGGGTCAGCTCGAGGTCATAGAGCTTTTTCTCGAACCGCTCGCACTGGTCGGCGAGGTCGCGGGCTTTCTGCGCATCCTCGGGCTGGCCGGAGGCCTTGGCCTTATCCATGGCCTGCTGCAGCTCGTTTGCGCGGAAATCGGCCAGCTTCTTCTTGCCCGCGAGGATATACATACTCAGCTCTTTGAAATAGGCCATGTTCAGCTCGTACATCTTGTCCAGCATCGCAATATCCTTGAGCAGCTGCACCTGATGCTTTTCGAGGGCGGACTGGATGGTCTCGACGTTCGTTTCCGCTTTGCTGTACTTGGTCTTCATGTTGTCGAGCTGGCTGCCCTTTTTCTTGAAGAAGCCGAGGATGCCCTTTTCCTCTTCGGCGGCGTCAAAGTTCTTCAGCTCCCCGATAAGGTCGGTGATCATGCCGCCCACTTCGCCGAGGTCTTTGGTGGACACTTTGGAAAGTGCCGCCTCGGAGAAGTCACCGATCTTCTTCTGGCAGGCGGAGCCGTACTGCAGCACCTGCTGGCTGTTGGTGATGTCGATCTTCTGAGCGAAGGCGTCCACCATCGCCTGCTCCTCGGGGGTCAGCCTGACCTGCTGTTCGGGCGCAGGGGCCTCAACAGGCTCCGGCCGCTTTTCCTCCGCAGGAGCTTCCACCGGGTCGAGGGTCAGGGTGGGGACTGCGGGTGCGTCGAGATCGAAATTGAACGTGTTGTCAGCCATGGGGGATTCCTTCCTTTCCAATAAAACGATGCATTTACAAACAAAGGCTCTGCTCTGTACAACCTCTCAGTCTGCTTCGCAGACAAGGCCGGGTTGCGGCTCCCAGCGTCTGCTGCGCTGTCGCTTGCATCCTGCTGGCCGCGGCCCCAACGGCGACTCCCTGTTTCCGCCGCTGGCGGCGGTCGTCGCCGTTGCCCCTAGTAGGGGAGCCTCTGGCGAAGAGGGAAACTTTCCGGTATGCCAAGGCCTCCCCTCGATAGGGGAGGTGGCATCGCGCCAGCGATGACGGAGAGGTTTGGCCTCAACTCAGCCCTTGTCCTTTGAGCATATTCTGCAATACTGTCAGGTCTGCCGAGAGATCCATGCTCTCGGCGGCATACAGTGCATCCAGCTGGTTCTCGAATGCGGTGGCGATGGAGGCCGCGTTGTGCTCCACCTCCGACCGGATGGCGGCGGCGTTTTCGCCCCGCACGCCCTGACGGGCGAGTCTGGCGTACTGCTCGAGGATGTTCACCGCGTCGGGCAGGTAGTAGTTCGCAAAGCGGCGCACCTGCTTGGCCTTGGCGGGGCTGGTCTCCACCGTCTCCACGATGGAGCGGCCTGCCTTTTCCATCCGGGTCATGGCGGCGGAAAGCTCCGGGTCGGGCAGAGCCTCGTTCAGCGCGTGGAGGGCATCCAGCTTCTGCTGGATGTCGGCCAGCATCTCGTCCACATCGCCGCTGCCGGTGTGGAAGGGCACTTCGTGCTCCACCACCCGGGGCGGGCAGATTTTCTGGGCCGCACCAAAGGCCGCGCCAGCGCAGCCCAGCGCTACCAGCAGCGCCCACAGCTTATATGCTGGCAGCACTGCGCACAGCACCGCGAACACCAGCGCCGCCGCATACCACGGCAGGACGCTGGGCTTTTGGGTGCGGATAACTTTGCTCATGCATTTTCTCCTTTCCCGAAGGGGCGCGCCGCCCCCTTGTACTCTTCCATAATAAATCCATTTATCCACAAAACGCAAGTGTTTCATGAATAATTTACAGGTTGGAAACGGTTATATAATCTTTGAGGGCCTCGCCCCAGACCTTGCGCAGGGTTTCGGGGCGGCAGGCGGCGTTGGCGGGGCTGGTGCTGGGCAGTTTGACCGCCGGGATGCCGGAGACCGACAGCAGATACTTTGTATAGATGCGGTAGGCCGTGGCCCCGTTGCAGAACACTGCCTCAATGGGCGCTTTTGCCAAAAGAGATGCAATGTCGTTCGGCACCACGTCCCGGATAGAGGCGTCCGACGCCCCGGTGATGGTGCAGCTTTCCAGCGTGTCCCACAGGGCGAGGCCGTGGCGGAGGATGATGCCCTTTTTGGCCTCGATGTCCTCCCGGGCGGGGACAGGCTCGCCGGTGAGGGCGGCCATCATGGGCCAGAAGCGGTTCTGTGGGTGGCCGTAATAGAAGGCCATCTCCCGGCTCTTGGGGCTGGGCCATGTGCCGAGGATGAGGGCGCAGCTGTTTTCAGAGTAAACGGGTGCGAAGCTCATCGTTCCATCGTCTCCCATGCAGAGCCGAGGCTGCGGCTGGACGGCTCTGCCCTCGGGCCGTCGAACCACAGCTCTTCGATGAGGGCGGAAAGTCCGTCTTCCCGCACATCGCCGATGACGCGGTCAGCGGCGGCTTTGGCTTCGTCGGTGCCGTTGGACATGCAGCAGCCGAGGCCCGCCGCCTTCAGCATCCCCACATCGTTGGCGGAGTCGCCTGCCGCCACGGCCTCGGCGAGGGAGAGGCCCATCTTTTCGCAGAGGTCTGCGAGGCCCGCGCCCTTGTCGATCCCGCCCCGCACGATGTCATAGAAGTGGGAGCCGTCGGGCAGCTGACCGCCCGTCTGCATGAAGTGAAGGCCGAGGTGGCCGTACTTTTCGTTGAACCGCTCCAGCGCCCCCTCGGGGAAGAGGCAGAACGCCGCGTGAGGCATATCGATGAGGTGGCGGTCCTGGTCTTCGCCGTCCACGCAGTCCAGACCGACGCTGTTCATCTGGGTGTAACAGCTGCGGAGCGTCTCATACTCGCAGTAAGCATAGTATGCGTCCCGGAAATTGAATTGCAGCGGGTAGTTGTAATCCTCGCAGAAATCCACCAGCGCGTACATCTCTTCACTGGTCATGGGGTGCTCTGCCACGATGGCACCGTTCTTGTCCACGACGCAGGCACCGTTGCAGGTGATGGCATAGTCGAACCGGATGCCGCCCAGCTGACCTTTCCGGTTGATGGCTGACCAGGCCCGGCCTGTGCTGAGCACGAATTTTCCCCCGGCGGCCTGAAGCTTCTTCACGGCCTTGACCATGGCCGGACGGGGCTGGCTCTCCCCGAAGGGGACGAGGGTGTTGTCGTAATCGCTTGCGAGAATTTTATATTGCATGGTGTTCTCCTTACTATACTTCTGTATGAGCTGAGTATATCACAAAATGGGGGATTTGTCTCAAGAATATGCCGTTAAAAGCCTCTCCCTTTGGGAGCAACAGCTCTGACCGCCGCCAGTGGCGGAAACAGGAAAGAGCTGTTGGGGCCGCGGCCAGCAAGACGCAAGTGCCTTTCAGAGCACGAAGCGGATGCTGGGTGCCGCAACCCGGGCTGTGGCAATGCGAAGCAAAGACAGAGAGGGCAAGGCTGTGAAGAGAAAGGCTTTTTTTCACGATAAAAGAAAACATCCGCACTCCCCCGTTCAGAGAAGAAATGCGGATGCTGAAAAATAGAAAGCTCAGACGATAAACGCGACCACGATCTGGATGCCCACGCCCACAGCTGCGCCGCAGGCCCACGTCAGACCGGTGATGAAGAGGTTCTGCTTCCACGAGGGGTTCGCCCGCCACAGCACAGCGAGGCCCACGCCTGCGCCGGTGCACAGACCGGCCACGAGGCTCGAGAAGCGGAGTGCGCCCTCGACGTAGAGCTGGGTCATCAGGACACTGGCGGCACAGTTGGGGACAAGGCCCACCAGTGCGGCCACCACCGGCTGGAAGAAGCCCATCCGGCCCAGCACCGAGGCGAAGACATCCTCGCCGACGCCCTCGACGATGAGGCCGAACACGAGGCTGAACACAAAGATAAAGACAAAGATCTCGAGGGTGTGGCGGAGCGCGGCCTTCCAGATGGGCTGGGGATGGCCCTCCTCATCGCTGTGCTCCTCGTGGCAATCCACCTCGTCGGCGTGGCCGGTGTAGCCGCCGCGCAGGCTGCGGGGCAGGGCCTTGCGGAGGACGAAATCCAGCAGGAAGCCCACAAAGACAGCGTACACGACTTTGATGACCATCAGCAGGATCAGCTTATCCCAGTAGGCGGGCATGGACACCAGCAGGGGGATAGCCTCGTCGCTGGTGGAGAGATAGACGGCCATCAGCGTACCCAGCGTGATGACGCGGGAGGCGTAGAAGTTGGAGGCGATGGCCGAGAAGCCGCACTGGGGCACGCAGCCCAGAACGGCCCCCGGGACAGCGCCCCAGCGTCCGCCGCCGGCCAGCAGAGTCTCGATGCGCTCGCCGTGGCGGGTCTCCACATATTCAATAAAGAGATAGGCTAAAAACAGGAAGGGGAGCATCTTGGCGGTGTCCACCAGAGACTCGGCCAGTACATCCAGAAAAAGTTCCATCGTGATACCTCGTGATTGATGATAAAGTATGGGGAAGGTGTGTTCCGCCGAAAATTTGCTTTAGTTGCCTAAATTGCAACCTGATTGCAATTTAGGTGCAGGGAAGAGTATACACGGATTCTGCGTGAAATGCAAGACCAAAATGCAATCTTTTTGCATTTTTCTAAAAAGAATGACTTTTTAAAACTTTTTGAAAGGAAATCGGATAAAACCTATTGACAATATGGGTATAGGAGAATATAATGCAGGCAACAAAACCACACGCCTTGTAGGTAAGTGGGGAACTCGGAAAGGAGGGTACTCAAATGACGCTGATCTGGAAAAGTCTTCTGCACGCCAACTTCCGCTGTGGGCGAATGTACAGCGCCCGGGCCGAGAAACAAACTCTGAGCCATAGCTGTACGGTGCCCTCTATGCCGCGAATGTGCGAGCGAATGTGACGCCCGAGACAGACAAAAGGCTCTGAGCTGAGAACGATTTCTTTGCCCGGCAGACGAGAGGTGAAACTCCCCACGCTGCCGGGCATTTTTATGAGTAAAAATAATACTTTGAGTACAGATAGAGAGGAAAAATACTATGTCTAACTATAAATTTGAGACCCTGCAGCTTCATGTTGGCCAGGAGCAGGCCGACCCCGCCACCGATTCCCGCGCCGTCCCCATCTACCAGACCACCTCCTACGTCTTCCGCAACAGCCAGCACGCCGCTGACCGCTTCGGTCTGGCCGACGCCGGAAACATCTATGGCCGTCTGACCAACTCCACGCAGGACGTGTTCGAGAAGCGCATCGCGGCGCTCGAGGGCGGCGTCGCTGCTCTGGCCACCGCTTCCGGCGCGGCGGCCATCACCTACACCATCGAGGCACTGGCTCAGGCCGGCGACCACATCGTGGCCCAGAAGACCATCTATGGCGGCAGCTACAACCTGCTGGAGCACACCCTGACCCAGTTCGGCGTCACCACCACCTTCGTGGATGCACATGACCTGAAAGAGGTCGAGAATGCGATCCAGCCCAACACCAAGGCTGTCTACCTCGAGACTCTGGGCAACCCCAACAGTGATATTCCTGATATTGATGCCATCGCAGCCATCGCCCACAAGCATGGCCTGCCGCTGGTCATTGATAACACCTTCGGCACCCCGTACCTCATCCGTCCCATCGAGCACGGCGCTGACATCGTCGTCCACTCCGCTACCAAGTTCATCGGCGGCCACGGCACCACGCTGGGCGGCATCATCGTGGACAGCGGCAAGTTCGACTGGAAGGCCAGCGGCAAGTACGGCAACATCGCCGCCCCCAACCCCAGCTACCACGGCGTGTCCTTCGCTGACGCAGCCGGCCCCGCCGCTTTCGTCACCTACATCCGCGCCATCCTGCTGCGTGATACCGGTGCTACCATCTCTCCGTTCAACGCCTTCCTGCTGCTGCAGGGCACCGAGACCCTGAGCCTGCGCATCGAGCGCCATGTGGAGAACACCAAGAAGGTCGTGGAATTCCTTGCCAACCATCCGCAGGTCGAGAAGGTCAACCACCCCTCTCTGCCGGATCACCCCGACCACGCCCTGTATGAGAAGTACTTTCCCAACGGCGGCGCTTCCATCTTCACCTTCAACATCAAGGGAGGCCGTGAGGAAGCATTCAAGTTCATCGACAACCTGAAGATCTTCTCTCTGCTGGCAAACGTGGCCGACGTCAAGAGCCTGGTCATCCACCCGGCCTCCACCACCCATAGCCAGCTGACCGACGCGGAGCTGGCCGAGCAGCAGATCTACCAGAACACCATCCGTCTGTCCATCGGCACCGAGCATATCGACGACATCATCGCTGACCTCGAGGCCGGCTTCGCAGCCGTCCGGGGCGAGTGACTCCGGCGTTCCTTCCGTCCCCCGGAAGCAAGCCCCTGAAAACGCTATTCTCTCCTCCATTCTCCTGAATTGCATAATAGAAGCGGCCAGCCGCCCTGTGTCTTGCAGGGCGGCTGGCTTGCTGTTTGCGGAATGACCGTCTGGCTCAGTGTGCAGTCATTCCGTTTTATATAAAACCACCCCCGCACAGCTTGCGCCGCGCGGGGGTGTGAGGGGAGAGGATGTTTCAGGGATTATTCGTTGCCGGGGAAGTGGGGGATGCCGTCAAAGCCCTTCTGCAGGTCGGCGTCGGTGGGGATGCAGTCGGTCATCTGGCCGTTGTGGAACTTCTCGTAGGCCACCATGTCGAAGTAGCCGGTGCCGGTGAGGCCGAAGAGGATGGTCTTTTCCTCGCCGGTCTCCTTGCACTTGAGGGCCTCGTCAATGGCCACCCGGATGGCGTGGCTGCTCTCGGGGGCGGGCAGGATGCCCTCGATGCGGGCAAACTGCTCTGCTGCCTCAAAGACGCTGGTCTGCTCCACGCTGGTGGCCTCCATCAGGCCGTCGTGGTAGAGCTGGCTGAGGATGCTGCTCATGCCGTGGTAGCGCAGGCCGCCCGCGTGGTTGGGGGAGGGGATGAAGCCGCTGCCGAGGGTGTACATCTTGGCCAGCGGGCAGACCCTGCCGGTGTCGCAGAAGTCGTAGACAAATTTGCCGCGGGTGAAGCTGGGACAGCTGGCCGGCTCGACGGCGATGAAGCGGTAGTCGGCCTCGCCGCGCAGCTTCTCGCCCATGAAGGGGCTGATGAGGCCGCCGAGGTTGCTGCCGCCGCCGGCGCAGCCGATGATGATGTCAGGCTTGACGCCCAGCTTGTCGAGGGCGGTCTTGGTCTCGAGGCCGATGACGCTCTGGTGGAGCAGTACCTGATTCAGTACACTGCCCAGCACATAGCGGTAGCCGGGGGTGGAGGTGGCGACTTCCACGGCCTCGCTGATGGCACAGCCGAGACTGCCGGTGGTGTCGGGGTGCTCGGCAAGGATCTTGCGGCCCACATTGGTGGTCATGCTGGGGCTGGGAGTGACCGATGCGCCGTAGGTGCGCATGACCTCGCGGCGGAAGGGCTTCTGCTCATAGCTGACCTTGACCATGTAGACCTTGCAGTCCAGGCCCAGGTAGGCGCAGGCCATGGAGAGGGCGGTGCCCCACTGTCCGGCGCCGGTCTCTGTGGTGACGCCCTTGAGGCCCTGGTTCTTGGCGTAGTAGGCCTGCGCGATGGCGCTGTTCAGCTTGTGGCTGCCGCTGGTGTTGTTGCCTTCGAATTTATAGTAGATCTTCGCCGGGGTGCCGAGGGCCTCTTCCAGTCGGTAGGCGCGGCACAGAGGACTCGGACGGTACATCCGGTAGTATTCCCGGATCTCGTCCGGGATGGGGATGTAGGCCGTGGTGTCGTCCAGTTCCTGCTGTACCAGCTCATCGCAGAAAACGCCGTCCAGCTCCTTGGCCGTCATGGGCTTGAGGGTGCCGGGGTTCAGCAGGGGAGCGGGCTTGTTTTTCATATCGGCCCGCACATTGTACCATGCGGTGGGCAGCTCCGATTCTTCCAGATAAAACTTGTACGGGATGTTCGCTTCGGTCTTCATAAGGCTTGTCCTTTCCGGGCCGGATGCATATGCCGGCCCTTGCTTGCGGGACAAGAGGGAAAAATAAAAACCGCTCCTGTCCCAAAACACATTGCGTGAATTGGGACAAGAGCGGATAAAATACTCCTGCGGTGCCACCCAATCTTGACAGGAATGACCCTGCCCACTCGTGATATGCCAACACATACCGGCTTTGTTCACGGAGACGCTCTCCGTCGCCCCTACTGCGCATAAAAATGCGGTTCGGTTTGCCCTCAAAAGCCCATTCTCATCCGCGCCCACACTGCCCGGTCTCAGCTGCCCCGGTGCTCTCTGTACTGGTGAGTTTTGCGGTGGTACTTATGCTTTCTCACTGGTTTGGTGGGATTTTATCACCTCACGAAAGTGAAGTCAATACCTTTTCTGAAAAAATTTTGAGAGGCGGAAAGCGAAGTCGTACTACTACCTGAAACCTGCGCGAGGGGGATGAACACCAGCCGCCCCCGGGGGCTGTACACCACTCCGGGAGAGCAGCTGTAGAGCAGAAAGAGGGCCGCCGCGGCTGCTGCCAGAAGGAGCAGAAGCCCCCGATGGTGGAACGATAGAACACGATGCCCGGGCCGCTGACGCCGCATACAAGACCCCTCCCTTTCTCGTTTGGCCCATCCTATGCCCGCTGGAGCGGCGGTGTGCGATTGTGCCGGGACGAAGAGTGTGGTACACTATAGCCATCAAGATTTTTGTGATACGGAGAAACTTATGCTGACCATTACACTGCTGGGCACGGCGGCCACCATGCCCCTGCCCGACCGCGCACTTACGGCGGCGGTGGCCGAATGCGGAGGGCACAGCCTCTTGCTCGACTGCGGCGAGGGCACCCAGACCGCCGCCCGCCGGGCCGGAGTCAACCTGATGAAGCTGGACGCCGTCTGCCTGACTCATTACCACGGCGACCACATCTTCGGCCTGCCGGGGCTGCTGCAGACGCTGGGCTGTCAGGGCCGCACCCGCCCGCTGGCGCTGTACGGCCCGAAGGGCCTCGGCGAGGTCTGGGCCGCGCTGCGGGTGCTGACCGGGCCGCTGCCCTATCCGGTCTGCCCCGAGGTGCTGGATGCCCCGGCGGCGCTCCGGGAGCGCTTCGGCGGCTGGCCGCAGGGGGCAAAGCTGACGCCTGTCCCCACCCGCCACCGGGTCACGAGTCAGGGCTACCGCCTCGACCTGCCCCGGGCCGGGCGCTTTTCGCCCGAGAAGGCCCGGGCGCTGGGGGTGCCGGTGCAGCAGTGGAAGGCACTTCAGCAGGGCCAGAGCGTTGCGCTGGCCGACGGCAGCAGAGCAGCGCCGGAATCGGTCCTCGGCCCGGCCCGGCAGGGTCTGAGCTTCCTCTTTTCGGGAGACACGGCTCCCTGCGCCGCACTGGAACAGGCCGCAGCGGGGGTGGACCTTCTGCTCTGCGACGCCACCTACGCCCTGCCCGAGCAGGCCGCACAGGCGAAGCAGTACGGCCACAGCACCTTTGGCCAGAGCGCGGCCCTCGCTGCAAAGGCCGGTGCGAAGCGGCTCTGGCTCGTCCACTATTCGCCCATGATCACCGACCCGGAAGAAGAGCTTGCGCAGGCCCAGAGCCTCTTCCCGGCGGCGGAGTGCGGCTTCGACGGCAAGAGCATTGCGCTTCAGTATGAGGAGGAAGGCGAATGAACATCGTTCTGGAACCCGGTGCCTCCGCCCTGCTGGACGCGCTGCACCGGGCAGGCTTTGCGGCCTACGCCGTGGGCGGCTGTGTCCGGGACAGCCTGCTGGGCCTTGCGCCCCACGACTGGGACCTCTGTACTGCTGCCCGCCCCGGGCAGGTGATGGAGCTGTTCGGAGAAAAGCGGTGCATCCCCACCGGATTGCAGCATGGTACCGTGACCGTGAAGCGGGACGGCAGGCTCTACGAGATCACCACCTTCCGCACCGAGGGCAGCTATTCCGATGGCCGCCACCCCGACAGCGTGGCCTTTGTACCCGACGTCCGGGAGGATCTGGCCCGGCGGGACTTCACCATCAACGCCATGGCCTACAGCGCCGAAGAGGGCCTGTGCGACCCCTTTGGCGGGCAGGAAGATCTGGCCCGGGGCGTGGTGCGGGCCGTCGGTGAGCCGCTGCGCCGCTTTGGAAGAAGACGCTCTGCGCATCCTGCGTCTCTACCGCTTTGCGGCCCGGTTCGGTTTTGTGATCGATGAGGCCACCGAAGCGGCGGCGAAGCAGCTGGCCGCCCACCTCGACTGTGTATCGACAGAGCGCATCGAGGAGGAACTGAACAAGCTTCTGGCCGCACCACAGCCGGGGGCATACCTTGAGCCGGAGGTGCTGGCCTTCGTCCTGCCCGAGCTGCCGCCGGAGGAACTGACAAAAGCCCGGAGGCGGATCGATGCTCTTCCGGCGGGGACGGAGCAGGTGTCTGCCCGCTGGGCGGCGCTGCTGCTGCCGCTGGGTGAGACGGGGGCGAGGAAAGCGCTCAAACGCCTGAAGTGCTCGAACGCCAGGATAGACGGAGCGGCGGTTCTGGTGCGTGAGTGTGGAGAGAAAACTCCCGACACGCTGGATAAGTGTGATCTGTGCTTGCAAGCCAAATGTCTGCTGGGAAAATATGACCTCCATACTGTGCAGCAGCTGACGGCCCTCTGGACGGCCCTCGCGCCGGAAGAAAAAGCATCGTTCGATGCCCTGCGGGCCGAGGCCGAAGCGCTGACGGCGCAGAGGGCCTGCTGCCGCATCTCCCAGCTGGCCGTGAATGGCCGCGACCTGATGGCGGCGGGCGCTGCGCCCGGGCCGGGCCTGCGGCGGGCGCTGGAAGCGCTGCTGGAAGAGGTCATCACCGGGCGGCTGCCCAACGAAAAAGCAGAACTTCTGGCCTTTGCGGCCAAATTTTCTGCGTCTTGACAAGAGAAAGAAGCTGCGGTAGTATTATATCTACTGTTTTAGTGTGTTATAACAAAAAGAGGAACAGAATGACAGAAACACAGAACACTTCCCGCCGCCCCGGTGCCCTCATCGCCATGAGCGGCGGTGTGGATAGCTCGGTGGCGGCATGGCTCATGCAGCGGGACGGCTTCGACTGCACCGGCATCACTATGCGCCTCACCCGCAACGAGGCCGTGGACACCGAGGGGCTGCACACCTGCTGCTCGGAGCGGGACATTGAGGACGCCGCCGAGGTGGCCTATGCGATGGATATTCCCTATGAGGTGCTGGATTTTACGGCAGACTTTCAGGAAAAGATCATCGACAAATTCATCCGGGTCTATGAGGCCGGCGGTACGCCCAATCCCTGCATCGACTGCAACAGATATATGAAGTTCGATCACCTGCTTCGCTGGGCGGAAGCACACGGACTGGATCATGTGGTCACGGGCCATTATGCCCGGGTGGAGCAGGACGAGGCCACGGGCCGCTGGCTGCTGAAAAAGGGGCTGGACGAGGGCAAGGACCAGAGCTATGTACTTTACAACCTCACGCAGGAGCAGCTGGCTCACGTCCGTCTGCCGCTGGGCGGGCTGCACAAGAGCGAGGTGCGCGCCATCGCCGAGGAGCAGGGATTCGTCAACGCCCGCAAGCACGACAGTCAGGACATCTGCTTCGTGCCCGACGGCGACTACGCCCGCTTTATGGAGGATTTCACCGGCAAGCACTACCCGGCGGGCGATTTCCTCGACGTCGGCGGCAGAAAGGTAGGCACCCACAGCGGCGCTGTGCGGTACACCATCGGCCAGCGGAAGGGTCTGGGCCTCGCCATGGGCGCACCGGTCTACGTCTGCGCCAAGGATATGCAGGCCAACACCGTCACGGTCGGCCCGGAGGCGGAGCTGTTCGATACCATCGTCTATGCCAACGAGGTGAACTGGATCGCCATCCCGGAGCTGACCGGGCCGCTGCGGGTGACGGCCCGCACCCGTTATCATCAGACCGAACAGCCTGCCACCGTCTACCCGGCAGGGCCGGACAGCTTCCGTCTGGAATTTGACCAGCCCCAGCGCGCCCCCACCCCCGGGCAGGCCGTCGTGCTGTATCAGGGGGATACCGTCCTCGGCGGAGGGACCATCGTGCGGGTGGCGAAGGGATAAGGAGAGCGGCCTAGCCCTCTCAGGCGCTTCGCGCCAGCTCTCCCAAAGGGAGAGCCTGAAGCCTGACCGTCAGGCCCTGCCTCTCCCTTTGGGAGAGGTGGATTTGCGAAGCAAAGACGGAGAGGGCAAGCCCGTGAATGTTGAAAGTAGAACCTAAAGGAGAACGGATATGCAAGACCAGTATTCCCGCACCCAGCTGCTGCTGGGCGCGGAAGCAATGACCAAACTGCACGATTCCCGCGTAGCCGTGTTCGGCGTGGGCGGCGTGGGCGGCTATACCGTGGAGGCGCTGGCCCGCAGCGGCGTGGGTGCCCTCGACCTGATCGACGACGACAAAGTCTGCCTCACCAACCTGAACCGCCAGATCATCGCCACCCACAAGACGGTGGGCAGGTTCAAGGTGGATGTGGCCGAAGAGCGCGTCCACGACATCGACCCCAACATCAAGGTCACCACCTACAAGACCTTCTTTGGCCCCGAGACGCAGGACAGCTTCGATTTCAGCCAGTTCGACTACGTGGTGGACGCCATCGACACGGTCACCGGTAAAATTGCGCTGGTCATGAAGTGCAAGGAGGCTGGCGTCCCCATCATCTGCTCCATGGGTGCAGGCAACAAGATGGACCCCACCCGCTTCGAGGTCACGGACATCTACAAGACCTCCGTCTGTCCGCTGGCCAAGGTCATGCGCACCGAGTGCCGCAAGCGGCGCATCAAGCACCTGAAAGTCGTTTACTCCAGGGAGCCTGTCATGACTCCCATCGAGGATGACTCCATCAGCTGCAAACAACACTGCATCTGCCCTCCGGGCACCCAGCGCAAGTGTACCATCCGCCGCTCCGTCCCCGGCTCCAACGCCTTTGTGCCGTCGGTCGCGGGCCTCATCATCGGCGGCGAGGTCGTGAAGGACCTCGTGGGCTTTGTCCCCATGAAGGGCTGATATTTGATAAAATAACAAAACGGCAGGTGCGTCGCACCTGCCGTTTTCTTTGTTATGGGATGATCTTTACTGCTCAGGAGCAGCGAATGCGATGGGGGTAGCGCCTGCGGCTGCGTCCACGCTCTTCAGGGAGATGGGAGTGGTCTCGTAGTGCAGGGTCTCGAAGCTCTGGGTGCTGCCGTCCTCATTTCGCTGAAAAAATCAAGAGATCTATGCGCAGAATGCACAACAAGGTGATAACTGTTACTAAAATGAAATAAAACTTTCACAACGTCAGCTGCGGTTCAGCCTCCGCTGCGCCAGTCCGAAGCCGACGGCGCTGGCGGCGAAGGTGGCGTAATAGCTGGCCAGCCGGTAGAACATCAGCAGGCTCATGGACGAAGCATCGGGGAGGAAGCTGCTGTACACCAGCAGGAAGGCCGTCTCCACCGAGCCCATGCCCGCCACGTTGGGCAGGGCGTTGGAGACAAAGAGGGTCAGCGACGTGAGAAGCTGCACCTGCCAGAAGCGCAGCCCGGCGTCCAGCCCCATGAAGCGCAGCCCCATCCACGGCAGGCAGAAGAGCAGAAAGAGTTTGAGCAGATGGACGCCCAGAATGGCGGCGCAGCGGGCTTTGTCCGCCAGCAGATGGCGGCTCTCGGTGCTCAGGGTGTCCAGCTGCCGGAGCCAGTCGGCCCGGCGCTCGGCCCAGCGGCCTGTGTCGGGCAGGAAATGCAGCAGCCACCGGGCCAGACGCTGCACCACCGGCAGGGCGCAGAGGGCGATCAGCCCCACGATGACCCCTGCCACCACGGCGTAGGCTGCGGGCAGATACCGCAGCACGCCGTCCGAGTGGGCCGCCAGCCAAGGGCGGCCTGCCAAAAGCAGCAGGGTGGCGTAAAGCAGAACGGCCGTTTTGTGAAAGACATATTGCAGGGTCATGAGGCCTACACCCGGGCCGACGTCCAGCCCGCGCCGGTGGAGATACCACGTCTGAAAGGGGACAGCCCCCGCGCCGAGGCCCACCACATTGCCGAAGGTGCCCATCCATGCGTTGTCGATGCCGTGGCGCAGAGAGAACCGGGGCAGGCGGCTGCGGACGATGAGCCAGCTGACGACGCCCTCGAGAAGCGGGTAGCTCAGGCCCACGGCCAGTGCCAGAAGCCCCTGTCCGAGGGTGAGCCGGCTCAGCGCCTCGGAGATCTCGGCCCAGTGCTCCCGGAAGATGAACACCACGATGCCGGTCAGCAGGGCCAGAACGCCCAGCGAGAGCAGGTCTTTCGGCGCGAAGGGAGCGGGGGAGGCGGACGAACTCATGGCGGGGACTCCTTTCAAATTTCAACAAAAAACGGACTGGGATAAACTCTTAGGAGAGTATATCACAGTCCGGAGGTGTATTTGTGAACAACTGCCAAATTTTTTGCCTCAGTTTCGGCAGAGTGATAAAGAGGATTCGCCGGTAAGCTCCCGGACCGCCTGCTTCAGGCCATCGGCAAAGGCCTGCTTCGAGTAGTGGCGTTCATACAGGTCGCGGCAGGCCTGCCGCATGGCGGCCAGTTTTTCCGGGTGGTCGATGGCCCATGCCAGACGCTCCGCCAGCTTTTCGGGGTCGTCGTCCTCGTAGACGAAGCCGTCCACGCCCTCGGTGATGAGCCCGGCGGTGCCGGTGTGCTCCGACACGATGGCGGGCTTGCCGAAGATGAGGCCCTCGGTGACGAAGGTAGGCATGGGGTCGTCGCGGGAGGCGCAGACGAGGCAGGTGCACTGAGCCATCAGGCTCTTGATCTCGTCCCGGGTCAACCGCTTGACGTAGAAGACGTTGTCGGGGCAGTCCGCCGTCAGGCTCCGCACGGCGTCCATCATCTCCCGGTCGGCGGCCTTGCCCACAAAGAGGAAGGAGGCTTTCTGCCGTACCTCGGGGGGCAGCAGCCGGATGGCCTTGCAGAAGATGTCCTGGCCTTCCGGTTCTCGAATGAGCCACGGTGGCGAACAGAGGCCGCCCGCCCGCATAGCTCAGGTCATAGTGGGAGAACTTCTCGGCGGCGTAGTCCGGCAGGCCGTAGATGAGGGGCCGGATGTTGAACTCCGGCCGCACCGAGTGCATGGCGTTGGCGGCGTGGCTGCCGACGGAGTAGAGCCGGATGTTTTTTCCCAGCTCTCTGGGGATCTGGTGGGCAATGTGCGGGTAGCCCGCAAAGGCATCGTGGAGCCACCAGAGCACCGGCACCCGTGTATCGCTCAAGGCACGGAGCGCCCGGGCGCCGACCACAGTGTTGGCGAGGACGAATCGGCGCAGAGGGCCAGCCCCCCACAGCAGGGGCGACTGGACGCAGCCGCGCCGGGTGATGACGACAGCCCCGGCTTCAAGGAAGAGCGGCATGGAGCCGCCGTCCTCAGGGCCGAGGACGACCACTTCGTAGCCCATGCTGCGCAGCACCGGCACAGCGCTGACCAGCACGATGGGCGCACCGGTCATGTCCAGCAGGTGGCTCATGATAAAGACGCGCTTCCCCTTTACAGACCAGACGTCTTCGGCACAGATGTCCCGCTCGTAGTGGGCCAGCGCCAGCGGGAGGCAGACATGGCTGCGGCTGAGCTTCGCCGCCAGCGTCAGCAGCTCGACGGGATTTTCCGGGGTCGCGGGCTTCCGCCTGACAGCGGCCGCAGCAGCTCCCGGGAGACGAGGGCGCAGCCCGGGCAGGCTGCAAAGCTGGGGCTGTGGTAGAGGGTAGTGACGCCCGAGTAGCCGAAGACGGCGTCGCTGGTGACGTAGTCTGCGCCGCTGCGCAGTGCGTCCGCAAAGCAGGAAAGGGCCGTGGGCATCAGGCTCAGGTCTTCTTTCGCCAGCACACGCCGCGGGCGCTGCCCAGACTCCCGCTGGAAAGATCCTCCGCCAGCAGGAACTTGCGGTGGAGCTGGTCGCGCAGGGAGGCTTCCAGCGAGGCCCTCCGCCCCGGTGCGTAGACGGCGAGAAAACGTCCTGTGTATCAAGATATTCCTGCTTGGCGAGCTGAACCCGCTGCAGAGTGGTATAACGGCTGTACATCCCGGTCCTCCTCTCAGCTGCCACGATGGAACAGGCTCACCAGACGGCGGAGGGGCAGTGTGAGCTTCCAGCTGCTGGACGAAAGGACATTTTCCAGCGAGTTTTCGTAGGCCCGGCTCCGGGCGCTCAGCTCGGCGTTGGCCTGATGCAGCTCGGAGAGATTCTTCTGCAGGCCTCGATGGTCTGCTTCTGGTCAGCAGTAGTCTTTTCCAGCTGGTCCAGATGTTTCTGCTCGCAGACGCGGGTCTTCTGGAAATACTGTACGCCCTCGAGAACGGCGCGACGAGTGGGTCGCCAGCCAGCGGCTCCAGCGGGAAGTAGCAGTAGCTCACGCCCAGCTCCATCCCGGCGGGGAAGCGGTTCATCCCTTCCAGCATGAGGTTGGGGTCATCGTTCAGGAAAAGGATGCCGTCGCCGTGGAGCGGTACGCCATTCACCGGGCGGCAGAGGATGCGGTCATCCGAAAAGACGAAATTGGTGATGCAGCAGGGCAGCTCGCCCGGGTCGAACCGCAAAGCCTGCGCGGCGGTGGGCAGCTCGAAGGTGGCCGTCACGGTCCCGTCATCTCGTCGCAGACATAGTCCGGGGCTTTGTCAGGGTGTCCCTCTCGGAGAAGCCGAAGCCTGCATCGAAGTAGAGCAGCGGCTGCAAAAGGGTGGGGGAATCGGTGTGCATCTCGCGCTGGGGGTGGGCCGCCAGATAAGACTGTACCTCTTTTTCCAGGTCCAGGCAGCGTGCCGCCAGCCGGGAACACCCCTCGTCCGAGAGTTTGAGCTGCTGTTCCAGGTCCGCAATGCGGCTGCGCAGAGCCGCTTCAGGAGTATCGTTGTTCATAGCCGGATTCTCCTCAATTTTTCGCAATTATTCAGCGGCAGAGCCCATGCAAAAAATTCAATGTTTTGCCCATGAAAACCGCCGGTTCCGCAAAGTGTCTGCGGCGTTTTGCCGCATAATGGCGGCTCTTGTCCCATCACGTCCCGGCGGCGCAGCAGGATCTTGCCACACAGGAGGAAAATGCTGCCCAGCGAGACGGCATACTGCAGCCAGAGGCCTTTGGTGGGGGCGGCAGCGTATTTCTGCACCATCAGGTACCAGGGCACTGCCGTGAGCTCCACGGTGTGGATGCAGAAGATATACAGCGAACGGCGGCCCACCGCCTCAATGAGGTGGGTGACTGGGTTGTCCAGCAGCCGCTGTACTTTCATAAACAGGACGATGAAACCGAGGCCCACAATGCCGTCCAGCAGGATGCTGACCGGGCCCATGGTCCACTCGCCCAGGGAGACGCAGTCCGTTTTGCCAGTCAGCAGCACACCCAGGGCGACGCCCAGCGCCGCTGCCAGCAGGCCCAGGATGGCCAGAGGCCGGAACTTTTTCTCAAACAGGCGCTTTTTCTTGGCCAGGAACCCGATGTACAGGTACGGCACCGTGACCATGCCCTGCGCGATGCAGAACGGGGCCTCCCACACAAGAGAGATGCCCCAGCCCAGCAGCATGGTGCCCAGTACGGCCCATTTTATGTAGTAGCTCGGGGAAAATATTCAGGATGATGTCCAGCAGGATCCATCCGATCATCAGTGCCAGCAGATACCACATGGGGCCGCAGGAGAAAAACTCCTGCCCGAAATAGGTGGCGGTGTGGGGCAGGCCCAGCACAAAACCGCCCAGCACTTTATACGTCTCGTAAACGGCGTTGTTCCAATTGCCGAATGTCTTATAATGGATGACAAAATGCGCGATGGTAGTGGCAAGCCCGGTGTAGGCGTAAGGCTTGAACAGGGTCTTGAACTGCTGGCTGATGCATTTGCCAATGCTCCGCTTGCGGAAACCGTAGCCGCTGGCGATGTAGAACGCCGCCATCAGCGATTCGCGGTAGGCAAACAGAAAAAACGTGACGGGCGTGATGGTGGAAATATCGCCCACGGGGTAAAGCTCCGCCGTGTGGGCAAAGACGATGGCCAGCATTCCGATGCCTTTCAGCAGGTCGAACATGCCCAGCGAGCTTGCAGTACGAGGTTTGGTACCTTCCATGAAAGGGCTCCTCCTTTGCGCCGCAGGATCGCCCGGGATGGCAGCAGAAAGCCGCCTACTTGGCGCAAAATGATAAAAGTTGGATTGTTTTGTGGGACTAGCGTTGTTAAATAGTATAATGCTTTTTCCTGTGGCTGTCAATTTGAATACAGCAGGGCGATGAACAAAGTGTACCACAGGGTTTCGCCCCCTCGCAACAAAAGGAAGGATTTACATGCAATTGCACAAGCCGGAATGCAAGTTTTACTTGCATATTTGTGCAATGAAATCTTGCACTTGCGGCCTCTTTGCGGTATACTGATGCCGGGGAGAACTTTTTTTCCCAGCGTTTTCCGTGATATCCCAAAATCAGACATTCTGACACAAAGGAGAAGAATACGAATGGCAGAGAAGATCAAAGTCCCCGCAGGCGTATATGATATGGTGACCCGCTGCATGGAGCAGGAATTCCCCGACAATGTGGCGATCCGCTATGTGGCCGCCGACGGCAAGACCGTCGTGGAAAAGAAGTACCGCGAGTATGCGCAGGACATCCGCAAAATGGTCACCTACCTGAAAAACGAAGTGCCGGACCTCAAAGGCCGCAGTGTGGTGCTGCTGAGCCGGAACTGCTATGAATTCTGCGTGGCATCCTTCGGCATCATCCTCGCCGGAGGCGTCCTCGTGACCCTGAACCAGAAAAAGACCTGGGACGAGCTGGAATATGAGCTGGGCCTTGTGGAGCCTGCCCTGATTTTGAACGACGGCATCGACTACGGCTGCCGTGCCGAGCTGGAAGCCGCCTACGGCCCGAAGCTCCGTCCGATGGACTGCTACAAGGATTCCACTCCCGGGGAGCTGACCAACTGCGTGGGCCACGACGGCCTCATGATGCTGATGTTCACCTCCGGCACCACCGGCCGCAGCAAGGGCGTCATGCTCTCGGAGCGGAATATGTGCTCCACGCTGGTCACTTACTCCGAGGTGGCCGAGAACTGGATCACCGACCGCCTGCCGGAGGGTCAGAAGCTGCCGCTGAGCCACATGACCCTGCTGCCCCTCTTCCACATGGCCTGCTTCGTCTGCGTCATGTCCTACCCGCCCGCCGGCTGGGCACTGAACCTCTGCAGCGACATCCGCGACTTCTACCGCGACCTCGGCCTGATGCACAGCGACATCATGGCCTCGGCCCCCATGCTGGTGGAGACCATCTACAACGACTTCAAGCGGGGCCGCGTCAGCCGCCTCAACGGCCTGTGGGACCTGTGCTGCTCCTCTGCGGCCCTCGACCCCAAGATGCTGCTGGAGCTGGCCCAGAACGGCTTCGTCGTCAACCAGTGCTACGGTATGACCGAGACCTTCGGCGACGGCATCCTGAACTTCACCCAGACGGCCGACTACATGAGCGCCGTGGGCAAGCCCGACGACCACGTGAGTATAAGCTGGACGAGACCGGCGAGATCTGCATCAAGGGCGACTGCGTGATGCTTGGCTACTACAAGGACCCCGAGGCCACGGCAGAGGTCATCGACAAGGACGGCTGGTTCCATACCGGCGATCTGGGCCGCATCGACGAGGATGGCTACTATTACATCACGGGCCGCAAAAAGAACCTTATTATCTTGGCCAACGGCGAGAACGTCAGCCCCGAGGAGCTGGAGCACAAGCTGGCTGTCTGCCCGGCGGTGCAGGAGTGCATCGTGAAAGAAAAGAGCCAGAAGATCTGCGCTGTGGTCTACTGCGCAAAGGAGCAGCAGGCCGAGGTGAAAGACTTTATCACCGAGTGCAACCGCACCCTGCCGCTGTACAAGCGGATCAGCGCCCTGGAGTTCATGGCGGAGCCGCTGCCCCGCAACGCTCTGGGCAAGCTGCTGCGCAGGTAAGGCCGGAACCTGGATGCAGCAAAAATAAAACAATTGTAAAAGACCGCGCCGCGCGGTTGCAATTCCCTGCCAAAACAGGTATTATTAAGGTATTGGCAGTGCTTGCAGCTGCCGGCGTGTTGTTGCAAAAAAGAAAAAGGCAAGGAGCAAAAAGAATGATCGATAACGCGTTTGAACTTGTAACGCAGACCATGGAGCGGCAGTACCCGGATCATGTGGCGTTTCGCTATGTGGCCGCCGACGGCGAGACCGTGGTGGAAAAGACCTATGCCCAGTATGTGCAGGACATCCGCCGTGTGGTGACTTATCTGCGCGGTGCCATCCCTGATATCAAAGGCAAGCGGGTGGCCCTGCTGAGCAAAAACTGCTATGAATACGGCGTCAACGCCTTTGGCATCATCCTGGCGGGCGGCGTGGTCGTGACCCTGAACCAGAAAAAGACCTGGCCCGAGCTGGAATATGAGCTGGGCCTTGTCGAGCCTTCCCTCATCGTCAACGACGGCATCGACTATGGCTGCCGGGATCAGCTGGTGTCCGCTTACGGCCCCATCCTCCGCCCCATGGACAGCTTCAAAGACAGCGAGCCCGCCATGGACATCACCAACACCCGCGGCCACGATGACCTGATGGTGCTGATGTTCACTTCCGGCACCACCGGCCGCAGCAAGGCCGTCATGCTCTCGGAGCGCAACTTCTTCACCACCGCCGGGGAGCCAGGTGGTCTTCGGCGATGCCATGCTGGATTACAAACATACCCACATGCCCGAGGACAAGAACGATGTCCTGAGCAACTTCGCCATCCTGCCCCTGTTCCATCTGGGTACGTTCATCTGCCTCTTCGTCTGGCCCTGTAAGGGCTGGGCGCTGAACCTCTCCGCCGACCTGCGGGACTTCTACCGCGACCTCGGCCTGATGCACAGCGATGCCATCGCTGTGGCTCCCATGCTGATGGAGGCCATCTACAAAGACGTCAAGCGGGGCCGCCGGGAGCGTCTCAACGGCCTGTGGAACCCCTGCGGCTCCTCTGCCATGTTTGATGGCAAGATGCTGGCCGAGCTGGCACAGCAGGGCATGATGATCACTCAGGTGTACGGCATGACCGAGACCTGCGGCGACGGCATCATCAACTACGAGCAGGACGAAAAGCACATCCGCGCGGCGGGCAAGCCCGACGACCACTGCGAGTATAAGATCGCCGAGACGGCGAGCTCTGCATCCGCGGCGGCTGCGTCATGCTGGGTTATTACAAGGACCCCGAGGCCACCGCAGAAGTTCTCGATGCCGACGGCTGGCTCCACACCGGAGATCTGGCCCGTGTGGATGAGGACGGCTTCTATTACATCACCGGCCGCAAGAAGAACCTCATCATCCTCGACAGCGGTGAGAATGTCAGCCCCGAAGAGCTGGAAAATCTGCTGGCCAAGTGCGAGGCGGTCAAGAGTGCATCGTCAAGGAGAAGGGCAAGAAGATCTGTGCCGTCATCTACTGCGGCGAGGCCGACCAGCAGGACCGTCCGCGACTTCATCACCGAGACCAACCGCACCCTGCCGCTCTACAGCGGATGAGCGCCGTGGAGTTCAGCACTGAGCCTCTGCCCCGCACCGGCACCGGCAAGCTGCTGCGCAAGTAAGAATAAACCGGGCAGGCTGCGGAATACTGGAAAAGAGCCGCAGCCGCCTTTAATGGAACTACGAAAGGAAGATTCAAACTATGGAAAGAACCGAGATCGTGTCCCAGATCCTTGCAATTCTGGAAGATGTTGCAGAAATTTCCCCCGAGGATGTCAACGAGAACAGCGTCCTGATGGACGATCTCGACCTGTCTTCGATGGAGATCCTGACCGTCGTCGCTGACCTGGAGGAGACCTTCGGCCTGCGCATCCCGAAAAGGAGCTGCGCAACTTTGTCACCATCAGCGACCTGGCCGACTACCTGGCCGCCACGCGGGGGAATAAGGAATGGATGCCGAACAGCGCTCCGTTTTTCAGGGTATCGTTTATTATTACCGCGAAAACATGGTCAACTGCCGCTATCAGGTCACGCTGAAAGACGCCGTGGACGGTGCGCTTTTGCAGCAAGCTCTGGATGCGGCCCGGGCAAAGGCACCCTACTATTTCCAGAAGCCGGTGTGGGAGAAAAAGCTGCTCCACCTCGAGCCGTCGGACGCCCCCTGCCCGGTGCGGCAGGGCAGCGCAAAGCCCGAATTTCCGGACGAGAACGGCTTTACGGTTGCCCTGAGCTATGAGGGAAAAGTCGTCTGCTTTGACTGGTTCCACTTCCTGGCCGATGGCCGGGGCATAGCACCCTTCATGACCATGGTGCTGCAGTTCTACTGCAACCTGCGGTACGGCACAGCTTTCGAGGGCCGGACCCTTGAGACGGACCCTGCCTACGACATCGAGGACATCCTTGCAAAGTACCCCGAGAGTCAGGTGGCCAACGATATGCAGCGCCCCGTGGTGCAGACCTTTGAAGAGACGCCCACCTGCTGCCGCGTCCGGCTGGAAAAGGCGGGGCTTGTGGACGCCGCCCTCCGCTGCGGCGTCAAGCCCTTCAGCACCCTTACGGCCCTGCTCTGTAAGGCGGTGCGGGCGTATCTGGACAAGGACGAGGTGCTCTACAGCTACTCGACAGACGCCCGCGACGCGCTGGGTGCGCCGAACGCCCTCTACAACTGCGTGGCATCCTTCCAGCGCAAGCTGCCGCTGACGGCAGATGCTCCGCTGGCCGAGGCGTGGGCGTGGACGCGGACCTGAAGGCGAACCTCGCCCCGGAGAAGAAGATCTTCCGCATCGCCGAGCAGATGGGCTGGGTCTACCGGGTCTACCAGCAGAAAGCCAGCCTCAGCATCAAAAAGCGCATCTTCCAGATGGGCGAGTACATCAGCGGCTTCCCGGCGGACTTCTGGGTGAGCTATCTGGGCGACCCCTTCGCTCCGTCCAGCCCGGAGCTGACCCGGTACATCGAGGACTTCCAGACCTGGGTGCCGGCGGACGGCGCTTCCATCGGTCTGGAATGCACCAGCCTGCATGGCATCATCACCCTCTGCGTCAAGAACAAGGTGCCCCGCCCCGGCTTTGCCGAGACTCTGCGCGCTGCGTTCGAGGCCGAAGGTATCCGGGTGCTGGAGGCCGTGGAGCTGGGGGAAGACCTTACATAAAAGACAACCTCTCCGTCACGCCGTAGGCGTGACGGAGAGGTTTCTTTTTATCCAAAACGTAATTTTTACATCAGAATTTTCATGCGTCATACTTTTGCGAAAAAATCGCCTGAAAAGCCGATTTTTCCCTTGCATCCAACAGTGTATCGTGGTAAGATAGACCGAATGCGACCGAAACACACTGGGAAACGGAACAAAAGTGAGGAAAATCGTATGGAAAAAAATAAGAACAGCGGCTCGCTCCTAGCGAAAAGGATGGCAGTATCTCTGGTCTGCGGCCTTGCGGCAGGCTTTGCCTTTATGATGCTGCGTGAGAAGCTCGTTGCTTCCGGCAACAGCGGCATCTGGCAGACCATCAACGACCTGCTCTTTCAGGACATCACCGCAGAGGGCGCGGAACGTGCGCTAGGCCTCTTCTACATCATCGGCCAGCTCTTCATCAAAGCACTGCAGCTGGTCATCATCCCGATGGTCTTCACCTCCATCGCGCTGGCCATCGGCAGCATCGCCGACACCCGCACCATGGGCCGCATCTCGGCCAAGACCCTCTTCTGGTTCCTGCTGTGCTCCTTTATGGCGCTGGCACTGGCCGGCTGCGTGGGCTATGCCACCTATTCCATGGGCCTCTTCAACGCTCACATCGAGGGCCTGACGGAAGCCGCCGGCTCCACCGGTTCCAACCCCCTGAACGTGGTGCTGAATGTCATCCCCTCCAACATCGTCACGGCGTTCGGCAGCAACAACGCGGTGCTCTCCTCCGTCTTCCTCGCGGTGGCTGTGGGCCTGAGCATGAATGTGCTGGGTGAGAGCCGCACGGCCACCCTCCGCCGCCTGCTGGGCGAGGTGAACGATGTGGTGGTGGTCTTCCTCAACTTCGTGGTCACGACCTTCGCCCCCTTCGCTGTCTTCGTGCTGCTGACCCGCACCTTCGCCATCTACGGCATCGACTACCTCAAGCCTGCGCTGGTGTACGTGGTGGTCACGGTGGCCCTGCTCTTCGTCTTCCTGCTGGTGGCCTACCCTTTGGTGGTGGCGCTGGGCGCGAAGCAGAACCCCATCACCTTCATCAAGAAGATCGCCAATGTGGCCGTCTTCGGCTTCTCCACCTCCTCCAGCGCGGCGACTCTGCCCCTGAACATCAAGGTCTGCACCGAGGATTTCGGCGTCGATGAGTCCATCGCCTCCTTCGTCCTGCCGCTGGGCATGACCATCAACATGGACGGCACTGCCATCATGCAGGTGGTCGCCACCGTCTTTATCGCGGGCTGCGCCGGATACACCGTCACGCCCGCCCAGCTGGTCGTGGTGGCCCTGCTGGCTCTGCTGGCCTCGGTGGGCACCCCCGCCGCTCCCGGCGCAGGGGCCGTCATCCTCTTCACCATCCTGTCCGGCGCGGGCTTCGTGAATGACAGCGCCCTGCTGGCCTACTCCCTCATCCTCGCCATCAACCGCCCCATCGAGATGCTCGTCACCTCCCTGAACGTGGTGGGCGACGCTGTGGCCAGCATCTGCGTGGCCAAGAGCGAGGGTCTGCTGGACGAGGAAAAGTTCAACGCATAATTGACCTGTAACATACAAAAGCGCCCCTCCGTTTTACCGGAGGGGCGCTTTTTGCATCCGGACAGTCCTCTTTTTTACACAAAGTCCTCAGCCGCCGCCGGGGTTTTACACCGATTTTGCGCCGGTATGGTTTCGGGCCGGGGGCGTGGGCGGTAAAATAAGGCCGTTCCCGAGGATCAAAAAAGAGAGAAGGAGCCTATGAGGCTCATGGAAAGAGAGGACTTTCGCATGAAAGAGAATAAAATGTCCCGCCGCAGCTTTTTGAAGGCTGGTGCTTTTGCGTCCGCCGCCGGTATGCTGGCCGCTGCTCCCGCAGCCGCCCATGCCGCTGCACCCAACGTGGACAAGGCAGCAGAGGAAGAGAACGGACTGCTGGGTGTGTTCGGCGGCAAACCCAAGTATGTTTTCCTCTTTATCGGCGACGGTATGGGTACGGCCCAGATCCAGTCTGCCCGCTTCTACAAGGGCACGGTGGAGAACAACGGCGCCGTCACTGAAGGAGAGCTGAGCTTCACCCAGTTCCCCGAGGTGGGCAGCGTGACCACCTATGACAGCACCTCCTTCTGCCCCGACTCCGCTTCCACTGCCACTTCCATCGCCACCGGCCACAAGACCGAGAGCGGCGTCATCAATATGTGTCCTTGGACCCGCGATGTGCCCTATGAGACCATCGCCGAGAAGCTCCATGCCCAGAAGAACTACAAGGTGGGCGTCGTCTCCACCGTCAACATCGACCACGCCACCCCCGCCGCCTTCTACGCACATCAGAAGACCCGCAAGAACTACTACGCCATCGGCAAGGAGCTGGCCGTCTCCGGCTTCGAGTACTTCGCAGGCGGCGAGTTCCAGAAGGTGAACGGCGACGGAACCGGCCCCAACAACCACGAGATCGCTGCCCAGAACGGCTACAACGTCGTCACCCGTCAGGCAGATGCCGCCGCCCTCAAGGCCGGTGCAGGCAAGACCCTCATCATCGCCGAGGCACTGGCCGACGGCAAGTCCATGAACTACGCTATGGACGCCGCCGCAGGCGAGTGGCAGCTGACCGACTACGTCAGGAAGGGCATCGAGCTGCTGGACAACAAGAAGGGCTTCTTCCTGATGACCGAGTCCGGCAAGATCGACTGGGCCTGCCACGCCAACGATGCCGCCGCTTCCATCCATGACGTGCTGGAGATGAGCAACGCTGTGCAGGCCGCTGTGGACTTCTACAACGCCCACCCCAACGACACCCTCATCCTCGTCACCGCCGACCACGAGACGGGCGGCATGGCCATCGGCTACAAGACCACCAACTACGACACCTTCCTGACCAACCTCACCCACCAGAAGATGTCTTACGCCAAGTTCGACTCCACCTATGTGAAGGGTTACATCGCCAACAAGACCCCCTTCGAGGCCGCCATGGCCGACGTGAAGGCAAACTTCGGCCTGACCCTGCCCACCGACCCCGATGCTGCCAGTGCAGGCAAGCTGCTGCTGACCGACTACGAGGTGGAGAACCTGCGCAAGGCTTACGAGCGGACGCTGGAAGTCGGCTCTGCCTCCCAGAAGGAGATGAGCCAGCAGGACTATGAGCTGTACGGCACCTACATCCCCTTCAGCATGGCCGTCTGCCACACCATCAACCACAAGTCCGGCATGGACCACACCACCTATGCCCACACCGGCGCGTCGGTCAACATCTATGCGCTGGGCGTCGGCGCGGAGAAGTTCCGCGGCGTCTTCGACAACACCGAGATCTACCACAAGCTGGCTGAGCTGACCGGCGTACAGTAAGCCTCTCTCTTCAAACGAAAAAGCCTGTGCAGACGCTCCCGGGGCGGGAGGCTGCACAGGCTTTCTTGTATCACAGGTGGATGGTGCAGCCGCGGCCCAGCATCTGGGTCAGCAGCATAAGGGTCGAGACGCCGAAGCACCCGCCCATCATCAGCAGGCAGAGCACCACCGAGCCGAAGTCGCACCGGCATGCGCCGGGCCGGGCGGAAAAGTAGAGCACCTCACACCCGAGCAGGATGAGACCCGCCGCAGGGAGCACCTGCCAGATGACCATCCACGGCAGGCCGGGAAGGAAGCGGCAGAGCAGGAAGAGCACACCTGCCGCGATGAGGCAGACGCCCAGCGTCAGGGTGCCCACCCGACGCAGGGGCTTATTCGTCGTGTTCTGTTCCATCATCCGTCACCTCATTTTCATTCACCACAGGAGAGGAGAGCAGAGCGGCGTTGTCCGGCTCGTCGGCGTGATACTCGCAGAAATCGGCATCCTCGGGGACATCCTTGGAAGCATCCGGCTTTTTGGCCGGATGGGGGCCTTTCACCAGCCAGACGCCGCAGACGATGAGGACCACACAGACCACCACATCCGGCAGGCTGTCCATGACGAGATAGAGGGCGCGGAAAACGGGGGAGGAGTGGCCCCAGCGGTAAACGAGGTCGCCGAGAGTGTTCATGATGAGGTTCTGGTAGGCGATGAGCGCACCGAAGGCGATGAGCAGCCAGCCCACCAGCTTGTGGCTGTCCAGCAGAGCCCGGGCCAGCCGCCTGTCGCGGGGGTCGAAGTGGACGAGGTAGTCGTCCTCCGGCGCGGTGTCCGCGATGATCTGCGCCCGGAGGTTGAAGGTGTCAAAGAAGCTGTACATCCACACCACCACAAGCAGGAGCAGCACCGGGTTGAGCAGTGAGCTCACCATCCCGATGAGGCAGGCCGTAAGGATGAGGGAGAGGCCCCGCTTCATATAGCCCTGATACATCTGGCCTGCGCCGGGGACGAAGGCGCAGCAGAAGGTCAAAAATCCATTTTTCAGCATAACGGTCTCCTTACATTTTATGTTTTCTGCCGCGTTCAGCAGGCTTTCCAGCACAGAGGAAACGCGGGTATAGATGTTCTCGCCGGGGCGGGAGTCACGGGCCTGCCCAGCTTTTCGGGCAGAAGCTTCGGGGGCTGTTTTTCCGGCAGAGTGACCTGGACTGTGGGCAGGAGAGCCTGCAGGTCGCTGCCGTGGTCGGTGACGAAGGTCAGCGCTCCGGTACGCCACATGGTCAGCGCCAGCACAGCGGCGACGCCCGCCACCGCAGCCCGGCCGTAGGTGCTCTGCATCAGCCGCACCCAGATGGTGCCCATCACCGTCCGGCGGACGCTGCGGGGAGGGTCGGAGAGAGCGTCGGCGGTCAGCAGTGCAGTGTAGCGGTCGGTGCATTTGTCGCAGTAGGCGAGATGTTCGGCGGCTTCCAGCCGCCCCAGCTCGTCCAGCTGTCCGGCGATGAGGGCGTGCAGCCCTTCGTCGCTCAGACAGCCGTCTTTCCGGAACGATTCCATCTAAAAGCCCTCCTTTCCGGCTGCGCTCAGCTGCGCGGCCAGCATCTTTTTTGCCCGGAAGACCTGCGCCTCCACTGTTTTCTGGGGCCTGCCGCAGAGCCGGGCGGCTTCGGCGGCGGTGTGCTGTTCCAGCAGCATGAGGCGGCAGGGCGTCTTGTAGGGTTCCCGCAGAGCGAGGATGCGCTGCGTCAGCTCCTCTTCGCCCAGAGCTTCCAGCAGCTGCGCTTCCGGCTCGCTGCCGGGCGGTGCGCCCTCAAGTGCAAGTACATCGTCGCCGGGGGTGTTCACCCGGCGCGCCCAGGCGCTGCGTAAGTAATCCTTGGCTTTGTTGGAGGCGATGCGGGCCAGCCATTGCTTTTCGTATCCGGCAGGACAGCGGTCCATGCTCCGCCATGCAGAGAGAAACGTTTCCTGCGTCAGATCCTGCGCATCGCCTTCGTCCGGCACCAGCTGACGGCAGATGGTGTAGACGAGGGACTGGTACTTCTGTACCAGCCTGTCAAATTCCAGTGCATTCAATGGCTGCTCTCCGCCTCCTTTCTGTCCCGCATTTCAAGCGCTCTGTCTATCTGTACGAGCCAGCGGGGCCAAAATCTGCAAAATCGTGGGAAAAATTTTGAAAATGTGGTAGAATGCTCTTATTACACACCAAAAAGGAGGAGATCCGATGGCCTCTGCCACAAAACAGGCACTTCTGGCGGCGCTCTCCGCCGCCCAGGGCGAATGCATCTCGGGCCAGCAGCTGGCGCAGCAGCTGGGTGTAAGCCGCGCCGCCGTCCACAAGGCCGCCGCCGCGCTGGCGGCGCAGGGCTATGCGCTGGAAGCTGCCCCCCGGCGGGGCTATCGGCTGGCGGGGGGCGACCCCTTCTGCGCCGAGGCGGTGGGGGAGTATGACGCGCCCATCTACCTCTACGACAAGCTGGAAAGCTCCAACCGCACGGCCAAGACGCTGGCCCTCGAGGGTGCGCCCCACGGCACGATGGTGCTGACAAGTCAGCAGACGGCGGGCCGGGGTCGGCTGGGGCGGCGGTTCGAGAGCCCGGCGGGGAAAGGCATTTATCTCTCGCTGGTGCTGCGGCCCGGCCTGCCCATGACCGAGGCACAGGCCGTCACCGTCAGCGCGGCGGTGGCCGTCTGCCGGGCTGTGAAGCGGCTCTGCGGGCTGGACTTGGGCATCAAGTGGGTCAACGACCTCTATTATAACGGCAAGAAGGTCTGCGGTATCCTGACGGAAGCCGGGGCCGACATCGAGAGCGGCCAGCTGGAGTGGCTGGTGGTGGGCATTGGCCTGAACCTGACCTCCCGCCCGGAGGACTGGCCCGAGGAGCTGCGGCCCATCGCGGGCAGTCTCTACCCCGGCGGGCCTGCACCGGTGAGCCGGGCGGCACTGGCCGGGAGCCATCGCCCGGGAACTGCTGGGTCTCTGCCCGGCCTTCGACTGTCTGGACGAGTACCGCGCCCGGTGCTTTGTGCCCGGCCACTGGGTGACGGTCTGCGCCGGCGGCGAGAGCTACGCCGCAAAGGCGGTGGCCATCGACGACGCCGGGCGGCTCATCGTGGAGCGGGAGGCAGGCCGCACCGAGGTCCTCTGCCACGGCGAGGTGAGCATAAGACCGTCGCCGCTGGCGATAAGATAGTTGGGAATAAATGGAAAGAAAGCATCGGCAGACGCCCAGCGAGGGCACTGCGGATGCTTTTGTTTTCAGTAGAGCGAATGCCTCTCCCCTTGGGAGAGGTGTCACCGAAGGTGACGGAGAGGGCAAGGACGCCGCCGGAGGAGCGCGAAGATGGCGATAATTTCGCTCTGACAAAGGGGCTGCTTATCGCTGTGCGGCGGTCGGCATTGTTGCTCCCAGAGAGAGCCTTTTAGAAGATACCGAAGCACACCAGCCCCAGCACCGCCGCGATGCCGATGACCTTCGGCACACTGAGCTTGAATTTCTGGAGCAGCACAAAGCAGAGGATGCCGATGGCGATGCCCGGCAGGCTGATGCCGCCTGCCTCGGTGATGCAGGACTGGCGGCAGAGGCCCACCAGCACGCCCAGCACCATGCCGATGCAGACAGGCTTGACGATCTTCATGATGTAGCTCATGACCTTGCTGGTGCGGAACTTCTGGAAGAATGCCGCCGCCAGAAGCGTCAGCGTCAGGGTAGGGCTGAGGACGCCCAGGACCGCGAAGACGCCGCCCAGCATCCCGGCGGTCTTGGTGCCTGCAAAGGTGGCGGCATTGACGCCCAGAGAGCCGGGTGTCATCTCGGCGATGGCGATGAGGTTCGTCAGATCGGCGTCCGTCATCCAGCCGTGGGAGGACATTTCATCCATGATGAGGGGGATCATGGAGGTGCCGCCGAAGCTGGTGAAGCCGATCTTCGCAAACGCGGTGAAGAGCTGAACGAGGGTCTCAAACATGGCCATGTTCGCTCACCCCCATCCAGACCAGCGCGATGACCACACCGGCCACCACCAGCGTCAGATTGCTGATGGACGTAAAGTAACAGAGCACAAAGGCCGCCGCGCAGATCATGATGGCCGCCGTGCTGCGCAGGGCGTCTTTGCCCAGGGAGATGGCCGCGCCGCCGATGATGGGGGCCACGGCGCACTGGACGCCCTTGAGGGCCGACCAGACCCAGTAGTTATCCTTAATGGCGTCGTAGATGGCCGTTACGACGGTGAGGGTGATGACGGCGGGGATGCACAGGCCGATGGCTGCGCAGATGCCGCCCAGCACCCCGGCCATCTGGTAGCCGAAGAGCAGAGTGATGTTCGCCACCATGATGCCGGGCAGGCTCTTGCCCACGGCGATGAGCTCCAGCAGATCGCTCTTGGTCATCCAGCCGCGCTCGTCCACGAACTCCCGCTCCATCTGGGCAATGATGCTCCATCCGCTGCCAAAGGTGAACGCGCCGATCTTGATAAAGTAAAGAAGCATCAGCAGGGCCATTCGTGCGCCGGTGGGGCGCTGCTGTGCGGTTTCTGTTTTAACTGCTTGTTTCACTGCTTGCATGAGTCCTCCTGCGATATGAGATCTGTGTTTTTTCTGCCTATAAAGGATACCACAGACGGCCCCAAAAGACGAATGGAAAAATAGAATGGAAGGTGATGCCGGTCAGGAATGGTCGTAGGTCATCCAGCTGCCTTTCCATGCGTAGAGGGCCATCAGCGCCGCGCCCAGTGCCCACGACACCGGGTAGAGGACGAACACGCCCTCGATGCCCGCAAAGAAGGGGAGGACGAACTGGATCCACACCACACGGAAGAGGCAGAGCGAGATGAGCAGCACCACCATCGGCGGCACGCTGCGGCCGGTGCCGCGCACTGCGCCCGCCATGCCGTGGAGGATGGCCAGCAGGAAGTAGAAGGGACAGAAGTAGTGCATGGCGCTGCACCCGAAGGCCACCACCGTCTCGTCGGAGGTGAACAGGTGCATGATGGGATTCTGGAACGCCAGCAGCAGCGTGCCGGTGCAGAGGGTGTAGAGCACGCTCATGCCCAGCGTGACCCACATGCCATTCTTCACCCGCTTGAGGTTGCCGGCACCATAGTTCTGGCCCACAAAGGTGGTGGCGGCCATGCTGATGCTGCTCACCGGCAGGATGTTGAAGCCGTCGATCTTCATGTAGGCGGCAAACCCGGCCATGGCGGCGGCACCGTAGCTGTTCACGCTGGCCTGCACCAGCACGTTGGAAAAAGAGATGACCATGTTCTGGATGCCGGTGGGAAGGCCCACCCGGACGATGCGGGAGGTCATCCGCTGATCGGGCCGGATGGCGGAAAGCTCCACCTTGTAGTCGGCGTCCACCTTCATCAGGAAGCGGAGGCTCAGCACACAGGAGACCAGCTGGCTGATGTCGGTGGCGATGGCTGCGCCCGCCACGCCCATCTTCAGCCCGGCGATGAACACCAGGTCGAGGATGATGTTGGTGATGGAAGCGCAGGCGAGGTAGAGGACCGAGCGGCGGGAGTTGCCCGCCGCGTTGAGGATGCCTGCCGCCATGTTGTAGACGACGCTGAACAGCACACCGCCGAAGTAGAGCTTCATGTAAGTCACGGCGTCGCCGAGGACTTCTTCGGGGGTGTTCATCCAGACCAGCAGGCTGCGGCTGACGGCGATGCCGCCCACCGTCAGGATGAGGCCGAGGATGACCGCGATGGCCAGCGAGGTGTGGACGGCGATGCGGGTCTCCTTTTTGTCCTTCGCGCCGAGATACTGGCTCACGACGACGCCTGCGCCGACGGCCACGCCCTGACTGAAACCGATGAGCAGGTAGATGGGCGAGCCGCTGGAACCCACAGCGGCCAGAGCGTTGCTGCCCAGAAAGTTGCCGACGATGATGGAGTCGGCGGTGTTGTAAAGCTGCTGGAGCAGGTTGCCAAGGATGAGCGGCACCGAGAAGAGCAGGATGCTTTTCCAGATGCTGCCCTCGGTCATGAGCAGGGGCTTTTTCTGCTGCTGTGCCGTGTCGGTCATAGTTCTTCCCTCCCTCAAAAAACAAGGTTCCCAGAGATATTGCACAATAAAATTAACAATACATCGTTCCGTGCCGAATGTCAAGCAGAACGGAAAAGAAAGCCCGCAGACTTTCCACATCTTGTTTGCAGATTGTTCAAAACTAACTCAAAGAAACTCCATTTTTATCCGGTACAATAAGGTGCAGTCGGGAAGACAAGAACGAGATCCCCCATCTCCGGCTTTTGACTTTCCATAAATGCCATGCAGGCAGGATTCATGCGCAGCCCCGCAGCGGGTGCCGCGCCCCTAAAAAAATACTGTCCCCCCACCTATGCGAGGCAATAGCCACGGCGGCGGACAGACTACCAACAACCTCCTAGCAGCCGCAAATGTTTAGGAGTTCCCATATACAGACAGCGCCGCTTTCTCCTCCTTTCCACGGCGCTGTCTGTTTTTGTTTTGCAGACTGAGAGGTCAAAAAAAATCCCTCGCACGGCTTGTGCGAGGGATTTTTACGTTTTATCGCAGGTCGCGCAGGCGTTCTGCCGGGAGGGAGGATTGCAGCAGGCTCCATGCGGCGTCGAGGCTGTCGTTCAGCAGATAGGCCTGCGTCTGCTGGACGTAGAGATAGATGGCGTTGGGGGTGCGGTAGGCCAGATGGAGGTCATGCCACGGATAGCTCCGGGTCGGCTCGGGCTTGTCCTGCTCGCCTGCCATCCAGACCGAAAGCCCTGCATCGTCCAGCGTCAGCCGATAGAAGGGGCGGGGGAGGCCCATCTTTTTGATCTGAAGGCGCAGAGAGTGGAAGAAGGTCCAGAAGTAGACGGCGGGCACGCCCAGCGCCACGACGGCCAGCACCACCGTGAGCAGGGCTGCGCCGTCTTTCTGGCCCACCTGCGACAGGCAGACCCCGGCAGATGCCAGCAGGATGGCCGTGAAGGCCAGAGGGCGGTGCCACGCCTTGCGGTGGCGCAGCAGGTCGAAGGCGGCGAAATCGTGGAAGGATGCAGCATCCATCTGGACGGAAACGGAGATCGGCTGAGACATAAAAATACCCTCCTTTTTGGTCATAGTACCATATTATTTTCCAACAATCAAGGATGATATTGCGCAGATGCCCTAAAATGTGCTAAAATAGGACGAAAAAGAAAATGGATCAAGGCTCCGCCCGGGCGGCAGAAAGGCCGGAGCGGGTGGAATAATACCAAGTGAGGAGGGCGGATGCGTGGGGCGCAGGATGACCCTGAAGGGGCAGATCAGCCTTTGCCTGGCGGCGTTTTTTCTGGCGTTGGCAGGGCAGATATTCTTGAGCTTTTACCAGTCCGGCACCGTGCTGCGGGAGCTGGACGACCAGATGGGCAACTTCAACGCCATCAGCCGCTTCCAGAACGGCGTGGAGCAGAGCCTTTCGGCAATGGAGAACTACCGCTGGGAGTACGGCGACGCCAAGGCGCTGACCGAGGAACTGAACCGGGCCTTTTCTGTCACCAACGCGTGGCTCTGGCGCATCGAGAGCGACCTTGGCACTGTGAGTGAAGAGCAGTATCTGCTCTACAATGCCGTTTCCACTACCTACGACAGCTACACCGCACTGGTGGACCAGCTGGAAGAAGCGGTGGCCGCCGGTCAGGACACGAAAGCCGCCCAGCTCTACTATAATAAAATCGTACCCTGCGGCGGCTATTTGCGCCAGTACACCCAGCAGCTGCTGAACACGGCCATCACCGACGCTCAGGGGACTTACACCACCGTGTCGGCCCTCAGCGACCGGGTCAAGTGGGCGCAGACCGTCGTAGTGGCCCTCTGCCTTGCGCTGGGCTGCGTCATGGCTCTTTCCGTCATCCACCTGCTGACCCCGGTGCAGCAGATGATCGGCGCCTCCCGGGAGGTCACCCGGGGCGAGTTCGATTCGCCCGACCTGCCTGCGCCCCGTCAGCCGGAAATGGCCCAGCTGACCGAAGCCTTCAACCACATGAAGCATTCGATGGCGGAGCAGGTGACCACCCTGCGGGAGAAAAACGAGATGGAGCGGGAGCTTCACCGCCAGAAAACGGAAGCTCTGGAATTACAGAACCGGATGGAGCGCAGCCGTTTGCAGCAGCTGCGCAGCCAGATCGACCCCCACTTCCTTTTCAACACCCTGAACGTCATTTTACAGACCGCCGGACAGGAAAAAGCCTACCGCACGCAGGCCCTCATCACGGCTCTGTCGCACCTGCTGCGCTACAGCCTGATGAGCAACGACGAGCAGGTGCCGCTGGCCCGGGAAGTGCGGATCGTGGACGAGTATTACTCGATTTATCACGTCCGCTTCGGCGACCGGGTGAAGATGGTGTGGCGCATCTCCGACTCCCTCGATTTGACGGAGACGATGGTGCCGTCCTTCATCTTGCAGCCCATCGTGGAGAATGCCTTCAAGCACGGCATCTCGCCCAAGGAAGAGGGCGGCGTGGTGCGCATCCGCATCAACCCGCTGCGGGATAAGGGGCTGCTCTATATCAGCGTCTGCGACAACGGCGTGGGCATCCAGCCCGAACAGCTGGCCCAGCTGAAAGCCGCGCTGGCCCAGCCCGGGGAGCGCTGGGAGCATATCGGCGTCTATAACGTGGCCGCACGGCTGCGGCTTCTGGATAAACGGGGGCGGCTGGTCATCCGCTCTCACCCGGGCCGGGGTACGGCCATCAGGATGTACCTGCCCCTTGTAGAACTTTTGGAGGAGGATTTGGACGATGATCCGGCTGTTGATCGCGGATGACGAAAAGCTGGAGCGGGAGGCGCTTGCAGAGCTGGTCCAGCGCCGTTTTGAGCGGGAAGTGGTCCTGGAGGTGGCGGAAAATGGCCGCAAAGCTGCCGATACGGCGGTGCTGTGGGGCGCGGACCTCATCCTGATGGATATTGAGATGCCGGGCATGAGCGGCCTCGACGCTGCCCGCGCCGTGCTGGCCCAGCGGCCTTCCTGCCGGGTCATCTTCGTCACGGCCTACAGCCTGTTCCAGTATGCCCATGAGGCAGTGCATCTGGGGGCCTGCGACTATCTGCTCAAGCCGGTGGACCCCGACGAGCTGGAAGCCTCGGTGCGCCGGGCTATGCGGCAGATCGAGACGGAGCGGAAGCTGGAAGAGCTGGCCGCCGCCCAGCCCCAGCCCCAGCCGGAACTGCCTGCGGCCGGAGAGGAGGCCGAAGAGTCCCCCGAGGAGGGCGAGAACAGCCAGACGGCCCTTGTCATGGCCCACGTCCGCCGCTACCTCGAGGATAATTATATGTTCGATCTGTCGCTGGACAGCGTGGGCGAGATCCTGCACATCAGCCCGGCCTACCTGTCGGCGCAGTTCAAGAAGTACCAGAAGATGAACTTCCTCGACTGCCTCACCGAGCTGCGCATCAACGCGGCAAAGGAATTGCTGGCCGACCCCTTCCGCTCCTCGGCGGAGGTGGCGTCGATGGTGGGCTACGAGGACGCCAGCTACTTCGCCCGGGCGTTCAAGAAACGCACCGGCATGACCCCCACCCAGTACCGCCGTCAGGCCGGCCAGAAGGCAAAGGCCGACCCGGAGGCCGGGCTGTGAGCGGGCGGAAAATTTCCCGCCGCAGTGTGCTGGCGCTGGCCGCCTGTACGGCGCTGGGCGCTGTGGGCTGCGGCAGAGCCGAGGAATATACCGGCCCGGAGCTCATCCTGCGCTACGCCGAGAACCAGCCCGAGGATTATCCCACCACGCAGGCCGCTCTGGCCTTCGCCGACCTTGTGGCCGAGCGGACGGAGGGGAGGGTCAAAGTCGTGGTCTACAGCGGCGGGGAGCTGGGGGCCGAACAGAGCGTCATCGAGCAGATGCAGTACGGCGGCATCGACTTTGCCCGCGTCTCTCTGAGCCAGCTGTCCGAGTATCAGCCGGCCCTGAGCGTATTGCAGCTGCCTTTTCTCTATACCGATGCGCCCCAGATGTGGCGGGTGCTGGACGGTGAGATCGGCGATGAATTCCTCTCCGGCCTCGGCGCGATAGACCTCGTGGGCCTGTCGTGGTTCGACGCCGGCGTCCGCAGCTTCTACACCCGCGAAAAGGTAGAGACGCTGGCGGACCTCGCGGGGCTGACGCTCCGGGTGCAGGAGTCGGACATGATGAGCGAGATGATACTGGACCTCGGCGCAAAGCCGGCGCAGGTGGTCTACAGCCGGGTCTATGCAGCCCTCCACAACGCCGAGATCGACGGCGCGGAAAACAACTGGCCCAGCTATGAGGCTATGGGCCACTACGAGGTCGCACCTTATTTTTTAGAGGATGAGCACACCCGTGTGCCCGAATTGCAGCTGGCCAGCGAGGCCGCGATGGAAAAGCTGGCAGAGCTGGACGAACGCTTCCCGGACATCATCCGCGCCTGTGGAAAGGAGAGCGCTCTGACCGAACGCCGCCTCTGGGCGGAGCGGGAGGCCAGCGCCGAGGCCCATATGCGGGCATGGGGCGTGGAGGTGACGACCCTCTCCGCCGCCGAGAAAGCCCGCTTCCGGGCGGCAGTGGAGCCGCTGTATGCGCGCTTCGGGGAGCAGAGCGGCCTCCTCCAGCGCATCCGGGAAAGCTGAGAAAAGGACACAAATATCACATTGTATTCATCTCGTTGGGCGATATGCTGAACAAACTGCACTGCTGATTGTAGAAGATGCACAAAAGTGTTTCTCACATTTTTTTGAAAAACAGGACATTTTTCAAAACCCCTTGCTCTGGCTTAAAATTTTTGCTAAAGTGTGTATAGTAAATGAACGGACGGCGTGCGACCCGTGCAGAGCGCGCCGACGTGCAAGAGGAAATTTTTTAGGAGGACAATTATCATGAAGAAGATTTCTCGTCGCAGCTTTCTGGCAGCAGCCGGTGTTTCCGCCGCTGCTCTGGCACTGACCGCCTGCGGTGGCTCCGGCAACAGCACTGCTGCTTCCACCGCTACCTCCGCTGCAGCTTCCACCGCTCCCGCTGGTGATGCCGCAGCTGCTGCTTCCGACCCGAAGGTGACTCTGGTCTACGCCGAGGTCAACCCGCTGGATACCATCGTCGGCCAGACCGGTTCTCACTTCAAGGAGAAGGTCGAGGAGCTGACCGGCGGCTCCGTCGTCATCGACGTGCAGGCTTCCGGTGTTCTGGGTTCTGAGAACGACGTTCTGGACGCCATCCTCGGCGGCTCCACCTCCATCGATATGAGCCGTATCTCTGCTTTCGCCCTGACCAGCTACGGCTGCAACAAGTCCAAGCTGCTGTCCATCCCCTTCACCTTCGAGAACCGCGCACACTTCTGGAACTTCGCCAACAGCGAGCTGGCACCTGAGTTCCTGAACGAGCCCCAGGAGCTGGGCCTGCCCGTTCGTGGTATCTTCTACGGCGAGGAGGGCTTCCGTCACTTCTTCACGGTCAAGCCCGTGTCCGGCATCGCTGACTTCAAGGGCCTGAAGCTGCGCGTGTCCAACGACCCCGTCATGAACGGCATGGTCGAGGGCCTGGGCGCTAACCCCACCGTCGTCTCCTTCGGCGAGCTGTACAGCGCACTGCAGACCGGCGTTGTCGATGGCGCTGAGCAGCCCATCGCAAACTACAAGTCCAACGCCTTCCCCGAGGTCGCAAACAACCTGATTCTCGACGGTCACACTCTGGGCGCTATCCAGGCCGTCATCACCGACAACGCTTGGGCCAAGCTGACCGAGAACCAGCAGGCTGCCGTCATGGAGGCCGGTGCTGATACGCAGGCCTTCAACGCTGACCTGTCCGAGAGCGCTGAGAACAAGGTCCTCGACGAGCTGAAGTCCTCTGGCTGCAACGTCGTCGATGTCCCCGATAAGGCTCCTTGGCAGGAGGCTTGCGCTAAGGTCATCAGCGAGAACACCTCGGATCAGGCTGAGCTGTACCAGCAGCTGCTGGATATGAAGGCCTGATAAAAGCGCCTTTGTCCTGAAGTAGTACATAGCCCGGCGGGGGACTACGGGATACGCCCGCAGACCCGCCGGGTTTTTTATAGAGTATGGAGGAGATCCTATGCCGAAAATCTTTACCACTCTGGATAAGATCAAGCCGGCGTACGACATCACCTACAAAGTGGTTCTGTTTATCTGCAAGCTGCTGCTGATCGCAGATATTCTCATCACCACCATGTCGGTCATCGGTCGTTACGTCCCATTCATCCCGGACCCCGCATGGTCCGAAGAAGTCGTTCTGACCTGCATGAGCTATATGGCCGTGCTGAGTGCTGCTCTGGCCATCCGCCGCGGCGCACACATCCGCATGACTGCATTTGACGTCTATCTGCCCAAGATCGCCGTCAAGGTGCTGGACATCCTCGCCGATCTGGCGGTCTGCGTCCTCGGCCTCATCATGCTGGTTGTGGGCTGGAACTACGCCACCACCCTGGGCGGCCGCGGCTTCTATGTCTCGATGCCCTGGCTGAGCCGTTTCTGGATGTACTTCCCCGTGCCTCTGGCCGGTGTCGCCATGATCATCTTCGAGATCGAGGCGCTGTACAATCACATCAAGAGCTTTTTTGTAAAGGAGGAGAACTAATATGACAGTCCAGACACTGGCAATCGTTGTCCTTCTTGTCAGCTTCTTCGTCATGATCTTCCTGCGCTTCCCCATCGCATACGCCGTTGGTCTGTCCAGCGTGCTGTGCATGATGGTGCAGGGTCAGGCACTGACCGATGTCTGCCGTCTGATGGTCAAGGGCATCTCGTCCTTCAGCCTGATGGCCGTCCCGTTCTTCATCACCATGGGCGTCCTCATGGGCAGCGGCGGCATCTCCGAAAAGCTGATCGCTCTGGCTGATGCCTGCGTCGGCTGGATGCGCGGCGGCATGGCAATGGTCAACATCGTTGCTTCCTACTTCTTCGGCGGCATTTCCGGTTCTGCTTCCGCAGATACCGCTTCCATCGGCTCCATCATGATTCCCATGATGGTTGATCAGGGCTACGACGCCGACTTCTCCACCGCTGTCACCATCACCTCCTCCTGCGAGGGCCTGCTGGTCCCCCCGAGCCATAACATGGTCATCTACGCCACCACCGCTGGCGGCATCTCCGTGGGCAGCCTCTTCCTCGCCGGCTACCTGCCCGGCGCTCTGCTGGCCATCGTCCTGATGGTCGGCTCCTACATCATCTCCGTCAAGGAGAATTACCCCAAGGGTTCTCCCTTCACCATTAAGGGCTTCATCAAGCAGCTGGGTACCTCCATCTGGGCTCTGGCCGCAGTCGTCATCGTCGTGTTCGGCGTTGTCGGCGGCGTCTTTACCGCCACCGAGTCCGCTGCTATCGCAGTTATCTACTCTCTGCTGGTCTCCGTCTTCGTCTACAAGGGCCTTGACTGGAAGGGCGTCTGGCACGCTCTGGATGAGTGCGTCAACACTCTGTCCATCGTCCTCATCCTGATCGCCACCTCTGCTGTGTTCGGCAACTGCCTGACCATGCTGCACGTGCCTGATCTGGCTGCAAACGCCATCACCAGCGTCACCAACAACCCCTACATCATCGCACTGCTCATCGACCTCATCATCCTGGTGCTGGGCATGATCATGGATATGGCTCCCATCATCCTGATCGCTACCCCCATCCTGCTGCCCATCGCCACCTCCATCGGCATCGACCCCATCCAGTTCGGTATCATCATGGTCCTGAACTGCGGCATCGGCCTGCTGACCTCCCCCTGTCGGCGCGGTTCTGTTCATCGGCTCTGCCGTTGCGAAGCGCCCCATGGAGAAGGTCGTCAAGGCTACTCTCCCGTTCTATCTGTGCATGTTCATCGCTCTGCTTCTGCTGACCTTCGTGCCTGACATCAGCCTCGCTATCCCGAAGCTGCTGGGCGGCTATGTCAGCCCCATCACCAACCCGCTTGGCCCGGTGTTCATCCACTGATAAGCTGATCAGCTCATTCTCCTCCGGATGACAGAATAAAACGGAAAGCCCCCGCCTGCAAAGGCGGGGGCTTTCCTGCGTTATAGAAGTGTCTGAAGTGCCGGAGCACTGCATTTCATGAGCTTTTTCAGGGCGGCGTCCTGCGCGTCGAGCCGGAACAGCAGCCGTGCGGCCAGCTCCTCGGGCGGGGCCGAAAGGCCGGGCCAGAAGGCGTGTGCCGCCCGGGTAAAGGCGTGGACACCCTCGGCGGTCTGGAGCAGGACCAGCTGGACGTGCCCCCGCAGCAGGGCGAACAGTCCGACCTGATACTCCCGGGTGTCCAGCAGAAGCTCCATCTCGTCGGCGGTGAGGAGGAGGATGTCTGCGAAGGGGAGAAACTGCAGTACCGTTTCCCGCAGGGTCTTTTCGCTGGGCCAGAGGGCCGGACGGAGGGCTGGGACGAAGCAGACCGGCACACCGGAAGCGTGGGCCGTGTCCAGCGCAGAGAGGTGGGTGAAGCGGCAGGGGCTGTCTACGAGGCAGGCGCTGGAAAGGGCCAGCGCCCCGGCGTCTGCGGCCCAGCCCTCTCCCAGCTGCCCGGCAGAGTAGAGCAGGTCGGCCGAGCGGATGCGGCAGGGCAGCGCCCCTCCGCCGCCCCGGAAGAGGAGAGGCGTGGGGGCGCAGGAGGTGAAGCAGAGGCGGCGGATGTCCACGCCGGCGTCGGCCAGAGCGTCTGCGATGCGGTGCCCGAAGGCATCCTCCCCCAGCTGGCCCAGAAGGGCAGCTCTGCCGCCCAGCGCCGCATAGGCCAGCGCCAGCGCGGCGGCACTGCCGCCCACCCGGGGCCGGAACGCCTCCGCCGACGAGAGCGAGGCAGGGCTTTCCAGCTCAAGCCACGCCTCGCCGAGACAATATAAGGTTCTGCCCGACATGGTGCGCCCTCCTTTCGGTGCAGTTTCAAAAACAAACTACAGTATACACCCATCCGGGCATTTGTGCAAATGGAGCGCTTGACAGCTTCGGTCGGATTGTGATAAACTGACGCAATATGGCAGTATATCTGAAATTTGAATGATAAAAATGTGACATTTGACGAGGAGAACATGAGCCTTACCAAACAGTATTTCAAATACGTCAGCCAGAACATTTTCGGCCTGCTGGGGACGTCCTGCTACATTCTGGCGGACACCTATTTCATCTCGCAGGCGGCGGGCACCGACGGCGTCGCCCTGCTCAACCTCTGTCTGCCCATCTACAACTTCATCTTCGCCATCGGCTCCATGCTGGGCCTCGGCGCGGCCACCCGCTACGCCATCCTCCGGGCGCAGGGCGACGAGCGGTCGGAGCGCTATTTCTCCAACGCCCTGCTCTGGGCGTTGGTGTTCGCCCTGCCCTTCATGCTGGCGGGAGTCTTCTGCCCCGAGGTACTGCTGCGGCTCATGGGCGGCGACTGTGAAATCATCGCGCTCGGTGTGGGGTACGCCCGCATCTTCCTGCTGTTCACCCCCTTCTTCATGTGCAACTACATCGTCTCAGCCTTTGTCCGGAACGACGGCGACCCCTCGCTGGCCATGGTGGCGACCCTCTGCGGCAGCCTCTTCAACGTGGTGTTCGACTATATCTTCATGTTCCCCATGGGCCTCGGCCTGCCCGGCGCGGCGCTGGCAACGGCGGTGTCGCCGGTGCTGAGCATCCTCATTTGCAGCCGCCACTTTCTCAAGAAGGAAAACACCATCCGCTTCGTGCGGCAGCTGCCCTCGCCGAAGCTGCTGGCCCAGAGCTGCCAGCTGGGCGTCTCGGGCTTCGTGGGAGAGATGTCCTCCGGCGTGACCACCACCGTCTTCAACCTGCTGCTCCTGCGTCTGGCGGGCAATGTGGCCGTGGCGGCTTACGGCGTCGTGGCGAACTACGCGCTGGTGGCGACGGCGATCTTCAACGGCGTGGCCCAGGGCGCACAGCCGCTGGTCAGCAGGTGCTACGGCAAAAACGATGCCGCCGGTGCCCGCAAGCTCCTGCTGCTGGGCAGCGGAACAGCGCTTGCGCTGGCGGCGGCACTGTATGCAGTTCTGTTCGGGTTCACCGGGCCGATCGTCGCGGTCTTCAACAGTGAGAACTCGGCCCTCATGGCGCAGTATGCCTTCAGCGGGATGCGCATCTACTTCCTCGGCTATTTCTTCGCGGGCTTCAATATCGTGGCCGCCGGCTATCTGGGCGCGGTGGACCGCCCCGCAGAGGCTTCTGCGACGTCGCTTTCCCGCGGCATCGTGGCCATCGTGGCCTGCTCTCTGGTGCTGAGCGCCCTCTTCGGGATGAACGGCGTCTGGGCCGCGTTCCCGGCCTCTGAGGCCATCACGGCCTGCCTGACCCTCTTCCTGCTGAAGCGGAAAAACGAACTGCCTGTTAAATGAACAATTCCTGTTCCAACCGCTGCTGCTCGGGCGAAAGCCCGGGCAGGGCGCTCCGACCGGCCATCGCCCGCCACTGCGTGGGAGATTGGCCGGTCGTTTTTTTGAAGACGCGGCAGAGGTAGTTGGCCCCCGAGAAGCCGCAGAGGCTGGCGATGACATCCAGCGTGTACTCCCGGTGGAGCAGCAGACGCATGGCGGCTTCTATGCGGACGCTGGTGAGGTACCGCCCTGGCGAGACGCCCAGCGCCGCCGTGAAGGCCCGGACGAGGTGGCTCTTGGAGACGCCCAGCCGCTCGCTCAGCTCCTCTACGCCGTAAAGCCCGGCGTAGTTCCTGCGGATGTCCTCGATGGCCGCAGCCACCAGCGGGGGCAGGGCAGGGGCGGCGCTGTCGGCGTCTGAGAGCTCGCACAGCAGGGCAAAGGCCAGCTGACTGCGCACCCGCTCCGAGGCGTCCCGCTCTTCGGCAAGGCGCCCCATCAGCTCTGCCGCCGCCGGGCAGGTCTCGCCCCGGGCGAGGAAGGGCATCTCGGAAAGCCCTGCGAGGAACTGTTCCGCTGCCTGCCCGGTGAGCTGGACGCAGAGCAGATGGCACTCGTTTTCCGGCGCGAGGGTCAGCGGCCCCCGACTCAGCACGAGATGGCCCGCCGCCGCGTTCTGGGGCGGCAGCAGGAGGGCAGAGCCGCCGGGCGCTGCCCCCGTTTCCGACAGGGAGACGGCGCATTTTCCGCTGGAAATGAGACAGACCCAAAGCCCTTCGCCCCGCAGGGTCAGGGGCGTTTCCGGCTGGACATCCTCCACGACGCCGAGGGCGGCGGTGGTGCTGGGGGCGTAAATCAATATCTGACACCTCGAATCAATAAAATGCTATTTCATATCACAAAATAATCTGCTATTATAATAGCAATGAAACGGCTCATCGTCAAGCGTGGGCCTTTGAGTGAAACAACATCAATGGAGGAAAATGCGTTATGGCTTCGATCAGCTGCCAGCATATCTACAAGATCTACCCCGGTGCTACTGCTCCTTCTGTCACTGATTTCAACCTCGAGATTCAGGACAAGGAGTTCATCATCTTCGTCGGCCCCTCTGGCTGCGGTAAGTCCACCACCCTGCGCATGATCGCCGGTCTGGAGGAGATCTCCAAGGGCGAGATGTACATCGGCGGCCGCCTCATCAACGACGTCCCCCCGAAAGACCGCGACATCGCCATGGTCTTCCAGAGCTACGCTCTGTACCCCCACATGACCGTCTACAAGAACATCGCTTTCGGTCTGGAACTGCGCAAGACCCCGAAGGACGAGATCGACCGCCGCGTCCATGAGGCTGCCAAGATCCTTGAGATCGAGCACCTGCTGGACCGCAAGCCCAAGGCTCTGTCCGGCGGCCAGCGCCAGCGTGTCGCTCTGGGCCGTGCAATGGTGCGTAACCCGGCAGTCTTCCTGCTGGACGAGCCTCTGTCCAACCTGGATGCAAAGCTGCGTACCTCCATGCGCACCGAGATCATCAAGCTGCACAAGAAGCTGGCTACCACCTTCATCTACGTCACCCACGACCAGACCGAGGCGATGACGATGGGCGACCGCATCGTCGTCATGAAGGACGGCATCATCCAGCAGGTCGATACCCCGCAGAACCTGTATGATATGCCCTGCAATATGTTCGTCGCAGGCTTCATCGGCAGCCCCCAGATGAACTTCCTGGACGGCACCATCGTCAAGAAGGGCGACCAGTACAGCGTCGATCTGGGCGGCGACGTCATCCCCCTGCCCAAGGAGAAGACCGCTGACGGCAAGCTGGATTCCTACGTCGGCAAGAAGGTCAAGATGGGCATCCGTCCCGAGGACATCGACGATGAGCCCGAGTTCATGGCAAAGCACACCGACTGCCAGCTGGATGCTCAGGTCGATGTCTCTGAGATGATGGGCGCTGAGATCTACCTGTACCTCGAGTACAAGGGCAACAAGATGACCGCCCGCGTCGCTCCCACCTCCAAGGCACGCAACGGAGACAAGGTCCGCGTTGCCTTCGATCCCCACAAGGTCCATGTCTTCGACGTCGAGACCGAGCAGACCATCCTGAACTGAATAAGATAGTCTACGATCATTTTTGATCCTCCTATCATAAGAAAGACCGCCGGGCATCAAAACCCGGCGGTCTTTCGTTTTGCCCGGAAAAGGACAAAAGAAAAAACCCACGCTGCGGCAAAGCAAAACGCAGCATGGGTGCGGAAATGGCTTAATTCAAGATACAGTCAGCGCTCAGCGGGCCAGCGTGTACTTGTGCAGGGTAGCACGGACAGCGCCGGGGCCTGCGAACAGCTCCTTGGCCATGGACTCGATCTTCTCGCCCAGACCGACGGCATACAGATCCACGCCAAAGAC
>VOFD01001903.1_pt1 | contig 59052 bp, 103 predicted proteins | sample 5384101 | NCBI WGS metagenome assembly VOFD01 (sample SAMN12384723, study PRJNA508395) | human gut metagenome | isolation source: healthy gut C | host: Homo sapiens
GTACTTATTCCAGTTGCCGTCCCCGGGGTTGGCGGAGGGGCTGTCGAGCTGGGAGTTGGTCTCCTTCTCGATGTAGCCGACCTCTGCCCGGGCGGTGGCAATTACTCTCTCAGCCGGCGTCATCGCTACCACCCCAGTTCATAATTTCTTTCAGCTTGTCGAACCCGAACATTGCGGCGTAGGCTACCATGAAGCCCACCACAACAAAAGCCACTACGACATACCAGGCGATGGGTAGAGTCTTGATCTGGAAGTAGGCAAATCCGGCGGCCAGGGTAAGCGCCTCCGCTACAATGAGGGTAAGCACATTGGTGGGTAGCTTATCCCAGGTCGATTTCTTCACGACCTCTACGATGATGTTAGTCAGCGCCACCAGGACGCCGACAATGGCAATCAGAACGGAAATTTCCATGATGTACTCTCCTTTCAGGTTTCGGGCGCGTCTTCGTCGCGCTCATTGGATGAGGATTTCAAAAGTCATGCTCCCGGAGCCGGTCATCGTAGACCCTGCTGATATTGGTAATAGCGTGTTTCGCTCGGTTATTTTGTAACCCTTGTGCTCATCACAATACCGCTCGTAGAAGTCGATGTCGGCAAGCACGTCGATGAACTCCTCCTTCGTGTGCGGGATGTCCCGGAGCAATTCATTGTTGAACCGAAGAATACGGGCCCGGTGCTCGTCGGCGTTCCTCTCATCGTCCATACGGATGTGGTCGGAGAGGTCATCCTTCACGCTCTTCAGCTCCCGGAGCACGTCTGCATTGACGGCCCGCCCAATGGCATTTGCCAGGGCGGACCACGGGTTAATCTTGATGGGGGCGAACTCCACCAGTGTCAGCAGGACCACCAGCAGGCCGCCCCCACCCAAAAAAGATTTCTTTCAGACTCACATTGCGCCCCCTCCTTACTCAACGAGGACCCATTGCCACAGGCCGGCGGTGTCGGGCACCTTCGGCCACCAGGTAGATGTGGCCGTTGTAGCTGAAGTAGGTCCCGGCGTGACAGTCCATGCCGTACACCCAGGGGATCGGGTCTTCCAGGGTCCCGGCGTGGCCTTCGTCGATGGGCCGGTACACAGCCAGCATCCCTCGCCGTGGGGGGCTGGTGGTCCTGGGGATCACGCCGCCGGCCTGACCACCCGGTACAGGGTGGAGCCATCCCGGAGCACAGTGTTTTCCTCCAGCTTGTTCCCGGCGGCCAGAAGGTCCTCCCCAGGCCGGAAACAGATCCGGCATCTGGAGTGGCCTGGGTGTCCGTGATGGTGGTCGCCGTAGCGCAGAACGCCATGACCGCGATCTGCGCCTGGGCGTTCATCGCCTCCGCCTTGGCCGCGGCCTCCTTCTTTGCCCGGATAGCCTTCACGCTATCCTGTCTCCACTTCAGAGCCATTACTGGAACCCCTTGAATAGAGCTGATGTACCCGCCGGTGCCGCTGGCACCCCGGGAAGCAATCACCTTGAAATTGAACGCGAAGCCGTTGGTGGCCGTCTGGTTCTCGAACAGGTAGTTGGCCCCGCTCTTCACCTCGCTGGTAGCATCCTCCCACACGGGTGAGGTGTCCTTCGCGTTGTTGGTCACGAGCACCTGGTAGTTGGCATCCGCCGGGATGCTTCCGATCACCGACATCGCCATAATGGTGATCTGGTCATCCGCCTCCATCGGCTCCGCCATTGTGATAGAGCACGAGGTCACGGACTTGGTGAAGATCAGGGGTGTACTCTCGAGCTCTTCCCGCCGGCGTCCTGGGCCACCATCTTCATGGTGTGCTGGCCGTTCAAGAGCTGCTGGAAGTAGGTGCCCGTCACCTGGAACTGGTTCGTGGCCTCCAGCGTGGCCTCATAGGACCGCTTGGTGGTGGAGTCCATCTTCTCCGTCACGGTCACATCATCGCCGTCAGCATCGTCCACGCTGGTAGCTGATAGAGAAGCCGGAAGCTCTTCGTCCCCAGGTCGGAGCCGCTGGGGGTGTCGCAGGTGATGACCGGGGCCGTGTTGTTGTCCACGGTGCGGGTCTCACTGGTGGTCCACGCGCTCTGCGCGTCGTAGGAATCGTAGGCGGCCACCCGGTACTGCACGCTGGCCCACCCCTTCGTGATGGTGTCCTGGTAGGTCAGGGTGTTGCCCTTGAATACCTGGGCCCACTCACCGGCCCCCCCACCTTCCGCTGGAGGATGTACCCGGACAGGTTGCCGTCCGAGTCGGAGCTGGCCGCCCAGGTCACGGTCAGGTTCTCCCCGCCGATCACCGACAGGGGACCGTAATGCTGGGCGGGGCGCTGGGGGCGGTGTTGTTGATTACCGTCACCTGGTTACTGGTCTTGTACCCGGACTCCAGGCCCTCGGTGTCGTAGGCCTTCACGCGGTACATCACCGTCGGGGTGCCAAACGCCACCGTGTTCGTGGTGCTCAGGGCGCTAGCCCTGGTAAATCTGACTCCACTCGCTTCCGCCGTCGATGGACTTCTCCACGATGTACCCTTCCAGGTTCCCCTCGGCGTCGGTGCTGGCATCCCCACGAAACGGTGATCGTGCTACCGCCGGAGATGCTGCTCGGGATGGTGATACTGGACGGTGTAGTCGGGGCCGTGTTCGTCGTGATGGAGCCGTCATCAGAGACCAAGAGTGTAGAGGGCAATATCAAAGCGGGGCGGACCCATAGGAATGCCGGCGCCCAGTCCAGTCGCCATTGGAGAAGACGTAGACACACGCTGGGTGCGTTGGTGACCGGGGAGCGGAGCCACCAGTTGGCGGCGCTTGCCGTTCAGCTTCGCAACGCGCTTGCTGCTTTGCCGAAGAGCCGGTCCCGTCGAGGAAGTAGGCCAGCTTCGCGCCATCGTTCGGGAAAATACTGGAACTTTCGTTGTCGGTCCCATCCGACCTCTTTGACCGGACAGCAGGAAAACCTTGCAGGACAGACCGTTTGCCCCAGTCTGAGCGGTCCGTACCACCGGAACCGCCGTTCTTGCGATACGGGAGCTTTACCTGCTTGATTGCGCCCTGAATGTTGGCGTCGTACTTTCCCAGCATGGTTCCATTGAGCCAAGGCTGGATGTCGGAGCTTTCCAGCTTGTTCACATTACCGTCATCCCAAACCCTGTTCTCGATCAGATCCTGCCGGAGAAGCCAGGTGCCATTACAGGACTCATCGTAGATGCTGGAAGGCTTGCCCTGGTGGACAACGAGGTAGTTTACTGCCTTTCCACTCTCGTTCAGCTTGACGATGGAGCCCGACGCTTTTCGTGCCGAGTGCGACACTTGCCATAGAGATACCTCCTTGCGAAAAAAAATCACCATGGGGCCGAAGCCGCATGGTGTTCATCTGCCGCCTGTGAAGCGGCCTGTTTCGAGGCTTTCAGCCTCTTCTTGTACTCCAGCATCGCCTTTTGGGTCTTTGACAGCCTGATTGGGGCATGGCACCGCAACTGGGTGCCGATTATTTCTCGAGACCTGCAGCGATCTCCCGCCGGGTGTGTAGGTGTTGCCATGGGCCGCATGAGCGTCCCAGGCGGTCCAGCTATCCAGGATCTCGCTTGGTGGCCTTGCCGGTCGGGTAGTCCTTCTTCCACTTCTTGATTTTCCCCCTTCATCCGCTTGACGGACGAGTGTCGGAGTTTTCGGATGATTTGGCCGCTCTCCGTGATATAGGTGTGAAAACCCAAAAGTCTACCCCGTGTCTCAGACGGGAAAATGTTGGTCTTCTCATTGAGCTCCAGGCGGAGTCCAGTGAGGAAGGTTTCAATCTGTTTCTGACAATAGCGCAGGTACTCCCTTGTCCGGGTGGATGAGAAGAAAGTCATCCATGTACCTGACATAGTATTTGATCCGCAGGCGCTCCTTCACGAAGTGGTCAAAGCCGTCCAGGAAACAGCAGGCCAGGAGCTGCGAGGATGTCTGGTAGCCGAGGGGTAGCCCATCTGCGCTTGCGTCGATGTAAACGCACATGAGCCTGTACATTCGGTCATCCACCACCACCTTTCGTAGTTTCTCCTTCAGGAGGTCATGGTCAATGCTGGCGAAAAAGTGCCGCACATCACATTTCAAAACCCAGCCTTCGGTGGTCCGGTTCTTCCTCCAGTAGTCCGACATGAACTCCTTCAGAAGATCCAGCCATAGTGCATACCCTTGTCAATCTGGGAAGCGCAGTTGGCCGGTATGAAGCTCCTGGTGATTGCCTCATAGAGCGCGTTATCCACAATGGCGTGTTGCACCACTTTGTCCACGAAGGCGGGTGCCTGGACCAGGCGGCGCTTGGGCTCATAGACGTAGAAAACCTCGAATTTGCTGGGAACATAAGGTCGGTGTTCAGGATATAAGCCAGGCGCTCAGTGAGCATAAGGGCGTTTGCCTCATACTGCGCCGCGCTGAGTTTCTTCCTCTTTCCCTTTCCGGGCCGCGAGGTAGGCACGGTACAGCACCTCGAAGGTGCAGATTTCTTCAAAAGTCTTTTGCATGGAAATGTACTACCTTAGGGCCGCCCTTCCGTGGGCTCAGAGTCAACAGGGCAGCCCCTTTTCATCTCAACGCCGTGGCGGTGTGCTGCCAGACGGCACCGCACAGTAGTCGGGAATCCCGGAGGACACCAGGCATCGGCGTAATGTGTTTATCCGCCGCCTCCCCGGGGAGGGTTTGGATAGGATATGGCCCCCTTTGATGATGGACACTCTGCTTTCGGCTTTGCCTACTCGAACTCATTACCCCATCAGAGCGGGGCGCACCCCGTAGGAATTGTTGGCGTTGTTGTTGTTCCAGTCGCCATCGGAGTTGACGTTCCACACGTTGTTGGTGTTGTTGGTGTTCGGGGAGCGGAGCCACCAGTTGGTGGCGCGACGGGCCATACCCTAATACCAGGCGGGTGCCCCCGCCGTGTATCTATCTTCGGTGGAGAGCACGGTCTATGGCTGAGGCGATGATATTCGCCTGGAGCTCATAGTTCCGCACCTCCTCTTGCCGCCGGAGGTTCTTTGCCCTCTCGCTGTCCTTCTTCTTCCACGCCAACGTCATGTACTTTACATCGGTGATGAACTTCGTCCAGTGACCCATCCGCCTGATGCTGATATAGCCCAGGGATTGACTGATCTCCACCAGCTTCAGGAGGAGGTTGCAGTCATTCAGCGCGGCGTGGACCAGATCGAGCCGCCGGTCGTACTCCGTCTGGAAGGAGCAGTCGTTGGCGGCATGGATGTTCTTCACGATGGAGACCGCGGCATTTCGTGTGGCGTTGATGTAGGTATGAAGGGCGCTCTTGGGGAAGCCCTCTTTCTTCTCCGCCTTCTTCAGCCGGTCGGTGTACTCCTGGATCAGGTCATCCCGGGCCTCCGGCGGGAGGTTCCGTATTGCCGTCAGCATCTCGATGACCTCCGGGAGCTCCAGCGTCTTATCGCTGATCGGCTTGGTCACGATGAAGGTATACACCAGGAGGTCCTTCGTCTTATTCCCCAGCACAAACTCCTTATCCGGCATCCGCTTTGCACCTCCGGTTCAGGCACCCCCGGCGGGCGGCCTTCAGGTCCTCGGCTTCTCCACGGAATATGCAGAAGTCGCGGTTCACCAGAAGGACGGCGCGGTTTCCTGCCGGGGTGATCCCGCACAGGGTAAGGCCGGGAGAGAACAGCACATCGCACGGAGGCTCCAGCTCCGCAAACAGGTTTCCCACCATGCACGACAACTCCGCAGGGGTAGGTGAAATGATCTCTTCCGTCAAAACTCGATCCTCGCCTGCGCGACATTGTGGACACCTTCAACCGTCACGCCGTCGAGGTTCTGGAAGGTGATGGTGAACGGGTTTCCACTCACGTCGGTGCTATACATCAGCTCCAGCAGGGTCAACCTGGAGTCCAGGCCGTCCATCTCCGTGTGAATGGCCGGGTGCGCGTCGGCATCCGCATCGTGGGCGTCGATGAGCTCCTGGGCCTCCGTGAGGAACTGCGGCAGGATCACCGTCATGCAGAACTCCTCCACGTCCTCAGCGGTCATAAAGGCCAGGGCGGGGTATGCGATGACCACATTCACGGCCTCCGCCACCTGAAGCACCACGGGGTATCTGCGGATGTCGATGGCGCCCCTGGTTGTAGGCGCTCACCCACTGAGGGAAGTCGCCCAGGCACCCGTAATAGATCATCACCTCATCGTCCCCGTCCATAGCGAAGACGCCGAACTCGTTGAGCCAGAAGCCGGTGCTCAGGCCGCCGTTCAGGTCGGACCGATACTCCACCACCATTTCCACGGAGTCGCCCTTCCGCAGGGGCTCGGTGCTCGTCCCCTGGGCCACGGGGGCCACCAGGTCCGTCAGCGAGGCCATATCCTCCAGGGTGGCGGGCTTCCCGCTTCCCACCATGATCCGGCTGATCTCCAGGGTCTCCCCAGCCATCAGGCCGGCAATGTAACTCCGGCCCGCGGCCGGTACAAAGAATCCATACTCTGCCATTGTGAAGCCTCCTATTCCATTTTGATCTCAGGTAGAACGGTCTGCATGACGGAGAACATCGCGGGCACGATGTTCACGTCCGCCTTCAGGTTGTAGTCGATTTCGAGCTCCGGGAGCTGGGTGGACATCACCCCTGGAACGCGGCGCCGGCAATAAAAATAGAACCCTCCATGAGAGGGTTCTCAGTCGTGCCCGGAGGCGAAGGTCAACGCCTCCGGCGCGTATGATCGGCATTTCCAACAGATCCCGTGGATTTGTCTCCGGGTCCAGCGGCGGGGTGGTCAGCAGGATGGTGGCCGGGATTTCCGGGTCCGTCTCATAGTAGACCGGCGACTTATCCCAAAAATACTTGATGCCCTTCATCATGGACCAGTAGGTGCAGTCGTTGGTGTTCAGCAGGATTTTCCACTTCAGGAGCTTGCGGTACAGGTCATCGTCCAGCACCTCCCCTTCGTAGGACTGTTCCACCATCACCCGGGCGTCATACCGGGAGAGCACCACGATCTCGCCGATGAGGTCAAGCTGGGCCCCGGTACAGGCTTCCAGGTCCAGGAGCTTCAGGAGGGACATCAGGAAGTCATAGACCTCCTGAAACTGCTGGGCGTATGATTCCACGAGAACGCTGATGTTTTTCTTCCCCTGAACTGCTCCAGCAGATCGTCCACCATCTTCTGCCGGTAGTCGAAGTTATGCTCAGTCATCCAGGGCCACCTCGATTCTGGTGGAGCTGGTCATCGCCCTTTTGTCGGTTGGTGATCTCCACGCTCCTCAGCGGATAGGAGGAGGGCTGACCCTCCGACGCGCTGGTGGTCGTGTAGATGGAAACGTCGATGTAGCTGATCCCGGGGACCTGCTCATAGATGGCCGGGAGGAACTGCTGTTGCGGAACAACGTCCTCGCCGTTCTCCACCTGGCTCATCGCGTCCACGATGGCCGTCTCCACCAGCTCCGCATAATTCGCCGGGACCAGACTTGCCTTCGAGATGGTCAGCGTCACCTTAAACCAGCAGTAGATGTAGGTCGGCCGGTTGAAGCAGACCTCGATCATGTCATCATCCTCGCCCGGGACATCCACCGATACGGAGCCGTAGGTGGTGATCCCGGCGGAAACCGTGGCAAGGATTTGTTCGGCGATGTCGCTGTTGCTCCCGCCGTCCACCACGGCCTCCACGCTATGGGGCGGGCGGCCCTCGCTGTCCGTCTCATTGGTCCGGTTCTCATACACCTGGGCCGCCGTGACCCCGGCGCAGTTGGCAAGGATCGCCGACCGGATGCTGTCGGTCATGCGGGATGACCGGCTGAAGATTTTGTCCACATAGCTCTGCCGGAGCTCCACGTCGGTCTCCAGGAGGCGTCCCGCAACGTAGCCGCACAGGTTGGTACAGCTCAGGAAGCCGGTGGGCGCGGTGACGATTTTGGTAATCGCCCCATTCGGGAGAGACACTTCCCCGGGCTCCTCACTGGCAAAACTGATGATGGCCGTCACGCTCTCCGTGGTCAGGTTGTCCGTCAGGAGCATGGAGTTCTCCGACTCCACATCGGCGGCCTCGATGACCAGCAGGACATTCTCGCCGTCCACCGAAGCGGTGAAGGCCTCCCGCTTCGTCGGCAAGAATGAGGTCCCGGAGTCCGCCTAAAATCGCCTCCGGGCCGTCCTGGGCCTTACAGGTGTAGGAATATAGGGTCCCGTTCAGAGCCACCGTGTAGGCCTCCCCGGGTTGCGTGGAGACCACCTTCACCTTGGCCTTGTTGAATGAGGACCTGGAAATGGTGCGCTCCTCCGCCGAGAGGAACTTGATGGCCGGATTGGTGTCCGACTCGATCAACGTCTCTTCGTCCAGGGTGATCCCCTCCGTGCACTCGCAATGGATGGGGTAGTAGGTGCTCGGGCCTTCTCCCGGCTGTTCCCGCCGAACTGCACCGCGTTGTCCAGGGCGGCGCCCTCCGCCGACATGGGGGAGAGGTTGTGGTAGATGTCTGCCCCCAGCTCCCACAGCTCGGCGATCTTGTCCGCCACGCTGGTGTTCAACGTGTTCAGGAAGGACCGGGTGTTGGCCCCCACCTGTACCCCGAAGCCTTCTGTCTGGAAGGAGTTGATTTCGGAGAGGATGGTATCAAACCGTTTGATGCGAAGGCCCGTCTCCGTGATTCCATACTCAGGCACTCATAAGCACCTCCTCGCTATAAAGTTCACCGTCCGCATAGCCGTCAAAGGTTATACGGGCGGTCCGCGTCTGGCTGTCGATCTTCACTTCCAGGTTTTTCACGTCGGTCATGCCGTCAACGTCCATGATCTCTTGCCGGATGATCTGCTTGATAGCCTCCACATCCGGCTTCTTCACCATGATCCGCTCGATGTAGGGGACCCCGGCCTCCGGCGCGAAGCGCCATTCCCCGAAGAGCCACCGGAGGCGGATGAGGACCGCCTGCCGGACCGATTGCGTGAGCATCACATCCCCGAAGTCGTTGACCTCCAGATCGCCGGACTCGTTCAGCTTCAGGTCATACATGGTCTAACCCCTATCAGCACATCGCCGCTCCCGGAGGAGATTTCCCCGCTCCCGCTGTGAGGGGCAAGGGCGTCTCCGATCCGTGCCGCCGGCCGGCCGTTGATGAAAACTGTCGAGCTCCCGGTGGCCACCGCCCCCTGGGAGCTTCCGCAACACCCGTCCCGCTCCGTGGTTACGCTCCCCACGGTAGCGGCCGGGCGTCCATTGATGAAAACATCGCCGGAGCACCCAGCAGAGATTTCCCCGCTGAAGGTCTCCGGGCTGTGGGGTGGGGAATGGCCGGAGTGTTCCCCGGCCGTGGTCCCGGTTACGCTGTCATTCAGTCTTGCCGCCCCAGGCATATCCTCACCTCCCGTCAGTTCAGGTTGACCACGCCGCCGGTAACGGTCAGGTCCCCGGTTATGGTCACGTTTCCGTTGATCTTCACCGCCGCCGCGTCGATCTGGACCAGACCGCTTTGGACCTTCACCCTGGTTCCCTTCACATCAACGATGACGGCGTTGGAGCTGGTGGCCTCGGCCATGACGCTGTTGCCCTTTGCAAAGATCCCCACAATGGCAACGGCATTGCTGAGGTCGAACTTCAGGTCCGTGCCGGTGTCCCGGTCATAGAGGAACTGGTCAAGGGCCTGTTCCGCAAAGAGGATCAGGCACCCGTCTCCGGCCTTCACCGGATAGGCGATGGTGGCACCCTGGGCGGAGCTCTGCGGGAACACCACGGGGACTCCGGTGATCTGCGGGTAGTCCTTCATCTCACCCTTTGGGGTCTTGATCTTCATGGCCGGGAGCACCGTCGCCTGGCACGTCGATCCATCAAAGGAAACGATTTTCCCGGGCACACAGGTATGGACCTGGGCCAGCATATTGTTTACGGTCTCCTTGACCTGTTCTGCGAACTCGCCTCTTCCGCTCATCCCGTCACCTCCAAAACTCGTGCCTTGCACTTCCAGTCTCCGCTCAGGTTGTCCCCGTCGATGTCCAGCGTGGAGATGCGGAAGAAACCCTCCAGGTACTTGCTCTGGACCTAACGTAGTCGCCGATCCCGATGGCGCCGTTCATCAGGAACTCGATGTCCCAGCCGATCTCATTGGTGCCGTCGGAGTCCGAACTGCTGACCTGGACCCGCTGGGGGATGCTCAGAAGGCCGGTCTCCGCGCTGAGAACGTACACTTCCTTGCTCATCACGTCCCCCGGCTTCTTCACCTGGAGGATTCCGTTCTGGATGGACCACTCCAGGCCGCTCACGGCGCAGGCCTTTGTCAACGCGAACTTCGCTTGCCCCACGAAGGAGAACCCGTTTGGGATGTCGGCAAACTCGGCGTTGTAGCTGTACGTCACCGTCACCCCCATTTGGGCGGCCACATCGTCGATGATCTTCTTCGTGTTGACCTTGCCGGCATAAGAGATGGACACCCATGTGTCCCTGATCTCCGCCAGGCCGTCCACCACCTCGATCTCGGTCATCACGTCCGCGCCGTCCGGCTGTGTGCGGGTGTATGAGACCGAGCCGGACAGGATCAGGGGAAGGGTGTTCCCGTACCCCGCCTTCAGGGTGAGGAAGCACCCCTCTTCCTCCAGGATGGCAAGGTGCGACTTGTTCAGGTTCCACACCTGCACCTTCGCGGTGTTGCTACTCTCCAACTCTTGCTTCTGGATGGAGAAGGCGATGTGGAGAGCGTAGGGCGTGGTGTCCCCGATTTCAAATCCAACTGACCCCGGCTTCCCTGCGGTCATCCGATACTGCCGGTCAAAGTTTTGCACATCATCACCTCCGTGGGTGTGCGAGGGCGCGTAGCGCCCCTATATATACTCCCGTAGGGAGTAGGTTTCTGGTATATGGTTATGGTACTGGTTATGGTTATGGTTATGGTACTGGTTACACGGGATTGTCACGGTGACAGTCGTTGGATTGTCCGTTGGACTGTCACCGTGACATTTTGCTTTTTCATTCCTCCGGGGGGATGAAAACAAACTGCGCGGTGCCGTTGAGGAAATCCTGCCGGCCGACCGACTCTTTCTCGCAGATCACGCCGAAGGCTCCGGTCGGGAGCCCCGGCCTCCCGCAGAAGATGTTGAGGGGTAGGCTGGGGACTACCCTGATCCCCTCGATGATGGGGGTGCGGTCTGAGTTGTAGACTCCCCACATCCACCGCTGGGCGGTGTCATTCCAGGTGAACCGAAGGAGATAGGCGGTCCCGCCGAGGACCACCCGGGAAAAGCTGTCGTTCATGTCCGGCACGGAAATGATGGTGTACTCCAACTTCTCACCTCCCTCAGATCAGGCCAGCGGAGGACGCCACGTTGTAGAGGATGGACCCGGAGCTCTGCTTCCCGGAGCTGGAGCCGCCGGAGCTACCGGAGCCACCGGAGCCGCCGCCAGATGATCCACCGCCGGTCGATGTAGAGCCCGCGCTGGTGCTTGCGGTCCCGGCGTTGGCGCCGGTCGCCCGCTCTTCCCGTAGCTGTCCGGGATGGAGGCGGTCTTTGTGGCGGTGACATTGATCTGCTTTAGGCTGAGGGAAACTTCCTTGTTGTAGCCGTTCTCGGAGCTCCGCTTGATCTGCATGGAGGTGATACCCATGCTCTCGAAGGTCCCGCTGGGGGTGACTACGGTGAAGGGCGTCTTGCTGAAGTACAACTCCTTCAGCATACTCTCCGCCTCGGACATGGATCTGACCCGGCCGCGCCAGGTCAAGGGGGTATCACTCAGAAGGAGGGTAAGCGGAAGCTCCATAGGCTGGAGCGTGATGTTGTCGCTGATAACGAACCCCGTCTCCACGGGGTACTCCGGGATGTCGGAGGTAAAGGTCTGCGTTTCGTCAAGCATGGCCGGGAACTCGATCCCGGCCACGCTGACAGGTTGGATGTTTCGTCTTGGCATGGGCGTCACCTCGCATACTGAAGGGCGCGGGCCAGCTCCTCGGTGGAGTCGCTGGTAGCCTTGTCCATAGCCTCGGAGGATTTCTGCTGACCGGCGCGGTCGCCGTTGAACTGGTTGTTGATCTCGATGTTCTGAGTCACGGTCCGGCTCGACTGCGTGGAGCCGGTGGCAACGGCGGCCGTGCTGGGGCTGACCACGTTGGCCTTGGTGATAACGGACATCTCTCCGGTGAGGGATTCCAGGGCACCCCTGATCTTGTCCTTGCCGGCATTGATGCCCTTCGTCATCAGCTCGATCATATCCGGCATATAGGTGTCGAAGTCGCTCAGGGGGCCGTCCTCCGGGACAGAGAAGCCGAGGAAGGACTTGATCTTGTCGGCGACACCCTTCACGGCGTCGCCAACCTTGCTGATGGCCCCGGTGATGCCGTCCACGATTCCCTGGATGATGTCAGCACCCCACTGGAGTGCCTGGGCGGGGAGAGATTTGATCCAGTCGATGGCGGACGTGAAGCCGTTTACGATGGCGTCCTTGATGCCGGTGACTTTCTCCACAATGGCGTTCCAGATGTTCTGGAAGATGCCGGAGAGAATACCGACGGCTGTGCTCCAGATGGAGGCGATGATGTCCAGAGCGCCGGTGATGATGTGGTAATCATCTGCCAGATGGACGCCGCAAAGTCCTTGATGGCCGTCCAGGCTCCCTCCCAGTCGCCGGTGAACACGCTTGCCAGGAAGCTGATGATAGCGGCTATGGCGTCCAGGAAGGGCTGAATGAGGGAAATCAGCGTGTTCCAGATGGTCGTGAAGATGGTGATGATGGTCCCGCCCCAGGTGTCCCAGAACTGCTGCAAGGCGCCGAAGATTGCCTGGGCAGCGTCCGACAGGGCGTTCCATAGGGTGCTGCAGAGGGTCTTTATCCCTCCCATATCTGGGAGAAGGACTCCATCACGGCGTCGCCGTTCTGCTCCCACCATTCGCTCAGGGCCCCGAAGATGGTTTCTGCGGCCTGCTTGATGACTCCCCACATCGTCAGCAGGAACTCTTTTACTGTGGTCCATGCGTTCAATATGGTCTTCCGGGGCGTTCTCCGCCCCGATCCCGGACTTGTCGAACAGGGAGCCGATTAAGCTGTTATCCCCGCTCATAAAGGCGATGAAGTCCTGGATCAGGAGAACGATGACGGTAATCACCGCGATGATGGCTACCATCTTCAGCCTTGCCGAGAGCAAAGCCTTGTCGATTTTCTGGAGCGTGGTCAGGAAGGTAAGCAATTTGGGTAGGGCCATGACACCGAAGGCGGAGGCCGCCACCGTCCCGATGATTCGGAACAGGTTTTCGGTCCCGCCCACCTTTTCTGCCAGCCACTCAAATCGGACCTGGACTTGTCGAAGCACGTCCATGACTACGTTGAAGGCCCGGACCATCGTGGTGCCGATGGCCTCGGAGATGCCGAGGGTATCGTCCATGTCGGCGACCCACAAACCGAACTGGTTGCGGATATTCAGCAGGGCGTCGGAGATTTTATAGCTGGTCCCGTCGAAGGCCGCGGCGATCTCATCCGCATTGTCCACAACGGCGCCCCTTCAGGTCCGCCAAGGAGATTTTGCCGTCGGCGACCATCTGCTCCAACTGGTCGGTGGTTGTCCCCAGCCTCTCATTCAAGAGGGCGATGAACTCCGGGGACTGCTCCAGCAACTGGCTGATGGTCTCACTGTCCACCACACCCTTTGCAAAGCTCTTGTTGATGGCCTCCATCAGGCCGGCGATCTGCTCGTTGGTTTTGCCGGCCGTGCGGAACAGCATGGTGGCCGCGTCGTTGAAGGCGATGGCCTCATCGACGGTGCCGAACAGCTCTGAGTTCTCCTGGACCAGGTTTGATACCATCCGGGCCGTGTCTGCATAGGAGGCGCGGGTCCGGTTGGCCGAGTCCAGGATTTTTTTGCTGGATTTCATCTTGATCCCCCAGGAGCTTCGTCGCCTGGGCGATCTGGTCATTGGTGGTTCTGAACTCTTCGGAGATTTGATTCAGGTTGGCGAGAGAAAACCCGATGCCGATGGCACCGAGGAGCTGCGTAGCCTTATCTTTAAGGCCCTGGATTCCCTGCTCCGCCTTCTTCTCCGATGACTCGTCGATCTTGAAGCCGAGCCCGATTAGAAGCTCACGAAGGGTCAACTCCTCTCACCGCCTTTCGATATTTCGGCCAGGCGGCCGGCCTCCACATCGTTGTCCATCTGGTAGAGGGCAAAGAGCTTCAGCGCCTCATCGAGGGTATAGACCTCTTTGAGTTCCTGCATGGAGGCCAGCCGTGCCTTGATGAGGACATACATCCTCATCTCCAGCTCGGTAAAGCCGCTCAGGTCGAGGACGCCGTATTTGCTGTAATCGGTCCGGTCTTCGCCTGGGCTTCTCCGCCCAGCCCATATTGGGCGGCGATCTTCTTGAAAAAAACCGGAGAAGTTCACCTTGATGACCTCGTACATGAGCATGAACATCTCGTCGATCTCGCCGCAGAACAGGTCGTTGGCAAGATCCATCGTGAGCTGGGTGTTCTGGCTGTCATCGCCGCCAGGGGACACGCTGATGTTCCCGTGGGCCACCAGAAGCTCCGTGCTCAGGTGCTCCAGCTTTTCGCCGGAAAAGCCCGAGAAGGCCCCCGACATAGCGGGGGCCACCTCGGAGATGTCCGCATCCAGGGTCTTCTTGCCGTCGCCGGACTTCTTGACAACGAGGGGCGCGATGGCGGCCAGGAGGGGGAGCCGCCACGCCAGCCAGGTCGCCGGTCATCTTCGCGGCGGTGAAGGCGGGGAAGGGACGGATGTAAAACCTGTTGTTGCCGATGGTCTTAACGACCGGAGTAAACTGTTTCATAGCTCTGCCTCACTCCTTACTCTTCCATCGTGCCCTGGCCGGTGTGGATTTCCCACTCACGGTTGGTATCCGCCTTGCCCCGGGCGAAGGTGGACTGCTTCGCAACCCACGCTTCCTCAGCGGAGAACAGCACTCCGCCCATGAGGTCCTGGATCATCAGGGGGAAGATGCCGTCCCCGTTCTGCTGATCCTGGTTATACATCTGCTGGAGGAAGGAGTTGCTGTCGCTGGTCTGGAGCAGGGTGATCTTCACCGTCGAGGTCTTGTCGGGGCTGATCGACCGGACGATCTCGCCGTCACAGCCAACCTTCTTCGTTACGCCCTCGTCGGCGGGTTCCACGCTCACAAAAGCGTCATCGGCGAGGCCGGTGACGGAGTGAGTGCCGCAGGCGATGAGGACTTTCTTGGGATCATAGGTCTTTACCATGACTCGTTACCTCCTCAGTAGGAATAGACCAGGGGAGCCGGTCACTTCAACGACGTGGATGGCGCCGGCCAGGAGCGCAGAGAATTTCACATCGACAAGGACGCGGGACTTCTTCTGCTCATCCGTCAGATCGGCGGCCAGGGGCACCGAGGTGGTGAAGCCCGGGATGAGGTCGCCGTTGCTGTTGTACTGGTCCTCGGCGATACCGCCCCGGCGGGTGCCCTCCTTCAGACTGGCAATCACCTGATTGCGGACCAGGCCGATGCCCTTGTCCGTATAGGGGATTTTCGAGTTCTTCACCAGGAGGTTGACCACGCGGGTCTGCATATCGTTCTTCAGCCAGTCCCTGAACCGGATCACGTCGATCCACTCACCAGCGCGGACCTTGCCGCCCTGCACCAGGCCGGTGTCGCCGAACTGGATGTAGTAGCTGGCCGGGTCCTTGTCGATGGTGTCCAGCTCCGTATCGGTGAACTTGGAGGTGGAAACGGCGGCCAGGGACTTGTTCACCCAGGTCTCGGAGCCAGCGTCATAGGACAGGAAGCGCACCGCCATAGCGACGTGCTTGTAAGGATCGCCGGAGCCGGTATCGTCGCCGTAGCAGATGCCGAAGGTGCGGTAGTAGATTTTGGTCACGGGATTGCTGTTCGGGTCCTTGTAGGAATACCCGAAAATCTTTTCCCGGGCCTCGATCCACTCCGCCATGTCCTCGAAGTCTTCCTCCTCGATACCGGCGGCCAGGGCACAGTACCAGCCGGTCTCTGCCGCCGTCCGCTCTGCTCAGGGTGGCGGTGGCGGCCTCCAGAGTGCTCCCGGCGGATTCCGTCTTCTGGACCGCGATATAGATTTGGGTGGGCTTGGGGTTCTGGCTGAAAGCAATCCGGGCGGCAATCCCCACGGGGTCCGCGCTGTCTCCTTCAGACACCCAGCCCATCTCATTGACGGCGGGGAGGCTGGTGTAAACACCAACGTCCGGGATGGTCACGCTCTCCAGGGGGGTCTTCGGAGCCGGGCCGACGATGAGGATATGGTCGAAACTCGCTCCGCTGGACACAACGCTCTGGAGCTCAATGCTGATTTTGGCAATTCTGTCGAGATTGCTCATCTTGCGTATCACTCCTTTTCTGTGATCTCGACCTTCGTGAAGTAGCCGGTCTCCTTCTCAGCGATTTCGGCAGTTCTGCCTCCGCTGGGTGTCGGCGTCCACTCAGGTTCGATGTGGGGCGGAAGCACCTCGCCGGGTTGCTCGGGATCAGGTTCATCCACCTTGATGCTGGACTCGTCCAGGATGCCGGCAAAACCGACGGCTACGGTGGTATAGCTCAGGTCGAACTCCACCATAGCGCGGTACTCATAGCTGGAATCATTGATGATGGCCGAAACGTCCTGCACGTCCCCGGCCGGAAGGATGGAGATGTAATCATTGCTGAGGCGCTGGGTGACCATCTCCGACCTCATGTAGTTCACATAGTCGGTCAGGTCTCCCACCGCCGTGTTCTCCCTCGCACCGTTCGGGAGCAGGGCCCCGTCGGTGTAAAGCTGGACTTCCAGCTTCGCGGTGCTCGGGTAGCAAGAACAAAGTTCCCCGTCAAGAACTTTCTCGACGGGGAACGTGGTGGTGTGGGCGGTGCCGAAGCGCATGGTCACCAGGGGCTTCGTCTTCTTGGCCCGTTTGGTATTTGCCATGTCAACCGTGGCTCCGCTGAAATATTCGCTTGTGATGGTGAACAGGGTTCGCTTCACCTGGGTGTGGTTCATCTGGACACCTCCAGTTCCGGGGGCCCGATCCCCTCAGAGCCGGGGGACATTTCCACGAACTCGGACTCATAATGGGACAGTATGGTGTGATCCCACAACTGGCAGGATTTGCACTCATACCATTTCCCCTCGTAGTAGAGCCGGTCGCCTTGGGTCCCGGTCTCTTCGTCCGTGGGGTTGAACTGGTTGACGCCTATGGCCTTGATCCGCTTGATGGTCCTCTCGCCCTCCGGGAGGGCCTGGAGTTCGTCGCTGGAGAGCGGTTGCACATTCAGCGTCACCACAAAATCCTCATGTCCTCCGGGGCTGCGTAGCCGCCGGAGTACACATCCTCTTTGAGGCGGCGGGCCACATAGTCATGCTTGAAAAAGCTGAACAGCATTACTTTCTCCCCTTCTTGTCAACGATGGTGATGACGGATTGCCTCATGTGCCCGGTGTCCACCAGGGGCGTTGCCGAGCCCTTCTTCTTCACCGTGCTGGGGGCGTTGGGGGTGAAGTCTCCCTCCACGATCTCGTCCTGGATCAGGCCGCGCAGGAAAACCGAGGTCTGTTGCATGATCCGGTCTGCCGTGGTGGAGCCGTTGGTGGTTGAGCAATCTGATCTTTCAGGAAGGCTTCAATCTCCGGGTGGTGGTTGTCGAGGCTCTGCCGAAGGAAGGGACGGCTCGGGGTGGTATCTGTACCCAGCTCGTTGAAGGCGGCAACGTCCAGCAGGTCCACATCGGTGTCCACAATCTGGTCGCCCTCCCTCTTCTTTGCGGTCTCCACCCCGCCCTGGAAGCCGGCGTAGCTCTCCAGCTCCGCCAGCTTCCTCAGCTCCGCATAGAACTTCCGACCCTCCGGGGTGGTCCGGTCGATAACTGCCATCAGGCCTCACCCGCCGATGTAATGGACATGATGTAGAGCCGGCGGAGGTTCAGGTACTCCATGCCGTACTGGTGAGGGCATACCAGCTATCGTCATTCGGGTTCATGTTCGCCGTGTTGAAGGACACGTTGGTGCTCCCCTCCGACACACTGGCAAGCCCAAAGCCGACGGCGGCCCCGGAAGTACCGAGGCCGCCACCGATCATATCCTGACCTTTCCCGGACAGCTTCAGGCGGTGGGCCGCCAGAAGCGCGAGGGCCTGATTGTAGACCCGGCCGAAGCGCCGCTTGCTCACCAGGGGTTCGCACAGTTCCAGCATGGCCTCCACCTCGGTGTCTGGCACGTCCTTGAACTCAGGTGCGATGATGCGGAAAATCTGGATCGCGCTACGTTCAGCCATAACAGCCTCCTTTAGGCCTCTTCGCCCTTCTGAGCGCCTTCCTCCTCGCCGGTGTCCTCGGTATCTCCCTTGGCACCCGCGCCCTTCCGGGAGCCCTTGACAGCCTTCCCGGAGGGTTTCTCGGCGGCCACGTTCAGGTCGCCGCGCTCGATGAGGGCACGGACGGCGGAGCAGGTCTCAGCGTTCTTGCTGATGGTCTCCGTCTTGTCGGGCAGGATGGTCACCAGGCCGACGTGGATGATCTTGGAGGTCTTGTTCGTCACTCTCATACTGCACACCTCGCTCTTACAGGCCGACCATAATCAGGGCGGACATGGGGTAGTAGATCACCGCACCGGCCACGCGGGACTCGCAGGGGACCTTGACCTCCAGGTTCTCATACTGGACCGGGTGCTGGAGGAAGGGCATGGGAATCTCGATGGAGAGCTTGTCGGAGTCGTACTTGTAGAGGATACCGACGCCCTGGCCGGCGGAGGCCTTGGCGTAGGGGTTGGTCTCCGTGGAGGTGCTGTTCAGCTCCGGGCAACTCTTGATCTGGGTGTTGGGAAGGTTCTCCTGGAGATACTTCAGGACGGAGATGTTGGTGTCGGGAATCCGCTTCAGGCTCAGGCCGATGTAGACATCGCTGGGAATACCCAGGGTGTCGGGAATCTCGACGTGCTGGGTGGTGTTGTCCATCTGAGGCAGGGCGGTCTTCACATCGTCGATGATCTCGTCCGGGTTCTTGGTCAGCCAGCTATCCCCATGGGAAGTCTCGCTGTCCTCCAGGGTCAGAACGGGCACACCGTTGTCGGTGGAAAGAACACCGATCAGCTTGTTGGCGGAGTCACCACGCCAGGCCAGGGTGTTGGTCAGGCGGTCAATGTGGTAACGGGCGGCCTCGCCGCGCCGGGTGTCCAGGGACTTGCCGGCCAGACGGGAGGCCCGCATCTCCTGGACGTTGTAGCCGTAGGAATCGCCGATGCCCTTGACGTAGCCGGTCTTCATCTCGCCCTTGATGTCCACGCGGGGCAGGTCGGTGGCATAGTTGGAGATGATCTTTGCGAAGCCGGTCTTCTCATAGCCGTAGTAGGTGAAGGACTCGGCCCCCTCCGGCACCTCATGGGTGACAGGGAACATCTGGAGAGCGGTGAACTCGGGGTACTGCTTGTCGTAGGTCTTGGACTTGATGTAGTCCAGCTCACGGGCAAAGAACACGGCCGCCGCGTCCTCGCTGTCAAAACGCATGGCGGGGGAGGCGGCGATGGTCGCGGGGATGTTGGAGTTCTTCAGAGCCGCGAAGTCTGCGGGATCATAGAACTCGGAGGGCTTGTTGGCGTCGTATCTCATTTCGCTCATGTTTCTATTACCTCCTATCTCAGGCTCCGGTGCTGTCGGTCCCGGGCTTCCACTTGGTGTCGGAGGCGCTGTACTTCAGCACCTGGCCGTCAGTGGCCGGGGTGGACTGGTCAACGTCGCTCAGGTCGCCCAGGGAAGAAGCGCCGGCGGCGCCACCACCAGAGGCGGCGGGGTTGTACGGGTACAGCTCGATTGCCACCAGGTTCTCCCCGGTCTTCTCGCCGAGGAAGCGGGCGGGGATCTGGATGGTGTTGGGGCCGTCGGCGGCGGTCTTCAGACAGCCGGCGCCGGTCCCGTTGATGACCAGGTACACGGCCCCGCCATAAGCGGGGTCTGCTCATCGGCCAGCTTCGCCCACACGCGGCCCTGGCGCATAACGCTCAGGTGGTAGCCCTTGGGGATGTTGACCACGCCGTTCATGTTCATCTCGTTGGTGCCACCGTTCATCACGATGCCGAGGAACTTGTCGGCGGTAGCGCCGGTGGCGGGGAGCTTACAGCTCGTGCCGGGGGTGGTGCCGACCACCACGCCGACGCCGTAGCCCATCACGCCGTCGTTCTCCTCGTTCATAAACGAGTCAACGACGTGGCTGGTCAGATCGTAGAGGGAACCTGCGGCCCCCTTCGGGGTCTGCTGAGAATACTCGGTCCACACGCTCATTACTTTCTACCTCCGTTCTGAGAGTCGATCATCTTCTGGCGGTGCGCCATCGCCCCGCCTTTGGGGGCGCTGTCAGCGCGGTGCTGGGTGGCACCCTCGAACATCTGCTGACGCTGGAAGTTGGTGTTCTTCCTCATGCTGTTGACCTCATCAGAGGCCATGTCGAAGGCGGCCTTGATGTAGGCGGGGCTCTTGCCGTCCAGCCGCATACCGGGCTTCACGGCCTTGATGATGGCCTTCCGGGCATCGGTGATGCTCATGTCCTCCAGGCCGTCCAGGTTCAGCTTCTCGCCCATGCGGACCAGGCTGACCCGCTCCCGCACCAGGGCGTCAACGCTGTCGGCGTTCATGGACTTGCCCTCATCGTCGCCGTCTTCCTTGGCGGGGGGCTCGTCGCCGTCCTGGTTGCCCTCGCAACCGGAGCCGGAGTCACCGGCAAAATCCTTCTGCGCGGTCAGGGTGTCGATCACGTCCAGCAGGGTGCAGAGGTCTTCGTCCATCTGAGCGATGGTAGCCATAGCACCCTGCTGGTCGGTGGGATCACCGTCCATGTCCCGGCGGTCGCGCCGGTCCTTGACGGCCTGGACCTTCTGCATGGGGTCGCTCCCCTCATCCTGCTTCGCGGGGGGAGGAGTAGCACCGGGATCACCGTCAGTAGCGGGGGCGGCGGGGGGATTGCCCTCACCACCATCGGCGGCGGGAGCTCCCGCGCCGGACCGTGCGGCCTTCCGAGCCTTGAACTCGGCGATGGCCTTCTCCATCTCCTCGGGGGTCAGAGGGCCGCCGTCTTTGCGAGTATTAGCCATAACTTTCACTCCTTTTTGTGGTGTCACGGCTGTCGATGTTCAGCCGTGCTTGATCTCCCGCCCTGGCGTTCTGTACCAGGGCGAGGTGGTTGATGCGGATGTTGCGCTGGATCGCGTCGTAGGGCTGACCGTTCCAGGTGCCGGGGCGCTCATCGAGGTCCAGGGAGTAGCCCAGGGACAGCTCCCTCATCCCGCTCCGCTTCATCGCGTCCGTGTTGTGGATCACGATTTTGGCGCGGACATCGTTGCCGTCCTGGATGCCCGGGGAGAGGATGGTCCCGATGTGCTCCCGCTGGACGTTGTTCTTGTCCACCTCTCCGGCGTTGTGGGTGATGATGATGGGCTTGCCCTCATAACTCGCCAGAGATGCGGGGTCGAACACTTCCTCCGGTAGCCGGAGCTCCCGGCGCTTGGAGCCGTCCTGGTTCAGGTACTCGAAGATACCCACCGAGGTAACGATGGGCTCATCCTTCAGGTAGCCTTCCTTCGTCCAGTACGTTGCGCTGAGGGGAATGCTATCCAGCCGGTACACAGCTTTCAGCTTGGGCGGGTTCATTCCTGGCCGTCACCCCCAGCTTCCTCTCCACCAGCTCCCTCATCGGCCCCGTCGGTGTTCTGATCGGCGGTCATTGCCGCCGTCAGATCAATCACGAGGTTCTGAGCATTTTCGAGGTGGGCCAGGCCGAGCTCCTTCAGGCGGCCGATGACCTTGGACTCACCACCGCCCAGGGCGGCGATGTCATCCACACCCGTGGAGATCAGCTTGACCTCCTCGATGATCTGGTTGCAGAGGATTTTTAATTTCTGCGGTAGGCACGTTTGTTTACCTCCTTTCCCGGGTTGTGGTTGATGTTCGCCCATCACATAGCAGAGAGCTTTTTCACATCAATCACCCCCTTCCCGGGTGACGCCGGGACGTTCAGTGTGGAAATATTAAAACGGGGATCGCTACGCACCGGCATTGGTAGTCCTCTCCCGGGTGGCAACGTCTCCCTGTTTTTGCATCAACGACCGGCGGATCATCCCACCGGAATATCTTGCCGTTCAGACGGCGGTGGCCCTCTCGCACACGGCTGTCCCTGGAGGTGGACCACTTGTAGCTCTCCACCCCGGCGTCCGTCTGCTGGCGCTTGGTGAGCTCCGCATTGAGCTTCGCCATCTGATCCCTGGCAATCAGCCGGGCACGGCTCTTTTCACGGAGTAGGTGTGCTGGATTTCCTTCACAATGGAGGTGGTGGTCTGCCCGGTGCGGTAGCCGTTGTAGACGATCTCCCGCATCTCATCCAAACTCCCCTGCGGGATGGTCTTGATGAGGGAAACATTCTCGCTCACCCACTGATCCAGCAGTTGTTGGAAGAACTGGCCCAGGTAGTAGTCATCCGCGAGGTCCAGGCCCAGGGTCTTGCCGATGATCCGCTTCCACTGGCGGATGCTGAGTTTCTGCGACTGGTTTGCCAGGGCCTCCAGCTTCCCGTAAAGGTCGAACTGTTCCGTCTGGAGGTCCAGGTCCTTTGCCATATCAGCAAAGGCCGCCTGGATCGCAGACATCAGGCTGTTAAGGTCATCGGCCCGCCGGGGGACCTCTCGCTCCGCCTCCGCCGCCTTCTTGATCCTGGGGAGGTGCTTCGACACCACCCGGTTCAGAATCTTCATGTAGGCGTTGACAACGCCCCGGTACTGGCTCTCCAGGGCGGAGGGATAGAGAGGGGCCACCTTCGCGTTGAGCGTCTGGTGGCCCTTGAATTTCTTTTTGACCGACTTCTGGATCATCTCTTGGTTGTACTTCGGGTCCACGTCTATCACCCCCAAACGAAAAGGGGGCCGCCGAAGCGGTCCCCTCTGTGGACTATGGGTATTCGGTTATGCCAGGTTCTTCTTCAGCACCATCAGGTCGAAGATGATGTCATCAATCTGCTTTGCGATGTTGGGTTGGCCTGCGGGGATCTTCAGGGGCTCCGGCGCGGGAGCAGGGCCGCGGCGAAGGATGGCGTGGGGAGTTGCGGCCGACATCCGTTTCGGTCGCAAATTCCTTTGCCCCGGGGACCACCACCGTCTCCACCCACTGGATGAAGCCGGGCGCCGGCTGAATGGAGGAGTCCTTGATGAACACCATCAGGGACCGCTCCGTGAGGCACCGCATAGCGGAGCACCCTTTCCGTGCGGTGTTGTTCCAGGGGATGGGGGCTACCACCAGTTCCCCTTTGAAGCGGGCAACCGCCTTTTGCGGAGCCATGAATCCCATGCTGGCGGCAACGTCCAGCGCACAGAACACCGGGGCCCCGTCCTCTCCGAACACCACCCTGATCCTCCAGTCCTGCTTGCTGGAGAAAACCTTGCAGTTGACCTCCATGTTGTTGTAAAACATCAGGCCGCACCTCCCACCGTAGCGGTCACAAGGAGATCGCTGAGTAAGTACATGGAGGCCTCCAGCCTCGCGCCCCTCCGGTCCTGGTCATCTTCCCCGGGCCCGTCAAAGAAGGTTACGCAGATCATGTAGGCCAGGGCTTCGGCCTGAGCCAGGGCCATCCTCTTGTCTTTGGTGAGCATTGCTTACCGCTCCTTTCAAATTCCTCTTGACTTTTTGGAGCGATGTGATATACTGCCTTACCATAGATTGAGCAATCCAATCGCTCCGGCCCTCACTGTTTCCGCCAGTGAGGGCCAATTTTTTTCCAACTGCCTCCCTTCTGGATGAGGCCGTTATATCACAGACAGTTGCCTTACGGGAATACCATTACCCATATTATACTGGTATTTTTATTCCCCTGCCTATTCTTACCGAAAGGCAATATATAGAGCGCAAAAAGGCCGGCACTCAGGTGTCGGTCTTTCTTTTCAGCACCCGGGCCAACTGCTTCAGGGAGGCGGCGAAGGGAGGGAACAGGCCCTCCTCGCGCTCCATCAGCTCGGAGGCGTCCGTGAACTGAGCTTTGGTCATCTCCACATCGTCGCACTTCGGATCACCGGCAAAGTCGGTCGCCAGGTAGAAGATCGAGCCGCCGAACTCAGAGGGGAGGGTGTCATCCACCCCGACCAGGTAGAGGTCCGCCGGGTCAATGGTGATCCCGAACTCCTCCCGGGCCTCCCGGACGGCGGCCTGCTTCCCGCTCTCCCCGGCCTCGATGTGTCCGCCGGGGCCACAGATGGTCCCGGAGCAGAAGTCGGATTTGCGGCGGCCCACCAGTACCCGGCCGTCCTTCACCACGATGGTTCCTACCCCGGTGATTTTGGTCCCCGGTCCATGCCCCGTTAAATCGCCTGTGTCGGCGTTCTCTTCCTTGGGTAGGGAGTTATCCCCCGGAGCTGTTTGGGACGTTCCCTGAGCTTCTGTAAGCCTTCCCTGCGGTGTTTGGAATGGGTCGGTGGGTGTGCCCTCGATTTCCTCACCCAGGCCCCAGGTTTCATCCTCCGGCAGATCGTCCAGCATGGAGCTGATGTCCAGGGTCCCTTCCTTCTTCAGGGCGGCCCGGACTTCATCGGGACCGATAGCTTGCATATCCACATAGAGCTGGAGGGTGGTCGCCTTCGTCTGCTCGGTGGCCGCCTTCGTCTGATCCACGGTGGCTTGCTCGGCCTCACTGAGGGACCACAGCGGGTTCATCTCGATTTTGGGCTTCGGGTCTTCGGTGATATAGCCCTGGGCCATTCCGCCTTGATGATGATGTCCACCAGGTACTTCAGGTTGGACTTCACATCAACCTTCCAAATCCTCTGCACATAGCTGTACCAGTTCTCCAGGTCTCCATCCCCGGTAGCGTTCTCACCGGCGGGGGACCGGCCGAAGAGGACCGTCTGCGGCACGTTGGACACAGCAGAGATGGTCGCGAAGGTGGTCTCCACGATGTCCTTCACCCCGGAGAGCGTCATGCTCTTAAAGTCGTAGGTCTCGCCGTCGGAGTCGATGGCGATGGAGTTCAGGAAGTTCCGGGCCATGTCGATCACCCGGAGGCGGCGGAGCACGATGTCTTCCCCTTCGTCCGTGGTCAGGAGCTCTTGCAGGTTCTTCATGCCGTAGATGGCCTGAACGCTCTTCTCCAGCATCTTCACGGAATAGGAAACGGAAGTCACCGCCTCCCGCAGTTCCTTCCTGATCCTGATGTACTCGGGGAGACCCCAATGCCGGTACTGCGTGAGGGAGGACCGCTCGGGGACCTTGCCGTTGCGGAATACCAGGCACCGGCTCTCATGCACCCGGAAGCTCCCGTAGATACTGGCAACGTCGTAGAACTCCGGCTCCAGGAAGCGGTGGCGGAAGCGACTCGATCCGGTCCGCGAGGACAGGTTGGAGGAGGGGTCGAGCTTGTAGATGCTGGTGTAGTCCGGGATGGCGATGGACCGATCATACACTCTGATCTCATCAATTCCACGGATGTTCCCCAGGTCCAACGGCTCATCCAGGCCGCCGCCGTCATCAATCATCATCACCGCGATGGACCCACCGTAGAGGCGGGACCACTTCAGGGCGGTGGAGATGTTTTCGTCCCACTCCAGCCATGCCAGGGTGTCCTCGATGTACTCCCGGGCCTTCTCATCGGTCACTCCCAGGTCGATGCCGTTCTTCACCGCCTCATCAGCGGGGGCGTCGATGATCTTCGCAAACAGACTCCCGCCCTGGTATAGCTCGGTGAGTTCGTAGTCGGTCACGGGGGTCTCCGGCTCCCACTGGTACGCGGTCGAGTTGTCCTGGGCGGTGCCGTACTTGTTCAGCAGATTGATGTACCCGTCCTGCCTGATCTGCCGGGTCTTGCCGTTGATCTGGTCCAGGACCTTGCGGCCGGCCTCAATGCGGAGCATCTGCTGGTATCTGCGGATTTCCGCCTCGTTTTTATAGTCGAACATTCTCTCACCTCTTACTCAGGAAATCAGGCTCGTAGCGTCGAAAATCTTACGCACGAAGCACGTCAGGCCACAGCGTCGGCCCGGTCCGGGAGTCGATACTGCGCTTCTTCATGTCCTTTTTGCTCTCCAGCTGGATCTTACCGCCGCTGGTCACGGTGTACTTTCTCACGGAGAGCTGGGCCACCAGCTCGGTGTCATTCGGGAGCCGGAGCTTCCCGGCCTCCATTTGGTCCCGGATGTTGGACCACATATAGGATGTGATGTCGGCGAAGTAGGCCGCCGCGTCCTGATCCGGGACCTTGGCGCCGAAGTTCACCGGCACGATCTCCAGTCTGCTCAGGTGCTGCTCCTCTTCACCTCGGCCAGCCGGTCGGTGACTCCTCCGCCCAGGCCGGTGTCATCAATGTTGACGAATATCCGGCCCCGGTACTTGGGGTAGTCTGAGATCAGCTTCCGGTACTGGAGCACGATGTCTCCCACCGTCCGCATGAGGTTTTGGCCCCGGCGGATGATCGGTAGGTCCACAACTCCGCCCACATTCTGCGCGATGACCGTTTCATCATCGCCATACCGGGCCACGTCCACCCCTATGCTGATCCGGGAGATGACCGGGTCCAGGTCGAGGGCGATGGACTTTTCCACCAGGGGCAGGGGGATGAATACATCGTCCTCCTGAGAGGGAAAGTTGCCGAACACCCGGACCTGGACCACGTTGCTGTTCTTTCCGTACTTTCGGATCAGCGCATTGATGGTCTTCTTGTTGGTCCGGGAACTGTCCAGGGAAGATACCTTGTGGCACCTGTAAAGGCCTCTGTTGGCCGTGTGGCTGTCATAGAAGGTCCCGGAGGTCGGGTGGGGTTCCCGCACATCAGGAGCTTGTTGTTGCCGCCGGAGAGGGTGCCGAGTATAGCTTCCATGATCTCATCAGCGACGCCGGAGGCCTCATCCACGATGAACAGCATATTCTCTTCGTGGAAGCCCTGCATATTCTCCGGCTTGAGGCGGTACGCGCCACGGCGAACCACCGCTTCTCATAGCCGTTCAGGTAGACATAGGTTTTGGTCCACCGCAGGATTTCCCGGAGGAGGGGGCTGTTGGACCGCCACTTTTCAACCTCACTCCACAGAACGTCATGGAGCTGTTGACGGGTGGGGGCCGTTGCCACCACCCGGGGAACCGGAAACAGGTCAGAAACCAGAGGAGGGCCACGGCCTCCACGCCGGTCTTCCCCACGCCCTGTCCTGATCTCACCGTTACCCAGGGGGCTTCGGCCAGGTCACGAAGGACATCTCTCTGCCAATCGTCACACTGGAAGCCCAGGACCTCCCGGGCATAGAGCACGGGGTCCCGCTGGTAGAGTGGGAGCCGGTTGTGGAAGAAGTCACGGAGCTTCCGTCTCTTCGATTGAACTGTCGATGTCCCCACCGTCTTCTCCCTCCTCTTCTCCGGCGGCCGGGGCATCGGGGATAGAGTCGATCCAGTCCTTCACGATGTCCGTACCACCGGCATTTGCGCTCTGCTCTGCGGCAAACCTCTTTTCCTCCAGCTTTTGGCGCGGGTTTTCCCCGGCGGTATCACGAAGGAACTCAGAGGCCCGGACATCGCCCGACCGGGCCTTCATAGCCATAGCCGCCAGGATCGCCACCTGCATGGTCTGGTCCTCTTCTGGTATGCCAAGCTGGGACAGGAGGGCTGACTTTCTCATCCGCCGGCAGGCTCAGGATCATGCGGGCGGCGTTCTTCATGTCCGTTTCCGGCGCCGCGCCGCCCCGCTTGCCTGTCCGCCCCTCCGGGCCATCTCTCGGAGTTCGTCCGGGCTTCGCTCACTATTGGGGATCAGGTTTTTCTCATTTGGCATCTCACCACCATCTTTGCAAAAGAAGGAGGGCGGCCCCCTCTTCAGGAGCCGCCCCCGCCGTGATTTTGTGTCAGAGAATCAGAACCTCACCCCGTCAAAGATACTCAACTGCCTGTTGGATAGGGCCCTATCCTCTTCCTCGAAGAACTGCTGTTTGGTCCGTCCCATCGCCTTCCCCTTCCGGGTGTGGCAATCGTAAACGTACTCTGGAATCTGCATCCGCTCAGACCGCGCCTCCTCGAAGGCCCGCTCAATCTCCTCATCGGAGAGGAGCTGTTTCTTGTCGTAGATGTAGTTGGAGAGCACGTCGGCGTCCCGGCTGTGACCGCAGGTGCACAGGATGATGACCGCTTTCGAGATAAAAATACGGCCCTTCAGGTCCTCCCCACGCTTTCCCTTGTTCACAACGTGGAAGGAGTCATAAAGGGCCTTGATCTCTTGTGTCACCAAACCGTGGCAGTCCTCAGCCGAGATGGTCAGGAGCCGCTTCCAGCAGTATTCCGCATACCGGGGAAAAAGCTCCAGGGCCATGTAACCAGCCAACTTTGCATCGCCCCGCCGGATGGATTTTTGCAGGGCCGAGGCCACTTCATAGAAGTCGTAGCCTCGCTGTGTACGAAGATCATATCCCATAGACTGATACCTCCAATCGAAGATATTGTATCACATCACTCCGCCTACGGGAAGCGTTTTCGTTCACATTAACAAAATATTTACCGATTATTCACTAAACCGTTTCTTCATGGAGTCGTTGAAGTCGATGACACCCTGGAGGAACGGCATACGGTAAATCTCGGCGATGGCCGGCACATCCTTGTCCAGGCAATGAGAGGACCAGAAGGGGTGCTCGTCATACACGAAGGTGTGGGCCTTTCCACCCGGGGGTCCAGAACGAAGAGCTCCCTCAGCTCCTCATAGTCCACGCCGATCTGACCGGCGGTGAACCAGAACTGAGTGCAGAAGCCCACCTTGGTGGCAAGGTAGGCGTTCTCCATGTACTTCGCCAGCTCTGCGGTCTTTGTGTCGGTGATCCTGAAGGTGTGCCGGGCGTCGTACACATTCTGGAGGAGCTGCTGGACCTTCAGGCAACAGCGGCGCTCACCGCCCAGGATCGTGAAGGCGAAGTCGAAGTTGTTGCAATGCTGGGTGCCGCCGTAGTATTCCGGGGAGAAGATGATGTGCTTCCCGGTCTCCATGCACAGGCGGTCAACAGTCCCGGGGAGCACGGTGGACTTCATCACGAAGATCTCCGCGTCATTCTCCTGGATGGCGTTTACCACCTCGCTGGTGTCGCACACGCTCTTTCCGGGGAGGTAGGGGGTGTCCACGCAGATGAAGGCCACATCGTAGCCGCCCTGGGGATCGCGGGTGTTGTGCTCCGGTTTGTACTTGTCGTAGATGTCCGGGTGGAGGGGAGCCAGCTCCTCGGCCAGGTTTGGCCTACGGTCCCGAAGCCGATGATAAGAACCTTGCTCATAATTTTATATCCTGCTTTCTCTTTACTTTGGTCCTGAGCCGCACCTGGGAGGCGTGGTAGGATTTCGTGAGGTAGCCCTTCCACTTGCTCACCAGGGAGTCCAGGCTTTGCTCATACTCTTCCTGTGTGCGGAAGGCGCTGTTGCCTCCCACGTTGTTGTCCCGGAGCTGGTAGAAGCAGTAGCGGTCATCAATCCACAAAATGCGGTCCACCAGCATATTCTTCAGGCAGAAGTCGATGTCCACCTTGTACTTATCGTCCCGGAAGGTGTACTGGCGGCCGATCACCCCGATCACACCGCCGACCCAGCCGGTCAGCTTGAAGGGCTCACAGCCGTTGTACTTGCGGATGTCGGTTTGCGAGAAGCCGAAACAGTGAAGGCCGGCGTCATCGGCCATGACCGCGGTGTTGATAATGACCTGGGTGATCTCCTCCGGGTCTGTGATGGGCCGCGCCTTCCTCGCTGTCAGGCAGTAAAGCCGGATGATGTCATCGTCCAGCATGACGATGGTGCGGTCCTCGAAGTTGCGGAGCACCCAATTCCTGACCCTTCCCAGGCCGATCACGTTGTCCGGGATGGTCAGAATGGGGTTCTTCACAGCGGCCCGGTAAAGGGCCTCCTCGGACTCAGGGACCAGCACCTCCACCCATTCAGGCATGATCTCCGTCGTGGTGATCGCCTGACTCCGGCCCCTGCTCAGGATCAGCAACCGGATATTGTATTCTTTCAAGCAGTCTCTTTCCGTCAACAACTCGACCAATCCCCACTTTCTTCGTTGTCCCGTACCCTGCGTTGACCTTGTGGATGCCGAAGGCGTTGACCGCGTTCAGCCAATCCATCTGATTGTCGAATACGAACACCAGGTAGTCGTGGTGCTCGAAGGCCCGGAGCTCCATCGTCTCCATGCCGGTGCCCCCCGACTTCTTGGCCTCCTTCTTCAGTTCCTCCGTGGGGAAGCCAAACAAGCTCATGTCGAACTGCGGGAGGTCCATCATCTCCAGGTCCAGCTTCGGGAGGTTCCAGCCGGAGAGCTCCCCGGTTTTGTTGTCCGCGATGCGGAAAGCCTTGATCTGGTCCTCCGTCAGGTCATCCGCGAGGACGCAGGGGAGGACCGACAGGTTGATGGTCTTACCGGTGGGCTGTCCCTTCCCGTCCACCAGGGGCACATCGTACCCATACTGCTCGATGAGCCGCCGCACCGCCTTCAGCCGGGTGTGGCCCGCCGCGATCACCCCGTCCTTGTCGATGACCATAGGGACCTTGAAGCCGAACTGCTGGATGCTGTTCGCCACATACTCCACGGAAGCGTCGTTGTCCCTGGGGTTCCCGGCGTAGGGGATCAGGGACTCATAGTGCTTCATCACAATCTGATTTTCCATGCTGGTAAACCCCCTTGGAATAGTTGAAGGCGACCCGGTGGAAGTTACCGGATCGCCTTCATTTTGAGGTGTGCGGCGCCCCGAAATTGCCTTTTGGTAACTGCGGGGCAAAAAAAAAAGAAAGGAGGAAGGAGAACTTATGACACTACCATGATACCATTGGTAGGGTGACAGGTAAATGCCGGATTTTTTGTCATCTGCTGTGGAGGACCCCTTCTACCCCGAAGATCAGGGCCGTCAACCGTGCGGTGGCGTCCCGGAGGTCCCGGTAAACGGTCCTCAGTTCCACCCCATGCCTGTCTGCCAGCTCCTCCAGGGTGAACTCTTCGTCCCCGACATAGTAGTCGTAGAGGACGCTGTACCGGCGCATATCCTCCGGCTTCTTGGACCTCTCGCAGGCGGCCTTATAAATCCTGAGCATTTCGTCCACATGATCCATGATGAGCTTGGTCTTCGCGGCGCTCTTCTTGATGCTCTCGATGGTGGTGTCCTCTTCCTTGGCCCACTCGCTCATCAGGTTCAGGATTTCGTTCACATCGTCATCCTCGGCGGTGGCGGCGTCGAACACCGCGTTCTCGGAGTGCTCCTTCAGGCTCCGGTAGTTCCTCATCAGCAGTTTGGTGTTGTGGAGCCGCTTGTCGTAGATTTCCTTCTGGTGCTTGGTGGCCTCGCTCCGGTAGGCCCTGATCCCAGCGGCAACCGCCAGATCAATAACCTCCCGCTTCTGCTCCTCCGACAAGGTTGTTCTCGCCCTGGGTTTTTTACTCGGCATGGGCGCCGCCCCCCTTACCGTCGTGGCGCTGGTGGAAAAGAACAATCGCCTGGGCCATGATGGACAGCACCTCGTCGAAGTTCAGGGAAACCCCGATCTTCTCCGCCGGGATCGACAGGATCACCTTGTCGGCCTCGGTGTCTACGGTCACTTTGCAAGGGTTGACCCTGGGCTCATGGCTGTTCTGGAAGATCACGGCACAATTCAGGCTGGCTTCCACCGTTCCGGTTTTTCCATCTACATTCATAACAGATCCCTCCATGCTCACGGTGCCTGAGTGTGGGGCCCGGTTTTCTCCAGGCCCCGCACCATCGGTTTTCTTCTCCCAGGTCCGGCGGATTGCTCAGGGGGAATCCCGTCCCGCAGACCATGCAGAACTTCGCCCCGGGAGGGTGCCGGTCATTGTGGCACACCGGGCAAACATAGCTCATCGTCCATCACTCCTTCTTGAATTGATACCAGGGCTGGAAATTGACGATCCTCTCCAGCAGGGTCTCCGGGTGGCCGTCGAAGGTGATCGCCCGGTCATCGACATAGCAGACTGCCGGTGGTTTCTCGGAGGTGATGTTGTCCACCTCGATCCCGTTCTCCCGGAGCCAGCGGGCGATGGCGTACTGGCCTTCGACGGACCGGCACCTGGTCGAAACGACCACCACGCGATAACCGGCGGCCCGGATGTGGTCGATGGCCTCCTTGATCCCGGACACCGGCGGGTCCGGGATCGCGGAGTCGCTTCCCTGCCAGCCGGAGGTGTAGCTGTGGATCACCCCGTCAAAGTCAAAGACAACCGTGGGGCGGAAACCCGGGCTTCTCGCCCACCACTTCACGGCGGCACCGTCTTTCCCCACCACTTCGGTCTCCGCGTGAGTAACCTCATAGGAAGAGGGCAGGAAAATCTTGTCGGAATGGATGACCACATCTGTGATACTCAGAAGTTTTGATTGCTCCCCTCTGCAATCTCGGAACAATGGTAATGGGAAGAGATTGCCCGGTGGACTCCTGATACCATCGGTTGATCTCTTCGGAAACAGCGGTTTTCAGCCGCTCCCGGTCCTGCTGTGTGCTTCTCAGGGTGTCAAGCCTTTCCATCACCCTTTTCACCATATCCATGAGAGACAATTTGCAGGCCATCACTCACCCTCCGCTTCGTCGAGGTAGGTTGCCTGGAGATCAGCGATGTGCGTGAGCACCGCCAGGGGAACTTCCGAAGGCATTTCCTACGGAGAAGCCACCGCCCCTTGAAGTCGGTGTCGGAGAAGCCCATGTGCCAGCGGATCGCCATAGCCTCCTCGCGGGTGAGCTTCATAAAGCCGGAGATGATGTAGACCGACTTCTCGCCGTGGCCGTAGGGGAGCTGGTCATCGACCACATAGTACGGGTACTTCTCCCACTGGCCCTGCTCGTTCTTCCGGTTCCTCATCTCCACCGTGTAGAAGTTGGCCTTGCAGATGTCGTGGAGGAGACCGCAGATTGCGATGCTCTCACCCGGAGCCGCCTTCGAGCCGAAGAGATATTCGTCCAGGTAGTCGCCATCTCCGACCAGAGCCTTCAGCCGTTCATACACATGGATGCTGTGCTCCACCAGGCCGCCGGGGCGGGAGAGGTGGAAGCGGGTGGAGGCCGGGGCCTCGAAGAAGTCCGTGGTCTCCAGCCACGCCAGGAGCTTGTCTGCTCCGGGCCTGGAGATGTTCTGCCGGTAGATTTCCAAAAACTTTTCCTTCATCATAAGCACTCCTTCTGTTTTTAGGTCCCGCAAACGGGGAACGACGCCAAAAGCAGGGCACCGGATAATGCGAACAGGAGAACGTAGCTGTTCCCTTTGCTCCCTGAGCTGTCAGCCACATGGCCGAGCCAGGAAAGGATCATCACGATGAACAGCAGGACTCGGAACGCCGTCACCATAGGATCACCTTCCTCCGGCAACGCCACGGTAGCGGCCACGAGGCGCAGGGTAGGTGAGGATCGGTTGCCGGGAGCCGGGGCGCTGACGCTTCGCTCCCAGTAAAACCGGGGTACACGCCCAGCACTTCCCGCCACCGTCCCTCGCTCATCAGCCGGTTGACCTTTGCGTACCCGCGCCGCTCCATCTCAGCCTTTGCCATTGATATCAGCAGTTTTCTCATTGCCGTGTTCCTCCTTCTTGATTTCGTAGCCCAGCAGGGCCTTTTTCTGCCATAGCCGCCACCTGGATGAGCTCACAGGCCCCCAGCATAGCGGTCTTCTTGATATGAATGAGGTAATGGGGGCCACACTGGTCCTCATCTCTTTTTACGCTGGTCCAGAGGTGGTCGAGGCGCTGGTTCAGCATCTCCATCTCGGCCTGAGCCTCCTCGACCTCCTCCTTGATGAGAGCATAACCTTCGTGCGGAGAATGAGCGGCGCCGCCATGTTCTGCGGCGGCCCGTCCATACTCCTCAGTAACAAGTCGGCTGACACCATTGAACAGTTTTTGCATTACCCCTCATCCTCTCCGCCTTCAGGGGAGCCGTAGGGGTCGCCGTCCTCCTCATAGGGGTAATCCCCATCCCCGGGGTGGTCGAGCAGGTCCCCGGCCTCCTCAGCGCCTTCCTGGTGGCCTTCCTCGCCATCTTCGGCGGCGTCCGGGTCCTCCATTCGGTAGATGACCTCCTCGCAGTCCTCGCACATGATGACCACGGTGTTGGGCCCCTCGGTACAGGTCAGGGAGTGTCCGACGTGGGGAGCCAGGACCTCGGCCTTTGCGTAGAAGGGCATATCCGGGTTGGCGGCAGAGGAGAGGATCACCTTGTTGTCCGTGGTCCGCACCGTGTAGTTCCCCATAGCCTCCAGGACCTTCATCTCGCAGTCGATGAACTGTCTCAGCCAGTTGTAGGCCTCCCGGTCCCCGCCGGTCCCTTCGGGCGGCCGCCGGCCTCTTCGGGCTCGACCTCACTGTACTCAGCGTCGATCACCTCGGACTCAGAGGCCGGGAGCCCCCGGGTGTCGGCCAGGTGGTCGTTCCCGGCCTTCTCCCCGTCGAAGATGGAGGTCTGCCCGTCATCAATGGGCCGCATGACATAGGTGCAGGTCTCCTTGTCCCATACCAGCTCATAGTTCCCGGCGAGGGTGCCGGTTTTCTTCTCCTTCCGCTGGATGACCGCGGTAACGGTGTGGTCAAACTTGGGCTTGGTGATGGATCGGGTCTGCTGTCCGATCCCCCGCACAGAGAAGTCCGGCGCGGAGTCCGGTGTGAGGGTGATCTTCACCTTCACGTTGACCTCGGCCACGTCCTGGCTGGTCTCATCCATCCCCTGGAGGGTGGCGCGGAGCACCTGGTCGAAGTCGGAGCACAGAGCATTGAAGGTGTCGCTCTTCAGCGACAGGGGCAGATCATTTTTGTTGCACATGACAATTCCTCCTATGTGTTTTTCTTGATGTACTGGTTGCGGCAGTATTCGGAGCAGAAGTCCCGCCACGTCCCGCCGACCTTGATAGCCGTCCAGCCCATTTCAAAGAGCCGGGTCTGGACTCCCCGGAAGTCCGGGTTGGAGTCCTCGAAGGGGAAGCGGAGGATGTGGCCGCAGTTGTCGCAGGCGCACACCACGTCTCCCTCGCCGAAGATTTGGCCCCACTCTACTTCCTTACTCATTCGACCGGCGCCTCCTTCCACGCTTCCAGGGCTTCTTTGCAAGAGCCGGATTCAGCACAGTACCACGGCTGACCTCCGAAGTTGTGAACTCCGCGCCGGTCTTCCGGGAGAGGGCAATAGGCGCACAGCTCTTCGTCGAACTTATCTACGATCTCTTTGTCGGTCATATTGGAGTAGAACTCCCCGTTGGTAAGCCGTTCCGCCACCCAAACCCGCTTTCCTCTGACGAAGAGGTTTGCCATCCTAACCTGCCAGCTTTGAACAAATCCGAAGTGGACCGTTCTCTCGGGAGACGTGAAGCCGCCGTATTGAACGATGAAATGCCGATGCTCGAAGAGCTCATCAATACTGGTGACCAGCTTCCCCTTCTTGAACTTCCGCTTACTCACCAGCTCCACCTCCTCCCGGCGGGTCCAGGTGGATGTACTCGGAGAGGAAGACCACGGTGCGGGGTTTCCTGGAGTAGAACTTCCTCACCGACGCATCCACCACCTGGGCGTCATCCTTATAGGCCACCTGGTTCAGGCTGTCGGCGATGACCTTCAGCACGTTGTCTGTGTCCGGCTTTTTAGTGGGCCGGATCGTGCCGTCCTCCATGAGCCGTTGCTGTTTCTTGCTCTTGCTGGACGGGATGGGGTAGTAGGCAATCACACGAAGATCCAACTGCGAATCGTCAGGAAGCGATGGCCCTTACACTGGCGCATATACTCGGTCCTGACAAGGTTCTCATAGATGATGGTGTCATCCGGCGTCCGGGTCACAGTCCTGTCGCCGTGCCTCTCCACCCGGGGGCGCCCCTTCCCCTTCGGCTCCCCGGGGATCATAAACTTAACTCTCATTGCGCGGTTCCTCGAACTCGACGAAGTAATCATAGGACCGCTTGCTGTCCCGCTCCTGTTTGGTGATACGAACAACATAGTCGTTCTTTACCAGGATGAGGGCAAGGGTCTCCCGATCCTCCGCCTTGCCGATCTTGACTTTGTACTTCATAAGGACCCCTCCAAAAATTTCTCCATATCGTCAAACCGCCTGGAGGCCTCAGCCTTTCTCCAGGATGTTCCCTTGAACTCCATAGGGTAGCACACCTCGAAAATGCGGTCGTAAATGCGGGGAATACCTGATGTCTGAGCATTTCATCATCTCATCCACGGTCAGGTTGGTGGTCAGGATCATGGGGAGCCGTGCGCGGTATCTGCTGTCGATGATGTCATAGACACGTTCCAGAGCATAGTCCGTGCCGCGCTCGGCCCCCAGGTCATCAATAATCAGAAGCCTCGCCCTGTTCAGGCGAGATGAAGGCGTTTGCGGTTTCCCGGTTCTTCAGGTCGGCGGAGTCCACGATCTTCACGAAAGAGGTCATAACCGTCGGGACTTTCCGATCCAACAGGTAGTTCGCTATGCAGGCCGCCGCAAAGGTCTTCCCGGTCCCCACATTCCCGTACATGAGGAGCCCCTGGTTCTTCTTCACCATCTCGGGGAACGCCTCGGCATACCGGCGGCAGAGCCGGAGGTTCCGGGCGTTGTTCTTCGTCTGGCGGAAGGTGTCGAAGGTGGATTCCCGGAACTTCTCATCCATCAGGGAGTTGATGCGGAGCCGCTTGATCTGCTCCATGTCTGCCCGGGCCTGTTCCTCGGCCTTGCGGCGCTCCTCCGCCTCCTGGCGGCACTTACAGGTCGTTGCCACCTTCAGGGGCTCAGGAAAGAGCTCCCCGGTCAAGATCGTCTGCTTTGGGGTGTGGCACTTCCCGCAATAGAGAAGGCCGTCCTCGCCTATGTAGTCCGGCGGGCCCCCGGCTTGCTCCGATTCCTTCCGCTGGTTCTCGATCCCACGGGCGGCAAGGTTCTTCAGAAAGCCGGAGAGATTCAGCCCTGCTTCCTCCATCATGCGTCACCCCCTTCATACTCTTTGAACGGATTTCCCTCCGTAGAGGGCCGCCTGACAATCACCCCGGGGTACTTCTTCTCCACCCGGTCCACCACCCAGCTCAGGATCGCCCGGTAGTCATCCTTGTAGGCCTTCCCCTTTGAGCCCTTGTATAGGTCCAGTTCCTTTACCATCAGGTCCGCGGCCTGTTTCCCATACTCGGTGCACAGCTTTTGGTACTCGGCTTCGGTGAGGTGGACAAACTCAGCCATCCTCACAGTCTCCCGCTTCGGCTTTTTCCGCTTTACGGGTTGCTGACCTTCCTGGGGTCTCCTTCGGCCGGGGGCGGCGGGGTTCCGCCGGCGGGCTCACCCTCTGCTTCCGGCTCCGGCGGGGCTTGCTGGGGCGGTTGTCCCGCTTGGGGGTCTTTTCGGTTCTTTGCTCTTTCATCGCGCTTCCTCCTGGCGTCATAGTCCCGCTTCCTTCGGAACTTGTACCACTGTTCCTGCCACTCTGACCAGTCGTGGAGGTAGATGATCCCGCCCACATCGTCGAGCCAGCCGGAGGAAAACAGGGCCGATACCACCTTTTCAGGTGGTATTTCCGTCTTCCCGTAAAAGACTTCGGCGACATCGCCTTTGTCAGCGTCCTCGATCCTGCCGTTTTCGTCCGCATTGTTGAGCCCCAAAACCACAGGAAATTCAGAACACCCAACGCCTCAGCCTTCGAGCAGTCCAGCATCTTGGACAGCCGCCTCAGTTTTTTTCCGTCAACGTGGTCGTGAACGCTTATCCAGGCCATCTACTCACCTCTTTCCTTTTCCAGGGGCGCGGAGCGCCCCTGGGGTTTACTGGTCCTCGGGCTCCCCAACCTGGTCGGGTTCCTCTGCGGGGAAGGATCAGCGGCGAGGCTCTGGATGGTGCTGACCAGCTCCTCCATGATCGTGTTGTAGGTGGAAACCTTCATGCCGGTGGTGCTGTTCAAGCCGTGGCTCTGGATCAGCGTCAGGATGGCCTTGTTCCCCTCATCCTTGCCGAGGTGGTCATGGGCCATCTTGAAGAGGGCCTGTCTCTGCTCCTGGGAGATCGGCGGGTCCTCCGGCTCGGGATCGGCCCCGGTTTCATCAATCACGGTGTAATCGGCCGGGATCGCGCCGGCGACCACCATCTCATCCTCGGAGTAGGTGCCCTGGAAGTCGCGGGGGAAAGCCTCGCGGCAACACTGGCTGACGGCGACCTTGTTAATCATGGTGGCCGGTTTGCTCTTCCAGTTCGCCATGTTCTTGTCGTACTCGGAGAGGGCCACTTCCTTGTAGGCGGTGAACTCCTTACCGTTGCGGACGTAGGTGATCCGGCACCAGCCGCCCAGCAACTTCTCCCCTGGATAGGGGCAACAGCCCTCCTTTTTCACGATCTCATCCCCGCGAAGGACCAGGATTCCGTCTTCCTTGTGCTGGAAGCCCGGGTTCTCCACCGCTCTGCGGAGGTAGGTCCCCTTGCCGACCACAATCTGCGCGGGATCGTCCTTGCTGTACTTAATCAGGTAAACCTCGCCGTTGACCAGGGGATTCATGCCCTGGTTCTTGCAGGTGTTCATAAAGAGCACAATTTCCTGGTCGCTGACCAGATCAGCGCGGCCGCGCACCAGGTACTTCTTTACGAACGGGAGGTCCAGGGCCACTTGGGAACCGGCGACCTCGTAGATGACCGACAGCGCATTGGCCTCGGCCTTGCTCATTGCATTACTCATGCTTTACTCCCCCTAAAGTTCATTCTGTTTTTTTCGGTGTACTCCACACCTGGAATGGTGATTCCGCCTTTGGTTGCCCGGATGAGCCGCATGATCGCGGCCTGGTCCACCGGCCGGATAACTGCCCCCATGATGGAAACCGGAACTTTCTCTTCGTCAATCCCGGTGATCTCCCAATCCTTGGTGACAGTTACTCCCGCCGTCTTCTTGGGGGCGGGAGCATAGACGCCGTTCTTCGCGGCGCTCTCCGCAACCTCGGCTTCCATCAAAGCGGCGTAGGCCTCGCTGTTCCGACCCTCGGACTCCAGAGCGATAGCCTCCGCCTCCTTACGGCGCTGTTCCTCCTCAGCAGCTCTCCGGGCCTCTTCCTCAGCCAGTCTCCGCCGCCGATCCTCCTCCAGACGGTAGGCGCCCATCTTATTCTTCAGAGCCTTCTCCGCCTCCTGGAGGGGGGATAACATCATCTTCTCGCGGTTGCAGATTTCTTTGTGGGCGTCACTGGCCCGCTTCTTCATGGGGGCGAAGAACTCCGCCACCTTCTTGGCCTGGGCCTTGATCGCAAGTCCGATCTTGGCCGCCTCCTCGAAATCGTCCTCAGAGGCGATCACCATGCCCTCGACCTGGATCGTGACACCGGACACCTCCTGACGGATGGCGATTTCGTTCTCACTGGTGGGCTGACCCACCTGGGCCACAACAGTTTCTTTTTGCCATAGACTGATTACCTCCAAAAATATTTTTGTTTGTACTTCAGCACCGTCAGAAGGGAGCTGAACACTTGCCAGCTTTCCGCCCCTCCATCGAGCACCAGGAAGTCGAATGTGCCGTCCCTCTTCAGGTGGAGCGCCGCCGTCTTCTTCGGCTCCGCGCCCAGGCTGTCGAGGGCCTTTTTTCATAGGCTTTTAACTGGACCTTCACCAGCATTTCTTCAATCTGCTGGGTGGTCTTGTAGTCAACGAGGTGGAGCTGTCCGCCGATGTCGCAGATCAGGTCCGCAGTCCCGGCATACCCCATGAATTTGTGGTAGAGCCGGTATTCCGAAGCGATGGGCTTCACGTTAAATTCCCGATACCATCTCAGGAAGGCGGTGAAGTAGCCGGAGAACTCGGGGTCGATGTCTTCAATGCCGAAGCTGATGTAATTCTCGATGGCATTGTGGACCGCCGTTCCTTGTCAGCCGCCCGGTTGAGCACCCTGGGCTCGACGCTTCGGTATGTCTCATCGGACAACGGCTTCATCACCTGGGTCACACTCGGGAGCTCGATCCCCTTCAGCCGGTAGATATGCCGCCGGTCATCGAAGGTGAGCACCTTCGCGGTGTCTGGAAGCACTACCATCGGTCCACCTCGGCAACTCCGGTCCGGGCCCCAAACCGATCCTTCAGGATGTCCAGGGCGGCGTCTCCGGCGCAATCCTCCAGGTGGTAGTAATCGCCGTCCACCTCCATGTACTCATCCCCCGGAACAATGGGCTCCCCACAATGTTTGCAGGTGTAGACCGCCGGCGGATCAGGCGCGTTGGGGCACCTGGGATCACATGGGGTTCTCATGCAGATCGCGCACATTCTCTGCACCTCCCGTTGATCGCGGCCCGGAAGCAGGCCTCCATGATCTCATCCTCCAGGAGTAGGGGGGCGTAGTCTTCCGGCAAGCCCTTCACCCGGATCTTCTGCTCGGTCAGCTTGACCGCTTCCTCGACGAGGGAATCAGGGGCTTCCAGCCCCATTCGGGCCTCTGCACGTCCTCTCGCTTCGGTGATCTCAGTCTCGCTCACGCTTGCACACCTCAGCTTTCATAGGGATTTTCGGCACTCCAGTCCCACGTCGTTCCGGCGTGGTACTCGGTCGTGAAATGGTTGTGGCGGCCGTCTCCCCAAAAGTACAGGTACTCCTCCGGCAGGATTCGGCCAACTTCTTCAGCTCCGGCTTTCTCCAGGGACCACCGATCCAGAACATCCCGGACCAGCCATTCGATATGCGGGTCCACGGGATTGTCTCGCTGTAACCGTGGAACTGGCTGTCCTGCGTCACCACCTCCACGATGGTGTCAGGGAAGAAGGCCTCCGCGCTGTCTACCCGGTTCAAAATGCACCAGGCCACCGCCGCCATCTCCATGTCGGAATGAGTGATAAGAGCTTCCCCGTATACCGTCTTCGCTATGGCGGCCACATCCTCATCGGAATAGAGGGGTGATCTCCTCGCTCACGGCCACAACCTCCTCTGCCTGTTCAAGGACCTGCACCGTGGTGGATGGGGCCAGGGAGTAAACAGGGACCGGAATTGCCGTCTCCGGCGCTTCCGCCTGATCCGGGAGGGCCGCGGCCACCAGGGTCACAATTCCGATTGCGAACAGGGAGACCGCTGTGATCCTCGATGGGTACATTGTCCGCCGCCGGCGTCTCCGGCGTCTCGCCGCCTGGGGGCTACGCCGGTACTGTGCAATTTCCGTCATTGGTCTGATTTCCTTTCTGTCCAAACTCCAACAGGGTGAAACGAAGATGCCGATGTCGAGCTTGGTCTGCTCCAGAGCCTTGTCCAGCTCCGCTTCGCTTTTGATCCCGTACTCATCTTCCAGCCACTTCAGGGCCGCTTCAGCTTTGGTCATTTGGCCTCACCGTCCCTGAGCTGCTTTTCGCAAAGAAGCTGGAGCTCGGCGACCGATTTAGAGAGCTTCCCGAGGTAGTCCACGATCTCCCACATTTTGGGGACCTCCTGGCCGTCGATCATCTCCGTCGGCCGCGATGTCAACGAGTTGCTGTTTCACCTGTTCGATCTTTCCGGTGGATAGGCCTTGAAGAATACCCAGGGTGACGCGCTCAATCGGGGCAACTTCTGTTGCCAGGTCCAGGTCCCGGCCCAGCGGACACTCCTTCTTGCAGTAGTTGGTCCTCAGCTCCGGGCACCCGTAAAGCTCCGCCATATCGTCTACCAGGTCAACGGGCACGACCTTGGTGATCCCCAGCTCATGCTTCGCCAGCGAGGACTCCGAGATGCCGAGAGTTCAGCGGCCCCGGCCCTGCTGTTCAGGCGCTCGTTGTGTACTGCCGCCTCTTTCCTGCAACGAAAGTAGATGGTCTCATTCCCGATCTTACCGGCGCTATCCATTTCGCTCACCTCCCGCCTTTGGTAAAATTAGAACATCAGGTGCAGGGCGCCTCGCTGTCGGCTTCGTTGCCTTTCGGCAATTCTTCTTCCTTCACATTGCCTTTCGGTAACTTCCCGTCAAAAAAAATAGCGTTCACCTTGTCCTGGTCAAGTTCCAGGGCCTCGGCTACCAGCATGATCTCTTCGGGCTTGAACCGAACCTCTCCGCGCTCTTTTCTTCGAGTAGGAAACCGTTGAAACACCCAGGGTTTTTGCCATCTGCTCCTGGGTGAATCCCTTTGCGGGTCCGCTCCACCTTCAGCTCAATCGCAATCATCTTCATCACCTCCATTCCCGATGTGCTTTCAGTATAACTTGTCTTTTGGTAATTGTCAATAACGAAAATTATAATAGTGGTAAGTCAGGTTCATTTTTTCAATTTTCAATGCTATAATGGAAAATCATTTGCGAGGTGTAGGAATATGAATGTGTTTTCTGAACGGTTGCGCCAGATTTTGGACCGGCGGGGAGTGAGCCAGGATTGGCTTGCCCGCCAGATTCACGCTACCCCGGCGACGGTTTCCAGGTACTTGACCAGTGACCGCGTTCCTCGCGGTGAGAATGTTGCCGCCGTTTCGAGCGCGCTGAACGTGTCCGCCGACTACCTCCTGGGCCTCATCGACGATGAGTGCACCCTGAAGAGGATCGCCGATCTGGACTCGATGTTGAAGTGAGCCTCCTTGTTTCCTGCTACCGGAAGGCCAGCTCATCCGACCAGCGGGTGATCTGGACCCTTCTCGACAAATACATGACGCCGGAGGAAAGGGGAGTCTTGCAGAAGCTCTTAGAGTACGCCAACGAGAGCGCCGTATAATTCCCTTTCCGGGTGGCGGGAAGGATGGATCAACATGAGGACGCTATCTGGAAACGAAAACTTTTGGTTCGACGGTATGCCGTTGCCCCACCTGGTCGGTGACTTTTGGGCGTGGAGTTCTTCTGATCTGCTGAAGGGCACCCTGCGGGGAGCCCCCTTGCGGAGTTCATCGTCGCTACGGCCATAGGGGGGAGAATACAAGCGAGGCCCATGAGGATCGGCAGGCATGGGACCTGGAGATGATCTGTGGGGGAGGGGTCTGCAAAATCGAGGTCAAGTCCTCCGCCTACATCAATGCTGGGGCACGGGATGGTCTTTCATCTGTTTCCTTCAGCATCGCCCCCAGCCGGCGGAGTGAGCTTGGGAAGAAGGTGCTCGACAAGGATCAGGCCCGCCGCGCCTCCGATGTCTACGTCTTTTGCCTGTTCGCCAGCAAGGACCGGGAGGCGGCCAACCCCCTCATCCTGGATGACTGGCAGTTCATCGTGATCCCCACCCCCACGCTTGACTGGTCCTGCCCGGGTCAGAAAACAATTTCCCTGCGCTCCCTGCTGAAGCTGAGATCGGCCAGCGTGGACTACGGCAACCTCGCTCCGGCCATCGAAGCGGCAAACCGGGCGGCGAAGGATATTCGTGATTATATACAAAGTTTTTACCCCCCCCGATTTGGTGTATTTTGACGATATGCACAATTCCGCCCTCTGCCGTGCCGGTGAGGGCGGTTCTTTTACTCTGGTTCTGGTGCCGGTACTGTTTATGGTTATGGTGCTGGTTATGGTACTGGTTATGGTTACGAGGGATTTTCCACCGACCTTTCGCGTGACTGTCACGCATTTTCTGAGCGGACTGTCCGCTGGATGGTCGCAAAATTATTGCCGGAGGGTTTGATATGCCGAAGAAGAGAGGGAGCAACGAGGGAGTTTTTTGAATCCGGGGGCGAGGCGGTTCCGGCCCCAGGAGGTCATGCCGAGGAAACTGAAGGCGGCCATCTACGTCCGGGTCTCCACCCGGTATCAGGTGGACAAGGACAGCTTGCCCTTCCAGAAGGAAGAGCTCATCAACTACATCAAGTACGCCCTGAACATCGAGGACTATGAAATCTTAGAGGACGCCGGGTACTCTGCAAAGAACACCTCCCGGCCGAAGTTCCAGGAGATGATGAGCCGTATCAGGAACAACGAGTTCACCCACCTGGTAGTCTACAAGATCGACCGGATCAGCCGAAACCTTCTGGACTTCGCGCAGATGTATGAAGAGCTCCAGAAGCACAACTGCTCCTTCGTCTCGAAGGTGGAGCAGTTCGATACCTCCACCGCTATGGGAGAGGCGATGACCAGGATCGTGCTGGTGTTCGCGGAGCTGGAGCGGAAGATGACCGGGGAGAGAGTCACGGCCATCATGTTCTCCCGGGCCGAAAAAGGCCTCTGGAATGGAGCTCCCATACCCATCGGGTATAAATGGAGCGAGGAGAAGAAATACCCCGTTGTGGACCCTGAAGAGGCCAAGGTCGTGCGTTACATCTTCGACAGGTATATTTCGGAGAGCGCCCTGAAGGTGTCCTATGACCTCGCGGCAAACAGCGTGAAAACGAAGAGGAGGGGAGTGGACCAGCAAAACGGTCCGCGATGTGATCCGTAATCCCTTCTACAAGGGGACCTACCGCTACAACCACAAAACGCAGACCGGAACGGAAAAGCCCCTGTCTGAGCAGATCATCATAGAGTGCAACCATGAGCCGATCATCAGCGAGGAGGTCTGGAGCCGAGCCAATGCCATCATGGACACCAACGCCGAGAGGTCCGTCGCCCACCTGCGGAACAACATCAAGTACACGCACATCTTCTCGAAGATGCTGAAGTGCTGGTACTGCGGCATGACGATGGGCGCCGGCCTGGACCGCCCCAGGTCCGACGGCTACCGGCCCTCCAAATATTACTGCACCTCCCACAACCGGAAGCAGGGATGCCCCAACCGCTACATCTCCGACATCATCATCGGCCCCTTCGTCCTGAACTACCTCGCCAACATGGTCCAGGCGGCGCAGAGCGTGTCCAAGAGGACCAGGGCGGACACCCTGGAGAAAATGCTTCTGCGCGGAAAGTTCTTCTCCAACGTGGACCACATCGAGAGGGAGGGCTTGCTGACCACGTTCAACAACATGGTCTACGGGGTGGCCCGGGCAGACTTCGATCCGAAGAAGGACCAGCAGGATGAGCCCAACAACGCGGAGCTGGATCTTCTGGCCTCCGAGAGGGAGAAGTACATTCGCGCCCTGGATCGTCTGCAATCCCTTTACCTGTTCTCTGATGACGGCATTTCGGAGAAGGACTACATTGTGCAGAAGGGGAACTGGAAGATAAGCTGGAGTCGGTCAACCGGCGGATCGCGGAAATCCAGGAGAGGCGCCGGAGGATGACGCCGACCTCTTGCAGAAGGCCACCCGGTTCTACATCCAGAACGAACTCGTTAAGAAGCGGTCCCTGGATTTCAAAAAGGCCGTCTCCGTCTTTGACAAGGAGAGCCTAAAGGATTTCTTCAGCTCCGTGATCGACACCATGACCGTGAAGGACGGGCGGGTGAAAGCCATCCGGTTCAAGAACGGGCTCACCAACGTGTTCGTCTACAAAGACGAAACCGGCCCGGAAGAGCATGAGAGCGCCGTGGAAGCGTCAGAATAAATCCCCGGGGAGTTTTTCCCCCGGGGATTTCCCGTGCCTCTCAGGGCCTCCTATTCGCTCATAAACTCGATGAGGCGGTCCAGGCGCTTCAGGTGTGCGCGGAGGTTTGCCAGCCTCTTCTCGTCCGGGATCACCGCGGCCTTCTCCTCTTCGGTCAGGTCGAAGTTGATGTCCGCGCAGTAGGTCACGACATCGGCGAGGGTGTCCAGGTCCTCCGGCGCATCAACTCCCTGGCTGTCGAAGCGGATCAACTGGCGGTGAATCACATCCAGCTTCAGCGGGTAGTCGCTCCTGTCGAAGTAGCTCAGGATCATGCGGGCCTCCGCTTTCTTCAGGTTGATCCCCGGGTACACATCCTCGAAGAGCGCAATCAGCATACCGGGGAAACATCTACATAGAACTTTGCCACAATTACATCCTCCTCATTCTCAGGACCTTAAAAGGGAATACGCGGCTTCGGCCGGAATACATAGGGGCGATCAGTACCCCCCCCCGCTTTTGTGGCCTATGGTAACGTAGGCGGTCCCTCTGCTGTTCAGCTCCAGGTCAACGGGGGCGCCGCAGGACAGACAGTTCATCGTGAACTGGGGATCGCTGATGTTGGTCATGTACTTGTACTTGCTCCCGCACTTGCAGTAGAGATGGACCGGCTTCAGGTCGTGGAGATCGGTGCGGTGGCCGCAGTCGCACTTGTGGAAGGTCAGGGGGTACTTGGGCTGTACCCCTTTCTCCTTCCCGCAGGCCTCGCACCGGATGAAAGAAAGCCCTTGTAGGACTCCCGCTCCTCTTCTCTCCCGCCGGCGGCCGCCGGTGTGCTCCAGGTCTCCCGGGCTCCGAACATCGACTCCACGCGGCTCCGGGTGGGCTTCTGAGGCTCCGGCTCCGGGCGCGGCTCCTCCGGGGGATCAGCACACTTCAGCCCCGATAGGTGGGGCGCCTCGTCTTCACTGGAGGCGAGCTGTACTGCCACCCGGATCAGGTTCTTCGCTCGGTCCGGCGACATCTCGAAGGACATTTCTGCGAACGGGGTTTTGATCGACACATTCATGGGGTTTCCTCGCTTTCTTTTCTTCAGATTAGACGTACTTCGCATAGCGTTCACTGATCCCGGCCACCCATTCCTTGTCCAGCCGATCCAGGTATGTGCTCCACGCCCGCTTCCCGCTGTTCCACCACCAGCCCCGGCTCTTCAGCGCCACCATGAGCTGTCGGGCCGGTTTCATCGTGAAGCGGATATAGGCGCGGTCCCCTTCGGTAAAGGCGGTCAGGTCCGCGTTCTCGAAGAACACTTCCGGCCTGATCTCCTTGACCTTCCCCTCCTTCGAGGCGAGGTAGAGCTTGTAGATGTTGCTGTTCTTCCGCCACCTGTACTTCGGTTGCATAGCTTCAAACAGCTCGATGAACTTGGCGTTGTCCACCATCGCAAGCTCTGCCAAGGAAGCGGTGGGGTCCAGCTCCGGCCGGCTGTCCGCAAACTCGATGGTCCTCAGCAGAGGCCCGCTTGCTGTCCTCGGACTCCGGGCGCTGGATCTGGCTCTCCATGTCCTTGAACCATTCGACAAACTCAGCCGACAGGCGCAGGATCATGTCGCTGTGGTCCAGCTTCTTCGGGTTGTAGCCGGATGGCCCGGCCACCATCACACTGACGTGCCTTGCCTCGTGCCGGAGCTGTTCACTGAGCTTCTGGTAAATCTGATCGACGATCTTCTGCTTCTTCTCGTCGGAGATCGGCCAGGAAAGCACTCTCTCGCAGTAGCTCTCATAGCTGGTAACGGAGAGGTCGCCGCGCTTCCCGCCCATGCTGTTCATGTTGGCCTGGTGCACCAGGGAGGGGTCCAGGGTCCGAATGGAGATTTCCACAGTATCACCCCCTCAGATGGTCGCCCCGTACTTCTTCAGGGCTTTCCGCAGGCCGTTGAGCAGATTTGGATTTGCCTTTACCGCGGCAACAGTCAGGCCGACGGCCGCCAGCGTTTCCTCCAGCTCGTAGGTGTACCCGAACTCGTGATTTGCCAGCTCGGTGCTGAACATATCCAGGATGAAGCCCTCGCCGGTGGTATCGCCCACAATGGCCGCCTCCTTCTCCCGGTCAAAGCGGGCCATCATCTCCTTCAGGCTGTCGGAGTCTGTCTTCCGGTAGTACATCCCGCCGGGGCCCGGTAGATCAGCTTCGTGTCGCCGTGCTTCAGACCCAGCTTCTTCATACCCTCATCAAACTGCTCCTGGCCGAAGGCGAAGAAGCAGGGGAAGGAGTTGAACTCCTTTTGCTGTCTGTCCTGCATTTCCTGATAAGCGTTCATGGTCAATCCTCCACATATCTCTTGATGTACCAGGGGAGGAGCTTTTCGGCTTCCTCCAGGAACTCCCGGTCCGCGTAGGGGTCAAATAGGTCCTGTTCCTCAAAGACCGCTTTGGTAACGTAGTGGGCGGCCCATCCTGCGGTGTCCGTCCGGCAATGGGTGAACTGGTCCGGCCCCAGCCGGTGGGACACACTCTTCATTGCATGGAGGGCGATTTCTTTGTACCAGTCCACGGGCAGGCGCCGAAATAGCCCCGGCTTTTCACGGAGATCCCTGGGCTCCAACCACGCTATCGACATGAGATTGTGAAACTTCTCCGCCGGCTTCTTCAGCTCGGAGTCATCCACCAGGGATTGGCCTCCAGGGAAGCGGTAGATCGGCGTCTCATCCCCTCCGGCGAGAATCTGTACTCCGCAGAGGTAGGCGTCGTACCCACGGCTGTGGATCACCGGCGGCCATCTTCTGTCAGTCATCGCTCTTCACCTCCTCTCGGCTCGGCTTCCCGTCCATGCCCTGATCCGGGCAGTCTCCATTGCAGGCACAGGTGTCGCAGTCGTAGCTCCCGTTCTGGCAGTTGTTCACCGTGCTGTCATCCAGGTATGCGTTCCCCTGGGTGTCGCCATTCCTGACCAGTTGCATAATCGAGTCCCGGGCCCATGCCGGGAGGCTCTGGAAGTCAACCGGATCATCGCCGCAGAGGACCTTGATCTCCAACCGCCACCGATATGTTCTCCGCATATCCGCTCACCTCCTCAGTCCATCTGGTAGTACATCCCGGCGTCATACCCGCGTTCCTCCAGGAAGTCGTGCATGGCCTCCGCCGCCTTGGTCCGCCTGAAGCCCTGCCCCACCCCGGGGATGGAGAAGATGAAACAGCATTTGGTGAACGAGGTCCAGACGGAGCACCCAACGCCGGCGGTCTTCGCCGCGATCTCGACCTTCTCCTTGTTCCACCGGGGAGGTAGAGCGTCGCGGAATCGAAGTTGCAGGTTCCGCCGTCATCGTCCCCGGCGTGATCCAGGCCGTAGGCCTTGGCCTCCTTCAGGTCCTCCGCCAGCTTCTTGTACCGCCCCTTCAGCTCCGGGGTGTGGTAATACTTCTTCAGGCGCTCGAAGTGGGCCAGGGCGGTCTCCTCATACTCACACTGGATGGAGTCAACCTCCTCCATCCCCGGGCCGTTGGTAAACAGCACGACCTCGAACTTCCCGTCCGGGAGCTGGGCCGCGCTCAGGGTCGCCATCCGGCCATCGGCCAGCCGGATGCCTTCGTCCTTCTTGATCTGCTTCGTCATCGTGAAAACCTCCTTCGCATTGGGGCGGTGCTTCTTCATCATGGCAACCGCCTGATCCAGGCTATCGAAATATCCTGCGGTACTGCTGGGGTGCTGGATGCCGGCGTCATCTTCGATCACCGAGTACCAGTTCTGGAAGAGCCGGTCATCGGACATAGCCACCACCATGTGGAGCTCCGCGCCGTCTCTGAACTTCTTGCACACCGTCATATCAGGTCAGCTCCTTCCCGGTCAAACATCCAGGCACATACAATGGTAGGCATACCAGCGGCCCCGCCGCTCGAAGAGCCGATACCAGGAGGTAAATGCCAGGCCGGTGCAGTCGTAGGGAGAATTGATGGGCGGCCGGTATTCAACATCCTCGAAGTAGCTTTTTGGCCCCCTCCCTGCTGTCGATGGTCTCCGGCAGGGCCACAAGGTAGACACAGCTTTCTCCGTCGCTCCAGATTGCCCGGTAGCCATCGTCTGTCTGGCGGTGGGTGTACTTTCGGATCGCCCGCTTCACCGCTACGGTGAAGTCGATTGGGAGTGCAGTTTCAAGGGCCAGGGAGAGGAAAGAGTAGGCCATCCGCAGATCTGTGTTTCCTCTGATCGTGGGGTACTCGTTCATGGTAAAACCTCCTTAATGGTCCCGCCGGTGGGCTTACTGCTCACCGGCGGGCGTGTTGTCTCGAATTTTCTCCAGCCGGGAGGCCAGAGCTTCGGCGTACTCATAGGCCGTCTTCTCGTTCCGGTGGTCCTTCACCGCTTTGGTGAACTCAGGGGAGGAGGGATCGTCAGCCAGTTCCACAACGGAAGCGGCGGCCTCTTCCATCTTCTCCCGGTAGCCGTAGGCGGAGTCCCGGGCCATCTGGATTCAGTCGGTCAGATCATCGGCAGAGGGACCTTGTCCGCCAGGGAAGCGACCTTGCCTTTCAGGTAGGCGATTTCGGCGTCCTTTTCTTCGGCCACCTCATGGGCGGCGGCGTGGGCGGCTTCGTAGTCCTTCTCACTCTCTGCCAGAGCTTCCCTCAGATTCTCGATGTCGCCCCGAGCGATCCTGAGCTGAGTAAGAACGTCTTGGTGCTCCCCGATCTCCTGGTGCAGCTTCTCCTCCAACTCCTTCACCTGGGCCCGGAGCTTATCGTTCTCCTCGGAGTAATGGAGGAGGGACTGCTTCATGGAGCAAGCAAAAGTCGTTCTCGATGTTCCGCTCGGCAATCTCGAAGCACCCTTCCAGGGCGGTCCCGATGTAGCTGTCAGGGCCCAGGGCCTCGACAATGGCCTTGATCTTCTTCGCGCTCCTGGTCCTTCGTCGCTGTCACATTCGTGGAAACGAGCTCGATGTGGAAGATGTCGGGGAGCAGGAAGGCCGCTTCCCTTGAATCCGGCCTTGAAGGACCGCTCCGCTACCCGATTATCAGGGGCAGTAACGGTGGCGGTCATCATCTCATCCATCCCGGGGACCGATAGCTGATCTTGTATGCGTTCATACCATTTACCTCCAACTTGCTTTCCGGTAAGTTTCTTTCCATGCTTATATTATAGCTTGCCTTTCGGTAATTGTCAAACCTTTTGATTAAATTTCTTAAATTTTTTATCAGCCTTAACGGAACAATTAACCGTGTAGGCGAAAAAAGAAAACACCTGGGAAAAACCCAGGTGTTTCGGGCACTATTCAGAATCAGTTAAACTCAGACCAACGGACAGCCGTAGGTGTCCACAAAGGCCAGGGGCTGGGCGGGCCGGGCGGCGCTGAGGGCCGCGACCTCCCGGCAGTACTGGAGCTGGCGGGAGATGTCCTCCGGGGAAATTCGGGTGGTCTGCTGTCTCATAGATCGCAACCTCCTGAGGGGGATTGTCCGGCCCCTCCTGCTGCATGGAGACACCGATCGAATAATCATACCATTTTTCCCGAAAAAGCACAAGGCCGGACTTTTGCTTTTCGCCGCTTTTCCACCCGGTCCCCGCAGGGCGCGGCTCTCCGCCCCTCCCTGGAAAAATGCGGGCCCCCTCGCGGTTTTCCGTTGCGTTTCTCTCAAAAGGGTGATAGAATGAATCGTTAAATGGTTACACTGGAGGGAGACGTATCTCTCTCCTTCCCAACAGAGAGAAAAAGGGGGCTGTGCCATGCGGGTGCTGGTCATTGAGAAGGCGGCCGTAAAGCAGAACATCAGGGTGGTGAAGCGCCGTGCCGGAGGGGCCGCCGTCTACGGCGTCCTCTCGGGAGACGCCGGGGGCGCCGGCATCGCCGAGATGGCCGAGCTGCTCCGGGCCGAGGGCATCGGCCGCTTCGCCGTCAGCGAGGCGGAGGAGGCCGAGGCGCTGCGGAAGGCCGGCTTTGTGGACGAGGAGATCCTGATGCTCCGCTGCACCACCGACCGGGAGGAGCTGGAGCAGCTGGTGGATCTGAACGTGGTGTGCACCATCTCCTCGGTGGACACGGGGATGGCCCTCAACGCGGTGGCGGAGAACCGCTCCACCGTGGTGGAGGCCCACATCCAGGTGGACACCGGCCTGGGCTTCGGCGGCTTCCTGGTCGGCGAGCCGGAGAAGATCCTGCTGGCCTACCGCTCCCTGCCCAACGTGGCCCTGTCCGGCATTTACACCCAGATCCACGCCGCCCCAGCCGGCCAGGAGGCGGAGCACCAGCTCCAGCAGTTCCAGCGGGTGCTGGACGCCATCCACGCCGCCGGCTTTGAGACCGGCATCGTCCACGCCGCCGGTTCCTACGCCCTGATGCACTATGATTTTGCCCGCCTGGACGCGGTGCGGGCCGGCTCGGTCCTGCTGGGCCGGTGCCGCCGCACCAAAGACGACGGGCTCTCCACCGTAGGCCACGGGGAGGCTGGCATTGCCGAGGTGCGCTGGCTGCCCAAGGGGCACACCGTGGGGGCGGAAAAGACCGCCGTTTTGAAAGCGCCCACCCGGGTAGCGGTGCTGCCGGTGGGCTACCAGAACGGCTTCGGGGTGGAGCGGCCCCGTCCCGCCGGCCTGCTGGGCACCCTGGGCCGCTGGCGGCGGGGCAGGCGGCTTTATGTCCGGGTGAACGGCCAGCGGGCCCGGGTCATCGGCTCTGTGGGCGTGAGCGAGACCCTGGTGGATGTCACCGATCTGAAGTGCTCCGCCGGAGATGTGGTCTCCTTCGACCTGGACCCCATGTACGCCCGGGGCTGTGTCCGCCAGTACCGGTGATCCTCCCTGCGATTTCAAGAAAAAGGTGTTTGATATGTCCAGAACGGTGTCTTTTCAGCCGCTGCTCTTCGGCGGCGATATCAACGTATACAGCGTGGCCCGGGCCTTTCACGAGGCCTATGGGGTGAAGAGCGTGGCCTTCGGCAAGTTCCCACCTTCCCCTGTGCCTTCAGCTCCATCATCGACTACCGCACCTGCCCCGACAATGAGGACCCCGCCGTCTTCCTCTCCAATGTAGAGAAGGTGGCCCTAGAGTTTCCCACAAGACCGTCATCGTCCTGGGCTGCGGGGACAGCTATGTGCAGCTGTGCGCCCACCTGAAGGACCAGTTTCCCCGAAACGTGGTGGCCCCCTACATCGACGGCGCCCTGCTGGACCGCCTCATCAACAAGGAGAAGTTCTACCAGCTGTGCGACCAGCACGGCATCGACCACCCGGCCACCTTTATTTATGACAAGTCCATGGGGCACGACTTCACCCTGCCCTTCGGCCCCCCTATGTGGCCAAGCCGGCCGACAGCGTGGCCTACTGGGGCACGAATTCGAGGGGGTGAAGAAGGTCTTCATCTGTCAGACCTGGGAGGAGCTGCTCCATGCCCTGGACCAGGTGTACGCCTCCGGCTACCCGGACCACATGGTGCTCCAGGAGTTCATTCCCGGGGACGACAGCTACATGCGGGTGCTCACCAACTACTCCGACCAAAATGGCCGGGTGAAGCTGATGTGCCTGGGCCACGTCCTGCTGGAGGAGCACACTCCCCCCACGGCATCGGCAACCACGCCGTCATCCTCACCGAGCACGACGAGGCCCTCTCCCTGAAGATCAAACAGCTGCTGGAGGGGCTGCACTTCACCGGCTTTTCCAACTTCGACATCAAGTACGACCAGCGGGACGGAAAGTACAAGGCCTGAGATCAACTGCCGCCAGGGCCGGAGCAACTACTATGTCACCGGGGCGGGCCACAACATCGCCAGGCTGTTGGTGGAGGACCGCATCGAGCACAGGGACCTGCCCTTCCTCATCACCAGCAACCGCTCCCTGTGGCGGAAAGGCATATCACCCCCAGATGAAGGCCCTGATCCGGGCGGGGCGTCCACCCACAGCCTGGAGTACCACCGGGACTATACCCCGGCCCGCATCTGGCGGGTATGGAAGACCCACATCGGCAACATGGTCCGCTTTGACCGCCACAACAAGGTCCCGGAGAACTGAGCAGACTGGAGGGAAGCCATGTCAACTGTCAAGACCCGCGGCGCCAAGGGCGCCAGAGAGCCCCGGGAGCCCAAGCTGGGCGTGCTGGGGGGGATGGGGCCCCAGGCCACCCAGGTGTTCTATCAGTACGTGCTGGACCGGACAGAGGCCTCCCTGCGACCAGGAGCATCTGCCCGCCCTGATCCTGTCTGACACCGGGGTCCCGGACCGGACCGCCTCCATCCTCACCGGGAACACCGAGCCTATGTACCAGCGCCTGCTGGCCGACGCCCGGCTGCTGGAGTCGGGCGGCTGCACCGTCATCGCCATCCCCTGCAACACCTCCCACTACTTCGTGGACCGCATCCAGCAGGAGATCGGCATCCCCATCCTCCACATGATCCGGGAGACCGCCCGGACCTTGGTGGCCCAGGGGAAGCGCCGCCCCGGCATCCTGGCCACCGACGGCACCATCCGCACCGGCCTGTATCAGAAGGAGTGCGCCGCCTTCGGCCTGGAGGCCGCCCCTCCGGAGCCCGCTGTCCAGCGTCTGGTCATGTCCATCATTTACGAGGAGATCAAACGGGGGGAGCGGGGCAGCCGGGAGAAATTTGCCCAGATCGACCGCGCTCTGGCCTCCATGGGCTGTGACTGCGCCATTCTGGGCTGCACCGAGCTGTCCGTCTTCCGCAGCTACCACAGCCTGCCCCCTTCTACGTGGACGCCATGGAGGTGCTGGCCGAGCTGGCCATCGTCCGCTGCGGCAAACAGCTGCGCACCATCTAAGAAAACATCTCCGGGGCGGTGCCTGCCCACGCCCGCCGTTGGAACGTACTCCGCAAATTGAAAATGGGGGTGGCGCCCCCATCCACACATGACAACACCAGGAGGTTTGCTCTATGGATCTCACGCCCCACACCCTGGGCGAATACTGCGCCCTGCTGGAGCCCCAGCTGGCCGCTCCTCTGCCCGAGGGGCTGGACCTGTCCCAGTCCGTCGCCCTGGTCTCCTGCGACAGCCAGGAGGTGGTCCCCGGCACTCTCTTTCTGTGCAAGGGCGCCCACTTCAAGGAGGCCTATCTGTCCCAGGCCGCCCAGCGGGGCGCGGTGGCCTATGTGAGCCAGACCCCCTACCCCCTGCCGTGGATCTGCCCTGCATCCTGGTGTCCGACATGCGCCAGGTGATGGCCCCCCTGGCCGACCGGTACTACGGCCATCCCTCCGGGCTCCTGTCGGTCATCGGCATCACCGGCACCAAGGGCAAGTCCTCCACCGCCTATTATCTGAAGTATATCCTGGACGAGTACCTGGCGGAGCAGGGCAGGCCGGAGAGCGGCATCATCTCCTCCATCGACACCTACGACGGGGTGGAGCGCTTCGAGTCCCACCTGACCACCCCCGAGCCCCTGGATCTCCAGCGGCACTTTGCCCACGCGGTGGCGACGGGGATCCCCTACCTCACCATGGAGGTGTCCAGCCAGGCGCTGAAGTACCACCGCACCCTGTGCACCGACTTTGCCGCCGCCTGCTTTCTCAACATCGGCTACGACCACATCTCCCCCATTGAGCACCCGGACTTTGAGGACTACTTCTCCTCCAAGCTGAACATCTTTGCCCAGGCCGACGTGTGCTGCGTCAATCTGGACTGTGACCACGCCGGCCGGGTGCTGGCACGCCGCCCAGGCGGGCAGCCGCCAGGTCATCACCTTCTCCCAGAAGGACCCGGAGGCGGACATCTATGCCTCCCAGGTGCGCAAGCGGGGGAACGACATTCTGTTCCGGGTGCGCACCCGCCGCTTTTTCCGGGAGTTCCGGCTGACTATGCCGGGGCTGTTCAACGTGGAGAACGCGCTGGCCGCCATCGCCGTGTGCGAGGGGCTGGGCATCCCGGAGCGGTGCGTCTATGTGGGGCTGATGAAGGCCCGGGTGCCCGGCCGGATGGAGGTGTACACCAATGCGGACAGCCACATCGTGGCCATTGTGGACTACGCCCACAACCGCATGAGCTTTGAGACCCTGTTCCGCTCCGTCCAGGCGGAGTACCCCGGCCGCCGGGTCGTCACCGTCTTCGGCTGTCCGGGCAAAAAGGCCCTGGACCGCCGGCGGGACCTGGGGGAGATCTCCGGCCGCTGCTCCGACCTGGTGGTGCTGACGGAGGAGGACTCCGGGGAGGAGGACACCCTGGCCATCTGCCGGGAGATCGCCTCCTATGTGGAGGCCCAGGGCTGCGACTACTCCATCGAGCCCAACCGGGGGCGAGGCCATCCGCCAGGCCGTCCTGGGCTGCTCGGAGCCCTCCGTCCTCCTCATCACCGGCAAGGGGGCGGAGACCCGCCAGAAGCGGGGCACCGAGTATATCGACACCCCCTCCGACGTGGACTACGTCCACACCTTCCTCCAGGAGTACGACGTCAAGCACGGCCTGGACGGCATGGAGAAGGTGCGCTCCCTGCTGTCCATTCTGCCCATCCTCAAGCGGGACGAGGGCCGGACCGTTGTGGTGAAATACGGCGGCTCTGCCCTGGGGGCGGAGGCGGCCACCGACACCACCCTCCAGGACGTGGCCGCCCTGCGCATGGTGGGTGTCCGGGTGGTGCTGGTCCACGGCGGCGGCAAGCACATCACCGCCGCTGATCGACACGGGCCTCATCGCCGGGGGCATGGTGCCCCAAGGTGCGGGGCTGCATCCACGCCATTCGCGCCGGGGTGGGCGAGGTGTCCATTTTGGACGGCCGGGTGGAGCACGCCCTGCTGCTGGAGATGCTTAACCAGCGGGTCCAGGGGACCACCATCACCGGCTGACCCCCGTTCAAAAGAAAACGGGGCTGTCTTTTCCGCTTTTTCCACAAGCTGAAACGGCGCCCCCGCCTGTGGCGGGGGCGCCGTCTATTTCAATTTTCAAGGTCCGGCTGGCGGTTGGAGGTCCGCCGGCCGGGCCGGTTTTCATTGGCTCTGTGCTCTCTTTACAGGATCGCGTCCAGGATCACGTCTTCCAGCTGGAGGGGGTCCAGCTGGCCCCGGTTGCACCGATCGGCCAGCCGGTCCATCTCTCCCCGGTCAATGGAGACGTCCCGGTACTGCGCTACCGGCGGCGCGTCTTTCCTGTCCCGCCGATAGCAGTCGATCCCTGTACACCTGCCGTGCCCCTGCCTCCTGAAAGGTCATCTGGCACTCATTCGGGCGGTAGAGATACTGCATGAGTCCCTCTCACCTCGCTTTTCAACACATCTAAACTGATATTTGATTCGCTGGCGATATGGATCACCGTGGACAGCTTGGGGTTGACCCGGCCGGCCTCCATGTCCAGATAGTGCCGGGGGGACACCCCGCACCGTTCGGCCGCTTCCTCCTGGGTCAGCTCGTTCTCCCTCCTCCAGGTGTACAGGAGCCTGGAAAGCGCCATTTCATCGCCCTCAGCTCCCCGCCGGTCTGAAGGATCAGCCCGTCCTCTCCGGCCCGCACCCGTCTGCCACAGAAGCAGCACAGACAGGACCAGAACGGTCCGTCCGCTCCACCTCCGCGTCACCAGCGGGGCGAGTCCGCTCCATATGGTGTACCATCCGTCATCTTTTGGCCGTCACCTCGTTGGTGTAGACGGAGCGGAGGTCCCCGCCGCCGTTCCGCTCGGCGTACACACCAACCAGGGCACGGTAGTCCCGTCCGATGACCGTATCCTCAAAATCGAAGGTCCCGTAGTATGCCGGAGTATCCTGCTCGTACATCTCCAGCTCTTCCTTCGTATATTTTTTTCAGTGTCGTCCAGGTCTTTCCTCCGTCATCGGACTCCTGAACGGTGATATAGCTGACCCCCACCTCGTCGGAGGTGCGGACCGCCTCCACATCCGCGTGGATGCGGACCACGCCGTCGCTCTTCGCGGTGGCCCACACACTGTATATGGCCAAATAGTCACTGGCACGGGCAAAGGCGGTGGTCATCAGCAGCCCGGCCAGCATGGCACAGGCCAGCAGCACGGCGCAGCCGCGGGAAATCTTCTTTTTCATCGGTTCTCTTTCCTCTCTGTTCTGTTTTCTAAGTATAGATGGAGTCGATCATCTGCTCCAGCTCCTCCTCCGTCACGCTCCCTACAATTGATACTATATTGAGCCCATTGGTCCATGAGGCGGTATAAATTGCTCTGTTTTGTGCAAGAGAATGTTCCACACCGCCTCTAATGTATTTTACATCCTGCTGTCCGTTCTCTTTCTCAACGGATATTCTATCCAACTCTTCCTTCGAGTTGTAGTTTCTGACCGTAACTTGTACAGCTTTTTCTTCACATTGATATACTGCCATAATCCTTATAAAATCAGGGTCTACATCAATGTCAATCCTCTCAGTCTCAAACCCCTCCGGCACCCACTTGGGCGCCAGCGGCTCGGTGATGCCATACGCATCCAGCGCCTCCTGCAGAGAGGTGAACTCCAGCTCCTCCAGGGGCGGCTGGGCAGAGGTCTGGCCGGACTGGCTGGCCCCGGGGGGGGACGATCTGAAGCGTGCCCTGGGTCAGATGGACCACGGACTCCCACAGCCTGGAACTGCCGCTTGGGCCGCCGGCTCCTCCGGCGGCGTGGACCTGCTTTCCTCGCCGGCGCGCTCCTCCAGGAACCGCTGGAGGGATGCCTCCAGGTCCAGTTTCTTCCAGGACCGGGGCTTTGTCTACGTCCACACGCCCATCATCACCGCCAGCGACTGTGAGGGCGCGGGTGAGATGTTCCAGGTGACCACTCTGGATCTGAACAACGTCCCCAAACGGACGGCTCTGTGGACTATTGCAAGGACTTCTTCGGCAAGCCCGCCACCTGACCGTGTCCGGCCAGCTCAACTGGGAGAACTTCGCCATGGCCTTCGGCGACGTCTACACCTTCGGCCCCACCTTCCGCGCCGAGAACTCCAACACCCAGCGCCACGCCGCCGAGTTCTGGATGATCGAGCCCGAGATCGCCTTTGCGGACCTGAAGGACTACATGGACACCGCAGAGGCCATGATCAAGTACATCATCCGCACGTTGTGCTGGACGCTGCCCCGATGAGATCAATTTCTTCAACTCCTTGTGGACAAGGGCCTGAAGGAGCGGCTGGAGCATGTGGCCTCCTCTGACTTCGCCCGGGTCAGCTACACCGACGCCGTGAAGATTCTGGAGCAGAACAACGACAAGTTCGATCACGCCCCAGCACTTTGGCCGGGTGGAACTCGCAGCCGAAGCGCTCGGCATAGTCCTGGCAGTGCATGGGGTCCTTTGGCGCGCATCTCCAGGATGAAGTTGAGCTTCTCCTCGGTGTCGATGCCGTCGGGGTCGTAGATGTAGCCGTCCGGGGCCGGCAGTAGGTGACCTTGGCACCCAGCTGGGTGGCTTCTTCATGATGCCCCAGCCCACGTTGCCGAAGCCGGACATGGCGATGCGCTTGCCCTCGATGGACTGGCCGTCGTGCTTCAGGGCCTCTACCAGATAGTAGACAGCGCCGTAGCCGGTAGCCTCGGGGCGCATCAGGGAACCGCCGGTGCACACGGCCTTGCCGGACAGAGCGCCCATCTCAGCAGCGCCTACCAGACGGCGGTACTGGCCGTACATATAGCCGATCTCGCGGCCGCCGCAACCCAGATCGCCGGCGGGGCAGTCGATGTCCTGGCCGATGTGGCGGTACAGCTCGGTGATAAAGGCCTGGCAGAAGCGCATGACCTCGGCATCGCTCTTGCCGCGGGGGTCAAAGTCGGAACCGCCCTTGGCGCCGCCGATGGGCAGGCCGGTCATGGCGGCTCCGGCCTGATAGGCCACCGCCTCCCCCCCAGATCAATATGGGGTTTTCCGGCCAGAATGGGACTCCCGCATCCCCCGATAGTGGAAAGGTGTCAGCTTGTCCAGAGCAAGGGCGGCTCCCTCCGGTCCCTGACCGGGCTGGGTACGGTGCTCCGTATGGGTAAAGCACTCCTGAAAGCTGTTGGGAACCAAAAAAAGTTGTGCAGGGAGGGCTCAGCAG
>VOFD01002629.1_pt1 | contig 58769 bp, 78 predicted proteins | sample 5384101 | NCBI WGS metagenome assembly VOFD01 (sample SAMN12384723, study PRJNA508395) | human gut metagenome | isolation source: healthy gut C | host: Homo sapiens
AACGACTATTGTTTATAAATAAACAAATAAAGCCGTTACTATCCGGCATCGTTCAGCAGAATAAAGCTGTTTTATTCATTGCTTATCATCTTTAGACAAAATCCTCTTGCTTTACCTTACTTATATAGAATGGTAGAGCAGGAGGATTTTTCTTTTGCTTCTTAATAGCTATCCTTGGTTTTAATGATTTGTGCCACCGTAGTGGCATGACTGTGCTATCACCTTGTCACAAGCGTGCCACCTCGATGGCATAACTGTGCCAATAGAATGTTACTGTCATAGCATTTAAAGCTTGTCACCAATCATAAGCTTCGATATACTCATCGAACTTAGGTGGTTGTAAAAACACCACAATATTTAAGGACATTCAAAACTTGCTGCTGCTCGGCAGGAGAGAGTAAACGTTCACCTTTGCGGGCACGATAATAGGTTCTTCGACTGAAAAAACTCATTAGGTGTGTGATTACACTTTCCATTTGTTTATGGGGCAGGCTTTCCAAGATGCCGATGAATCCTTTTGCATAGCGCGCTTTGATATTGGAACGATAATAAGGGCAATCTCCTTCTACAGTAGTTAAACGCTTGGGACTAATAATTGTCCAATGTTCGACCTTTTCCGGTACACTTTGTTCGGCGAGTTGTCTAAGGCATGTGTCGGCTTTCGGACATTGTCGGTTCAGGCACATCGAGTATTGATAAGGGACTTCTGAAAAGTCAAGTTTTTCTTTCATGCTCATGAATTATTGTTTGTGGGAGCAAAGGTAGTGAAAAAGTAATCAAGAGGAGATAAAAACAGCCTGAAAGTATCTTTTTACTTTCAGGCTGTTTTATCAGTTGGAATCTTGATAAATAGGCTTTTATTATGTCTTAAGGGCTTTTATTCCTTAGAAAAAAGAATAAGGCATATCCTCTTCTTTGGTTACTCTGTTCAGATTCGGTTACTTGTCCATGTCTACTTTGATAGTACCTCCCTTGAACAAATCTTCGTGACGCAGATAATTCTTGGTATGATCAGTTCCATTGAAATTCATGGAGTTGATATAGAAGTTCTTTTTTTTGCTATTGTTCGGGGCATCAATCACTAAACTATTGCCATTCTCAAAATGAAGAGTTGCTTTCTTGAACAGTGGAGCACCTATAATATATTCATCCGTTCCCGGGCAAACAGGATAGAAGCCTAGGGCGGAGAAGACATACCAGGCGGAAGTCTGTCCGTTGTCTTCATCACCGCAATAACCGTCAGGCCCGGAGTGTACATCCTGTCCATTACTTGGCGTAACCAGTATTGGGCTTTCAGGGTTGGCCGGCATAGTCATACAGATAAATCATATGCTGGATGGGTTGGTTACCATGTGCATAGTTACCCATATTCATTACTGTCATTTCACGAATCTCGTGAATCACCTGTCCATAGTAGCTGTCGTCAAAAATAGGAGGTACGGCAAAGACAGAATCCATCGAAGTAATAAATTCATCCTTTCCGCCCATCAGGTCGATAAGCCCTTGAGGATCGTGGAATATAGACCAAGTATAGTGCCAGCTATTGCCCTCCGTAAAGGCGTCACCCCATTTCAGCGGAGAGAACGGAGATTGGAATGTACCGTCTGCATTACGTCCGTGCATTAATTTAGACTCTTTATCGAAAAGGTTCTTATAGTTCATGGCACGCTTGGCGAAAAAGGTTGATTTCTCTTTTTCGGACGTTTCAACTCTTTGGCTAGTTTATAAATACACCAATCATCGTATGCGTATTCCAAAGTACGGGCAGCGTTCTCGTTGATTTTTACGTCATATGGAACGTAACCCAGTTTGTTGTAGTATTCGTGTCCCAGACGCCCTGTAGAAGAAACTTCGGGATGTACGTTTTCTGTGCCGTGAAGCAAACCCTCATACAAAGTCTTTATGTCGTCTACTCTTACTCCTTTCATATAGGCATCTACTAGGACGGAGGCGGAATTGTTGCCAACCATACATCCTCTGTGTCCGGGACTTGCCCATTCGGGAAAGAAGCCGCTTTCTTTATAGGTATTGATGAGGCCTTCCTGGATTTCCAGGTTGATGGAAGGATACATCAGGTTCAGTAAGGGGAACAGGCAACGGAACGTATCCCAAAATCCGGTATCGGTATACATATAACCCGGCAACACTTCCCCGTTGTACGGGCTGTAATGTACCGGCTGGCCTTGTGCGTCGATCTCATAGAACTTGCGCGGGAACAGCAACGAACGGTACAGGCACGAGTAGAACGTGCGGTATTGGTCCAGATTGCCTCCTTCCACTTCTATTTTACCTAAAACTTGATTCCAGGCTTCTTTTCCTTTCTTGGCTACCTGTTCGATATTGTCTTTACCCAGTTCTTTCATATTTGCGGCAGCCTGTTCGAGGCTGATGAAAAAGAAGAGGCGATTCTGGCATGTATTTGTTCGCCTTTCTGTGTCTGGAAACCGATAATAGCTCCGGCATGATCAGTAGTCTGTTCGGCTATGTTTTCTTGCAGATTACCATTGGCTACTGTAGCTTTATAAGTGAAAGGCTTGTCGAATTCAATGATAAAGTAATTCTTGAAGTTTTCGGGAACTCCACCGCTATTGCGGGTAGTATAGCCGATAACCTTGTTTTCTTCGGGAATCACTTTGATATACGAACCTTTGTCGAAGGCATCTACGACCACATAAGAATGATCATTCTCCGGGAATGTGAAACGGAAGAGAACAGCACGTTCTGTCGGTGCCATTTCAGTGACCACATCATGTTCTGCAAGATATACTTTATAGTAATAAGGAGTGGCAATCTCTCCTTTATGCGCAAACCAACTGGCACGCTTTTCTTCATCAAACACCGGTTTGCCAACCATTGGCATGATGGAGAACTGTCCGTAGTCATTAATCCATGGACTGGGTTGATGCGTTTGTTTGAAACCACGAATCTTATTAGCGGTATAGGTATATTGCCAGCCATCGCCCATTTTCCCAGTTTGGGGAGTCCAGAAGTTCATTCCCAGGGACGGGCAATGGCCGGATAAGTATTACCTGTTGATAACTCGAAGGTAGACTGCGAACCCATTAGCGGGTTGACATATTGTGTCCAGTCTTTGGCTTTGGCAAAGAATGTGCAACCAAGCACACAAACTGTCAGTAATATTCTTTTCATGGTATATGTGTTTTGTAGTTAGGCTTGTCAGTCATCCTGATTTCCATTCTTCCGCCGTTTACTATATCCTGATGGTTGAAGAATGGAGTTTCCAAAGACTTGCCGTTCAGTGATATGCTTTCAATGTATTTATTCTTTTTGGAATTGTTTTTTACTATTATACTGAATGTCTTGTCTTCGGGCAGATTGATCACTGCTTTGTCAAACACGGGACGTCCGATGGAATATACCGGTTTTCCCGGACACACCTGATAGAACCCCATGGAGTTGAGAACGTACCACGCAGACATCTGACCGCAATCCTCATTACCGGATAATCCGTCTACACTGTTGGCATACTGACTGCGATAGACACTATCTACCAGTTCTTGTGTCCTCCACGGGCGATTTACGTAATTATACAAATGGATCACATGATGGCTGGGTTCGTTGCCATGTGCATATTGACCGATAAGTCCGCTGATGTCTGACGATGTCGTTTCACCTTCGAGTGATGAATCAGCCGCAAACAGTGAGTCGAGTTTCTGAACGAATGCCTCCTCGCCACCCATCAGGTTGACCAGTCCTTCTACATCGTGAGGTACAAACCAAGTCCATTGCCACGCTGTTCCTTCACAATAATCATCATTGCGATGAGTCGATGCACGCGGATTGAACGGGGTGCGCCATTCACCTTTCGAGTCAAGTCCGCGCATGAAGCGGGTTGATTTGTCGAAATAGAATTCGTATGCTTTGGCAAAACGTTCATATTTGGCTTTGGATTCAAAATCGTTCATTGCTTCTGCAAAAATAGAGATACACCAGTCATCATACGCATACTCCAGCGCTTTGGCTACAGATTCATTTTCGCGGTCGCAGGGAATATAACCAATGGCATTCTTATAATATTTCGCTTTCGGCATGAGATGCGGCAGTACCAAGTCCGGGCATTTGATACCGGTAGTATCATATTCGGCTGCACGCAGACAGGCCTTATAGGCTTCTTTTGCATCGAAATTGCGGTAACCTTTCATATAGGCATCCACGATAACCGGGACTGCATGATATCCGATCATCGTTCCAGTGTAGTTGGAAGCCAGATCCCACATCGGGTATATTCCGCCTTCCTGTTGCTTCTTTATCAGTGAATTGATAAATTGATTATTCAAATTGGGATCGATAATCGTCATTAACGGGTGCAATGCGCGGAAAGTGTCCCACAATGAGAATACGGTATACACAGGATTGACAGTATCTCCCTGATGTACTTCGAGATCCATTCCTAAATAACGTCCGTCCGCATCAGTGAGCAGGTTTGGACTGATTCCCGTGTGATAGAGGGCTGTGTAGAAGATGGCTTTATCTTCTTTATCGGAAGTTGTAATATCAATTTTGGAAAGATATTCATTCCACGCCTGACGTGCGTCTTTGCGTACCTTATCGAAATCCCATCCGGGAATTTCTGATTCAACGTTCTTCCGTGCACCGGCAATATCGACAGCGGACACACCTACTTTCACAAGTACTTGTTCGTTCTTCTTCGTGTCGAAATGCAACAGTGCTTTGCAGACGGGAAGTCGTTTGCCGTCGTCCATGGTAATAGAATCCGTAATCAATGTATAAGAGAACGGTTTAGAGAATTTGGCATAGAAATTAATATATTGGTCGAAAGCCCAATAGGTCGTTTTTTTATGTCCGCAGATTTCCGTATCACTGATTATTTCGATTTTCATTTCCGAGTTGGTCTGGCGTTGCAGGCTGTAATCTAAATCAATGATGAAACCGGATTCTGAATTTTTCGGGGAAAGTATAACGGTGGATGGCACCGCGTTTAGTTGCTGATATTTCAGCTTTTACCTGATAGGTGTCCAGAAAAACAGAATAATACCCCGGTTCTGCCACCTCGTTTTCGTGAGAGAAAGAAGAAGCATAGACCAGTGTCTGGCTTTGGGGATCGGTAGTTAGATATTGTTGTTTGCCGACAGTAGGCATGAGTAGCACATCCCCGTAGTCGCAACAACCTGTGCCGCTGACGTGTGTATGTGAGAAACCGTTGATGGTAGAGTCTGCATAATAGTAACCCGAACAAGCATCCCAGCCATCAATTCGGGTGTCCGGGCTGGGTTGAATCATACCGTGGGGAACTACTGCTCCGGGGAAAGTATGACCATGTCCGCCGGTACCGATGAAAGGGTTGACGTGAGCACTATAGTCTTCGTATTCGTGGGGGCTGTACAGGAGCTAAGTGTGAATAAACCTCCTAAACATCCTACTGTTAGGAATGTTTTCAATTTCATGGTATTAATGGCTTTTAAGTTTTATCACATTTGTTCTTTATCTCTCTATTTAGGAGAGATAAAGATGTTGTTTCCTACGATTTTATAATCGATAGGTATGGAGTTCTGCAATGATTTCAATACGGATTCGATGGTTGACTTCTTTTTTCAGTACACCAGAATAGGTTTTGTCTGCCTTCATGTCCGGAGACAAAATAATCTTTACGTCATAGAAACGTTCCAAAGCCTTACTGATTGTGAAGATATCCGCCTTCTGAAATGGAATCAGATTATCATGCCAGACTGCATCCAGTTTTGCATTTACTTGCTTCACGGTCAGGCGTCCATTGTTTTTGTTTAATTCGGCGCGTTGGCCGGGAGCGAGAATAATTTGTCCTTCTTCTTTGTTGCCTTTTACTTCAATTTCACCTTCAATCAATGTTGCTTCTGCTATTCGGCAATGCCTATCACATTTGAAGTTGAATGTCGTTCTAGTACACGTACTCGCATCGCATCACTTTGTACGGTGAATGGCTTATGTCGGTTTTTGGTTACCTCGAAGTAAGCTTCTCCATCCAAATAAACGTTACGCTCTTTCTCGGAAAATTCGCGGGGATACTTTAAAGTTGCCGAATTATTCAGCCAGACTTTGGTGCCATCTGGCAAAATGATTTCTTTCACGATGCCTTCATTGGCTACTGCGACCATCATTTGTTGGTCGTTTCCGTTTTGATAAAGCCAATATCCGAGCCCGCCGCCAATTACCAATATTACAGCAATCATTGCAGCGTATTTCATCCAATGCTGCATATTTAGTGCTGTATTTTTCTCTGTTTTCTTTTTTTCCTCGTCCAACTTTTTATTAAGCCGTCTTTCCGCACGAAGTATTCGCTGCTCGTTAGCATACTGGTCGAATTTACCGAGATGATAAATTTCTTCCATGCGAAAGAGCTGGCGGGCATTTTCTTCCGATTCTTTCATCCGGTATTCACCTCGACAAGCTCTTCTTCAGAACATTGTCCTGTCAGATATTTGTTTATTATTTCTTCACTCAGATTATTCATTTTCTTTTCCTTCATATTAATAATACAATTCAGAATACAAAAACACTTATCATTATCTCCATAAAAATAAGAAAAGAATTGTCCAAAGAGGATTGAGACGGCTTCGTAAGTACTTCAAGGCTTTATACATATGGGCTTCCACAGTGCGGAGGGAAACACCGAGAACATCAGCTATCTCTTTGTTTTTCATATCATGCAGATAGCTAAGTTTGAAAACCTCTTTGCATTTGTCAGGGAGCTCATTAATTGCATCATGAATTTCCTTGCGGAGTTCCTTGTCTTCGATCCTCCGAATCACTTCGTTGTTGTCCGGTTGATAGAATTCTGCGCGTCTTTGGTTGATTTCTTCCATGGCAACACAATAACCGTCTTCCACACTGCGGTGTTTTAAGACATTTAGGGCACGGGTATAGACTGCACGATAGAGAAAGGCTTGAATCTGTTCGCCTATTTCTATATGGTCTTTGCGTCTCCACAGTTCTACAAATACATCTTGTACCACGTCTTCAGCCTCTTCTTCTCCTACTAGGCGGGTAGCATAGAAGATCAGGTTAGGGGTAGTATCTGCGAAATAAACTTTTGTAGGTTACATCGAAGTTCTCATTCATTCTCTCTGATTAGTTTAGGTGGGTTTTAAGGGTTTCTCTCTTTAAAAGGGCTCCCGGACATTTTAGGGGTCTTGCTCATTTCAAATTCTACAGTCGCTCCACTCATTATTTGCTCATGGGTGATATACGTTTTGTCATACGGCTGTCCGTTAACTTTGATAGATTGGATATAGATATTTTCTTTATTGACTTTGGGAGCGAGTACGGTAAAGGTTTTTCCATTTGAAAGGTGTAGCTGCATTTCCGGGAACAACGGGTTCCTATTTCATATTGACCGCTGATCGGATTTACCGGATAGAATCCCATGGCGCTGAATACATACCAAGCCGACATCTGGCCGCAGTCTTCGTTGCCGCAAAGACCGGCCGGCTCGTTCTTATAAAGCTCGTTCATTACTTTGGCCACATATTCTTGCGTGCGGTTTTCCTGTCCTATGGCATTGAAAAGATAGATTACGTGATGGCTCGGCTCATTGCCGTGAGCATATTGCCCGATCATTCCCGTGCTGAAGATGGGAAGTTCTTCGTCGGCTGCCGGATGGTAGGTAAACATGCTGTCCAGTTTCTCTGCAAAGCGGTTTTTACCGCCTGTGAGATCAATCAAACCATCTATGTCGTGCTGTACTGACCAAAAATACTGCCATCCGTTGCTTTCGCAGATGTGTGGAGTATAGTCGTCGGCTTTGAAACACTTGATAAAGACGCCTTTGTCGTCACGTGGCTGCATGAAAGAAGTGGTGGGGTTATAGACATTCTTGTAGTTTTGAGAACGTTTGTAAAATTCGTCCGCAATGTCTTGCTTACCCAACTTCTTGGCCATTTCGGCAATACAGTAATCATCGAAAGCATATTCCAGAGTTTTGGATAACGACCAGTTTTCTGCGTTGTAGTGGTCTGTTACATTGTAAGGTATGTATCCTAGTTCTTTGTAGAGTCCGATACCGCGATAATTATCCAGATTGGCTGTTGCTATGCAAGCATCGAGGGCTTTCTTGGCATCAAAGTCACCGATTCCTTTCAGATAGGCATCTACAATGACAGGGACAGCATGATAACCGATCATCATGTCCGTTTCGCTTCCGTAGAAATTCCATACGGGCAGGCGTCCGTTCTGTTCGTAAAAAGCGATGAAAGATTTCACCATGTCGTTAACACGTTCCGGCTCGGTGTAGGTAAAGAGGGATGGGCGGCACGGTACGTATCCCATAAGGAGAAAGTACTGTAATTTACCCAGCCGCCGGCCTGGTGCACTTTCTTATCGGGGCCATAGTAAGCTCCGTCTACATCACTGTAAATAGTAGGTGCAATCATTGAGTGATAGAGAGCTGTGTAGAAATTAACTTTATCATTTTCGTTATCCCCTTTTTATTTCAATCTTTCCGAGTTGATGATTCCAGTTTGCTTTCGTTTCGGCCGGTATTTGTCGAAGTCGTTTTCGGGGACTTCCGCTTGCAGGTTTTTGGCTGCTCCTTCCATGCTGACACCGGAAATGGCAGTGTTTACCAATATCTGTTCATCCTTTTTGGGTGTTGAAATCGAAGCGGGCGATAACAGCTGTGCCGATACGTTTATTATCTTTGATGATAGCGGTAGTGTCCAGTTCCATTTTCTCAAAAGGCTTGGAGAATCGGGTGCGGAAATAGATGTGTTGATCGCGTGCCCAGCCGTCGGAGAAACGGTAACCTTGAATGGTGACGGAGTCTACGACTTCGATATGAGAATCGTTGGTGAAATCCCAGTTCATGGCTTTCTTCAGATTCAGGAAGATGGCGGCTTCGGCTTTGGGGAAGGTGTATCGCTGGATGCCACAACGTTCGGTTGCGGTCAGTTCCACATTGATATGGTAGTCTTTCAGACGTACTTGATAGTAACCGGCATGGGCACTTTCATCTTTATGGGAGAATTTAGAGTGGATGCCAAGTGGAGCCTCTGCTTCCTTGTAGGGAAGGGTGACGGGCATAAAAGAGATGTCGTATAGATCGCCTGCTCCGGTGCCGGAGAGATGCGTGTGGCTGAAGCCGGCGATGGTGCTGTCCGGATAAAAATAGCCGGAGATGCGGTCCCAACCGGGAAGTCCGTTGTCCGGACTAAGTTGTACCATGCCGAAAGGAGCTTGGGCACCAGGATAAGTATTTCCGGTGAAGTCGGTTCCGATGAACGGATTTACGTACAATGTGTAATCTGTTTCGTGTTTTTCTTGTGTAGAGGTACAAGAAATGAGCATGCAGGTTAGCAGCAGGCATAGATAAGCTGGTGTTCTCATTGCTTTTTAGGTATTAGTGATTACTTATTTTATTTATTTGAAGGATAAGAAAAATAATTAATCAGGTCACAAAGGTAGAAAAAAACTGTGACAAGCCTAAATTCTAGGCTTAATATTTTAAGAGAGACAAATAGACTTCTACATCTGGTCGATATTCCTTGGCATCGGACAACGTATTCCTCCGTGCCGCAGGGTTGTTTCATCGATGTCGGACGGGGTGCTCATCAATGCCTCGATTTGTATAATATTTAGGCGCGGATTACGCGGATCACACGGATTTTTATTCTTTAAACCGTGAAATCCGCGTAATCCGCGCCTAATTTTAAATCTTTATGTAAAGTGAGCCTGTTATCTTCTTATCAGGCCCTTTTTATTTACTTTTTAGATTCCTGCTAGCTCCAGTACTTTTTTTCAACAGCTGCCGGTAGGCCGTCAGCATTTTTACCTCCTGCAGTAGCGAAGTGAGGTTGGCCACCGCCGCCACCTTGAATCAGTTTGGCAGCCTCTTTTACCAGATTACCAGCTTTCAGACCACCAGCAACCAAATTATCGCTAAGCATGACTGTCAGCATCGGTTTACCGTTGTCTATACTTCCGGCAACGAAGAACAGGTTTTCTGTAATTTCGCCACGAAGTTGGAAAGCTATATTCTTCACTACTTCTGCCGGTAGCGGAGCACAGAACTTAACCACTTTGATGCCGTGAATTTCCTGTATATTCTTCAACAGTCTTTCCTTCAGAGCTGCTTCTTTCTCTTTCATGAAGTCTTCTACCTGCTTCTTCAATCCTGCATTTTCATCCAGATATTTGCGGATTGCAATGCTCAAGTCAGGAGCATTGTTGAAAAGAGCTTTCAAATCACTAAGTGTATCTTGCACTGTATCCAGCATTTCTTCCACACGGGCTCCCGTATATGCTTCGATACGGCGTACACCGGCTGCAACAGAGCTTTCGGAAATGATCTTCACCATACCGATATTTCCGGTTGCGGCTACGTGGATACCTCCACAGAATTCGATAGAAGAACCAAACTGTATGACACGCACTCTTTCGCCGTACTTCTCGCCGAAGAGGGCGATAGCCCTAGCTCTTTCGCTTCTTCGATAGGAATATTGCGGTATTCTTTCAAAGGAATATTGGCACGAACTCTCGCATTGACGATATGTTCAACTTTACGGATTTCTTCGTCGGTCACCTTCTGGAAGTGAGAGAAGTCGAAACGCAGTGAATCCGGTGTTACTAACGAACCTTTCTGTTCGATATGCTCGCCCAGTACTTCACGCAGGGCAGAGTCCAGCAGGTGAGTTGCCGAGTGATTGGCTGCGCAGGCTGCCCGTTTGTCGGTGTCTACACAAGCCATCATCGGAGCTTCCGGATGTTCCGGCAACTTTTTGGTAATATGTATCGGTAGGTTGTTCTCTTTCTTGGTGTCAATCACTTCGATGGTCTCGAACTCGCTGACCAACACACCTGTGTCGCCTACCTGACCACCGCTTTCTGCATAGAACGGAGTATAGTCTAGTACAATCTGATACAAGGTCTGGTTCTTTTTTGCCTGATCTGGCGATAGCGAAGAATTGAAGCTTCGTATTCCGTATAGTCGTAACCGACGAATTCGGTCGTCCCTTCTTTCAGCGTGATCCAGTCACCGGTTTCGATTGCGGCAGCGTTACGGGCACGTTGCTTCTGCTGCTGCATCTCTTCGTTGAACTCTTCGATGTTGACAGTCATTTCGTTTTCACGGAGAATCAGTTCTGTCAAGTCGAGTGGGAAACCGAAAGTATCATATAAGGTAAAGGCGTCCTTTACCGCTGATTTCTGTTTTTCCGGCAGCTTTGGTATCTTCCATTGTTTTATCCAACAGACGGATGCCTGTCTCCAACGTGCGGAGGAATGATTCTTCTTCTTCTTTGATTACCTTTTCAATCAATGTCTTTTGTGCAATCAGTTCCGGATAAGCGTCACCCATATTGTCGATCAGCACCGGAAGCAGCTTGTACATAAATGCCTGTTTCTGTCCGAGGAAAGTATATCCGTAGCGAACGGCGCGGCGGAGGATACGGCGGATTACATAACCTGCCTTGGCGTTGGAAGGCAGCTGACCGTCCGTAATGGAGAAAGCAATCGTACGGATGTGGTCGGCAATCACACGCATGGCGATATCTTGCTGCTTGTCTTTTTCCGTATTCTGTGTCCGACATGGCTGCAATCGCTTTCAGCATTGGCTGGAATACATCTGTGTCGTAGTTGGATGTTTTTCCTTGTAAAGCCATACAAAGACGTTCGAATCCCATAACGGTGTCGATCACTTTTGCGGGAAGCGGCTCGAGACTGCTGTCCGCCTTACGGTTGTATTGCATGAATACGAGATTCCAGATTTCGATTACTTGCGGATGATCGTGGTTTACGAGGTCACGGCCGGAAATCTTGGCACGTTCTTCTGCCGGACGAAGGTCGATGTGGATTTCGGAACAAGGGCCACATGGTCCTGTATCACCCATTTCCCAGAAGTTATCGTGCTTGTTGCCGTTGATGATGTGATCTTTCGGCAGATACTGTTCCCAGTAAGAAGCAGCTTCGTCGTCACGGCTCAGTCCTTCTTCGGGACTTCCTTCGAATACGGTTGCATAGAGATGCTCCGGATTCAGCTTTAATACTTCTACCAGATATTCCCAAGCCCAATTGATAGCTTCTTTCTTGAAGTAATCGCCGAATGACCAGTTGCCTAGCATCTCAAACATGGTATGGTGGTACGTATCGTGTCCAACTTCTTCCAGGTCATTATGTTTTCCGCTAACGCGCAAACATTTCTGCGAGTCCGCGACTCTCTTTGGTATTTCGCCGGGTGGTTACCCAAAATAATATCTTTAAACTGGTTCATTCCTGCATTGGTAAACATCAGGGTGGGGTCATCTTTAATCACCATTGGAGCCGAAGGAACGATGTGGTGTCCTTTTGACTCGAAGAAATTCTTGAATGAATCTCTGATCTCTTTTGCAGTCAACATATTCTTCTATATATCTATTGTTGAGGTTAATATTCTGAAAAAACAGTGCAAAGATAGCTCGTTTTTATTATTTTTGCCGTATTAACAAGCGAAATATTTCCAAAAAAGATGCGCAAAGTTTACTACATCTATAATCCAAGGACGCAGACTTATGACCGAATTTACCCCTACCGTACGGCAGCGTGCGCTTAGCATTCTGCGCCGGCTTTTCTATGGAATGGGGTTGGGAGCAGGTTGCTTTATTGTATTGCTTCTGATTTTTGGCTCTCCATCGGAGAAAGAATTAAGAATTGAGAACAGCCGTCTTTTGGCACAGTATAATGTACTTTCCCGGCGTTTGGACGACGCTATGGGGGTGCTTCAGGATATTCAGCAACGTGACGATAATCTGTATCGGGTGATTTTGCAGGCAGATCCTGTTTCTCCGGCTATTCGTCAAGCTGGTTATGGCGGGACGAACCGTTACGAAGAACTGATGGATTTGGCGAATTCTAAGTTGGTAGTGAATACGACTCAAAAACTGGATGTGCTCTCCAAAAGACTGTATATTCAGTCGAAATCTTTCGATGACGTGGTTGATATGTGCAAAAACCATGATGAGATGTTGAAATGTATTCCTGCTATTCAGCCTATTTCCAATAAGGACCTTCGTCAGACGGCTTCCGGTTATGGTACACGTATTGATCCTATTTACGGTACGACGAAGTTCCATGCGGGAATGGACTTTTCCGCTCATCCGGGAACGGATGTGTATGCTACCGGAGACGGAACTGTGGTGAAGGTAGGATGGGAAACCGGATATGGGAATACCATCGAAATCGATCATGGTTTCGGATATCTCACTCGATATGCTCACTTGCAAGGATTTAATACGAAAGTCGGAAAGAAAGTAGTGCGTGGTGAGATTATCGGAAAAGTGGGCAGTACGGGAAAGAGTACCGGGCCGCATCTCCATTATGAACTGCACGTGAAAGGACAGGTCGTGAATCCGGTCAATTATTATTTCATGGACTTGAGTGCCGAAGATTATGAAAGGATGATTCAGCTGGCAGCCAATCATGGTAAAGTATTTGATTAAAATCTTTAAACAGGAGTGCTATGCTTAATACGGATAAAGAACTGAAACTATATTATTCCATAGGAGAAGTTGCCGATATGTTCGGAGTCAATCCTTCTCTGCTCCGTTTTTGGGAAAAGGAATTTCCGCAAATCTCGCCTAAAACAGCAGGAAGAGGAATACGTCAGTATCGTAAGGAAGACGTAGAAACGATCGGACTTATCTATCATTTGGTCAAAAGAAAGGGATGACACTTCCGGTGCCCGGCAACGTTTGAAGGATAATAAAGAAGCTACAGTTCGTAATTATGAGATCGTTAATAAGCTGAAAGCGATCAAAGAAGAGCTTTTGGCCATTAAACGCGAACTGGATGGGCGGGAATAAATGAAAGCTATTCCTCTACACGGCTCACCTGTTTGATATTCTGTATTTTCTTCAGATTGTTGCAGATAGTTTTTACATCATCCACATCATGTACCCACAACTGGATTTTTCCTTCAAAGATGCCATCTTCGGTTTCGATGGTCAGCTTACGGATATTTACATTGAGCTGTCTGGAGATGACCTGGGTGACTTCATTCAAAGTCCCATGTTGTCTATACCTTTTATATATATATATACCAGGAAAGACAGTTCTTTATGTGTATCCCATTCTGTTGCTAATATACGGTTGCCATAACTGCTCTTCAGTTTGGCGGCAACAGGGCATTGGCGCTTGTGGATAATGATCCGGTCGTTTTCATCCACATATCCCAATACGTCATCACCGGGAATAGGATGGCAGCATTCGGCCATGATATATTTTTCTTCTGCAAGCTTTCTTCCGTCAGTTTGAGTACTTGCTTCGGATTGATTTTTTTTTTTTCCTGCGGTTCTTTCTCTTCCTGCTTCTTTTGCTATTGCCGAAAGAGAAAGTCAGATATTTCTTCCAGTTACTGGTTTGCTTTTTTCTTTCAGTTCATTCTTGTCTGCTTCTCCCAGAACGATTGCTTTACTACCAATGGCAGCCAGCAGTTCTTCCTCATTCTTGGCATTATGCAGTTTGCGTAGCTTTCGATAACAGCTTCTTCCGGACGGACTTCCTCCTTTTTCAGAAACTCACTAAGGATTTCTTCCCCTATCTTTTGATTTGCTTTACGCTCTTTACGGAGAATGGCTGCTATCTTGGCACGGGCACGGGCAGTGGTTGCAAAAACTTCCCATTGCGGTTGTACGCGTTGCGATTTTGAAGTCAGGATTTCAACTTGGTCACCACTTTGCAATTTGTGGCTCAACGGCACTAATTTATGATTGACTTTAGCGCCAATACAATGGCTACCAATATCCGTGTGCAGGGAAAATGCGAAGTCGAGTGCCGTTGAATTCTGCGGCATAGTCTTTAGTTCCCCTTTAGGAGTGAACACGAATATTTCAGATGCAAATAAATTTAGCTTAATGGTATCCAGGAAGTCGATGGCATCCGGTTGTGGGTCATCTAATATTTCCTTAATGGTCTTCAACCATTTTTCCAGTTCTCCTTCATCCTCGCTACCTCCTCCTTCTTTGTATTTCCAATGTGCTGCAAAGCCTTGTTCGGCAACGTCGTTCATCCGTTCGCTACGGATCTGGACTTCGATCCATTGCCCGTTGTTACCCATAAGAGTCACGTGCAATGCCTGATAACCATTAGCTTTGGGATGGCTTACCCAATCGCGCAAACGGTCCGGATGGGGTTTGTATATCTTGGAAATAGAAACGTAGATATCGAAACAGTCGTTGAGTTCTTCTTCTTCATTGCGTGGTTCGAAGATGATTCGAACAGCCAGTAAATCGTATATTTCTTCGAAAGGAACATGCTTGGTCTGCATCTTGTTCCAGATGGAATAGATTGATTTTACACGGGCGAGAATCCGGTATTTCAATCCCATCTTATCGAGTTGTGTACGGATAGGGGCTGTGAAATCATTAAAGACCTTGTCACGTTCAGCGGCAGTAGCATTCAACTTCTCTTCTATTTCCGCATATTCTTCGGGATGTTCATATTTGAAGCTTAGATTTTCAAGCTCTGTTTTTATCTTGTACAGACCTAGGCGGTTGGCTAACGGGGCATAGATGTAGAGAGTTTCTCCTGCTATCTTATATTGCTTGTTGGGCAGCATGGAACCCAGCGTGCGCATATTGTGCAAGCGGTCGGCTATTTTGATCAGGATAACTCGGATATCGTTCGACATGGTAAGCAGTAACTTTTTGAAGTTCTCTGCTTGTGCTGAGGCGCGGTCGCCAAATATTCCACCGGATATCTTAGTCAGTCCGTCTACGATTTGGGCAATCTTCGGACCAAAGATATTTTCGATGTCTTCTACCGTGTAATCAGTGTCCTCTACTACGTCGTGCAGCAGTGCCGCACAGATAGAAGTAGAACCAAGACCAATTTCATTGCATACAATGCTGGCAACGGCAATCGGGTGCATGATATAAGGTTCGCCGGATCGGCGTTTGATTCCTTTGTGTGCCTGATTAGCGAAGTTGAAAGCTTTTGTGATGATTTCAACTCGTTTGCGATGTTTAGTATGGAGATAGTCATTCAGTAGTTCGTGGAACGCCTGATTAATCATCTCTTCGTCAGCTATTTCTTTTGGGGTTATATTATCCATATTCGTTATCCTCTCATTCGCTTATTTTTGCAAAAATAAGCAAATTTCCGAATGGAGCAAGCGGGAAACCGTTTATTTGTAGATTTTCAATTGTTTTCCTGCTGCAATTTTAGTGTTAGACATTCCATTCCACCTTTGTATATCCTTGATTGTGACGCCATACTTTCCGGCGATAGTGGATAAAGTGTCTCCACTTTTTATTGTGTAATAGGTCAGTTTCCCCTTACCGGCAACTGCTGTTGTCGTTTTACGGGTTGCAGGTGTAATATCCTTTACAGCAACGGTTTTGCGGTTGCGGAACAACTCATCGGCACGATGTGCAAAAATCGTATCTTGCTTATCGATAAAAGTGCTGATCGCGTCGATAGGGAGTCTTAGCGTATAAGGTTTGCTGTCACCCGGAATCATTTGTTTCTTATATTGCGGATTCAAACTCTTGATCTGATCCAGAGGTACATTACAAAGGTCAGCGATTTGTTCGAAGTGCAGATTTTGGTTTACTTGCACTGTGTCAGTACTTGCCGGAATATTGGTTTCCATCGGGCAGATATTATGATCGCAATAATAAGTCATCACATAGTTGGCTGCGATAAAGGCCGGTACACATCCGCGTGTTTCTTTAGGCAGGTAATTGTAGATTTTCCAATAATCAGTTTCGCCATTGGCACGGCGGATTGCCTTATTGATTGTACCGGGCCCACAGTTATAAGCAGCAATTACCAGATTCCAGTCTCCATAGATATCATACATTTCTTTGAGATAACGAGCGGCAGCCCAAGTTGCTTTTAATCGGGTCACGACGTTCATCTACCAAGGCTGTTTGATTCTAAACCATAAATCTTACCTGTACCAATCATAAATTGCCACAGACCGGAAGCACCTGCACGTGATACGGCTGATGGGTTCAACGCAGATTCGATAATCGGCAGGTATCTCAGCTCCAATGGAAGTCCGTATGCATCTAATGCTTCCTCGAAAATCGGCATATAGAAGTTGCAAGCGCTTAACATGAAAGAAACCTGGTTGCGCAAACGTCCTGCATACATATCGATAAATTTGCGTATAATATCATTATAAGGCATTTCCATGACAGCCGGAATGCGCGACAAACGGTCGATATAGACAGAGTCACTGAATAAAGGATTGATTTCCGCCGTACTGCAATCCTTGCCTAAATCAATATAATTTTTAGCTTTCCAGTCATTCAACAGACTGTCAAGTGGATAAGTCATACTTTTAGGCAGGTCAATGCTCTCTTTGCGCTCAGTTCCATTTTCACGAATCACTACATCTACACTTTGCGCTTTTACTTGCGATGTGGCCACTAGTAAAAAGGAAAATCATCGAACAATAGCTAACTAATTTCTTCATGCTTCAATAATAAGATCAATCTAAATTGTGTTTTTAAAATCGTAATACACATTGCAAGCCCACCGATTTGTTTTTCAAACTGGTAGAGCGGAATTGGTTGTTATTGTCAATAACGGCCGGTTCTACTTTCATACTCAGGTCGGGGGTGATATCGAAGTTGGACAACTCCGCATCTACGTATGCGTCGATGATAGAGATCAGGTAAACTCCGATAAATGCAAATATACTAAGGTCCCGATAACGACGGAACATATCTTTTCTTCTTTTTTAAGGTGTTTTTCAACTGCTCTTCGTTGTAGGTGGCGTTGGGGGGCAACAAATCCTCGTAACTTTTGGTGTTCGGATTGCTGTCCATGATGTCCAGATAGGCTTGCGAATAGTCTTTGTACATCTTGCCGTTCCAGCTTAACGCGTAGGCACAACCTGCAAATCCTCCATATATAATAGGTAGTTTCCAGTATTTGCGGTTGTAAATCTGTCCGCCGCCGGGGAATACGACTGCCAAGCCAGGTAGCTTTGGTCGGATTCGGGATAAATATCTTCTTGTTAATATCTTGAGTCGTTGGCGGTACACTGTCGGTCTTTACAACAATCGATGACGGCTGTTCTATCTTTTTCAGCTCTTTCTTGTTGGCTGCATCCAGACTGTCGGCTATTTGTATCTTGGCAGCTGACAAGCTGTCGATGGCCGGAAGTTCTTTGGAGGGTATGATCCGGATAGAATCCTGTCTTGTCGAATCCTGTGCAATCGGTTCGCGATGCCTTCGTGCACGGGCTTTCGGTGCTTCACGCTGTATGATTGTTGTATCTTTCCGTACTGGAGTAACAGTGGACTGTGCATACACATCAATCCCTGCCACCTGTAAAAACAGAGAAGCAGGGCGCTGACTAGTAACTGGTATTTCTTACTTTTTCTTGTCATTTACTTCTTTAGCGTATCGAAGATTTCCATGATACGTTCCAGTTCCTCCTCGTTACCGAAAGGAATACTGATCTTTCCCTTTCCCTTTTCAGAGCAGGTGAGTTGTACCTTGGTGTTGAAAAAGCCAGAGAGTTGTTGCTTCAATAAGTTGAACTCTTCGGGAAGTTTGGCACGTTTCGGTGTTATTTTCCGCGTACCGCTTTTCACCGCTTCTCCTTCGCTTAATGATTTAACAATTTCTTCTACTTTGCGGACTGAATATCCGTGCTCTTGTATTTCTTCGAATATTTTAACTTGTAGTTTCGGGTCGCCTAATGAAATCAGCGCACGGGCATGTCCCATATCTAGCTGTTTGTTTTGTAGAGCCATCTGTATAGGAGCCGGCAGTTTCAGCAGACGCAGGTAGTTGGCGATAGTGGTCCGGTTCTTGCCGATACGTTCGCTCAGGCGTTCCTGTGTCAGGTCATATTGCTCTATCAGGTGCTGGTAGGCCAGTGCGATTTCTACGGCATTCAGGTCTTCACGCTGGATATTTTCAATCAGCGCCATTTCCATCATGTTTTCGTCGTCGGCAGTGCGGATGTAGGCAGGGATGGTTTTCAAGTCCTGCTTTTTGTGAAGCGCGATAACGACGCTCTCCGGCAATGATCTGATATTCATCGTCCGATATTTTGCGTAAGGTGATCGGCTGGATAATACCGATTTCGGCAATCGAATCAGCCAGTTCCTGTAAAGCTGTTTCATCGAATTCGCGGCGTGGCTGATTAGGGTTGACGGTAATCTTCGCCAACTCTATTTCACTAATGGAAGAAGAACCTTCGGTTTTCACATCATCCATCGAGAGCAGGGCGTCAAGTCCGCGTCCTAATGCATTTCTTCTCTGTGTTGCCATATCTTCTTCTTTTATTTATTTCGGTTGATAATCTCTTTGGCAAGGGCGAGATGGTTTTTGGCGCCGGTGGAGTCCGCATCATAAAGAATGGTCGGGATACCGTAGCTGGGAGCCTCGCTCAGTTTCACATTTCGTTGAACAACGGTATTGAACACCAGTTCTTGAAAATGCCGTTTCACTTCGTCATAGATCTGATTAGCCTGACGCAGACGAGAATCATACATCGTCAGCAGGAAACCCTCGATCTCTAAAGCCGGATTCAGTTTCGACTTGATGATTTTAATGGTATTCAATAGTTTGCTGATACCTTCAAGAGCGAAATATTCAGCTTGAACGGGAATAATCACCGAGTCCGCTGCCGTTAGGGCATTGATGGTAATCAGTCCGAGTGAAGGAGAACAATCTATCAGAATATAGTCATATTCTTTCTTCAAGGGTGTGAGCACTTCTTTCAGTATCTTTTCGCGGTTTGGGAGGTTCAGCATTTCAATCTCTGCCCCTACAAGATTGATGTGCGAAGAGATCACTTTCAAAGAATCAATCTCCGTATCAAGGATAGCGTCCTGTACATTGGCTCTGTCAATAATACACTCATAGATAGTGCATTCCGACTGCTTGATGTCCACTCCCAAGCCGGAAGAGGCATTTGCTTGCGGGTCTGCATCTACCACGAGTACTTTCTTTTCAAGTGTAGCAAGTGACGCTGCGAGATTAATCGTAGTCGTGGTCTTTCCTACACCCCCTTTTTGATTGGCCAAAGCAATTATTTTTCCCATATACTCTAAATTTATTGGCAGCGAAATAAGTGATAAATCCTTAGAGCGCCTACGAAAAAAGAGAAACTTTGCAATTTCTGTTGATAAGTCACCTGTTTTGTTAATAACTGTCGGACGAAACAGTTACAAAACTTCAACAGGTTGCATCATCTACTTTTTCTCTTTAACGAGCTTGCAAATATACATATTTATATTGGATATCTATTTCTTTTTTTTGCTCGCTTGCAGAAGATTAAGATTTGTAAACGGGTAGGAATGGGGTGGGAAGAGACTTTTCGATCTGATGCAGGGAGGTGTGTGGCGGTACGGCTTCTTTTTGTTACTTTTGTGCGAATATAAAAAAGGAAAGGATTGAAGATATGGAAAATGAAAAGCCGTTGATACTTGTTTCAAATGACGATGGCGTGATGGCTAAAGGGATTAATGAACTGGTGAAGTTTCTTCGCCCTTTGGGAGATATTGTGGTAATGGCACCTGATGCTCCGCGTTCGGGCAGTGGTTGTGCGCTGACGGTGACGCAGCCTGTTCATTACCAGTTAGTAAAGAAAGAAGTAGGTTTAACTGTTTATAAATGTTCGGGAACACCGACCGATTGTATCAAATTGGCACGGAACACAGTGCTCGACCGGACACCGGACTTGGTAGTCGGCGGTATCAATCATGGAGACAACTCTGCCACTAACGTGCATTATTCCGGCACGATGGGAGTGGTGTTCGAAGGTTGTCTGAATGGAATCCCTTCTATTGGCTTCTCTTTGTGTAATCATGAACCTGATGCCGATTTTGAAGCTGCCGGACCTTATATTCGCAGTATTGCCGCCATGGTACTGGAAAAGGACTTCCTCCTTTGACCTGCCTGAACGTAAATTTCCCGAATACAACCGATATAAAAGGAATAAAGATTTGTGAACAGGCCAAAGGGTGTTGGACGAACGAGTGGGCTGCTTGCCCTCGTCTGAGCGATCCGAATTATTTCTGGTTGACCGGCGAATTTACCGACCACGAGCTTGAAAATGAGAAGAATGATCATTGGGCTTTGGCAAATGGCTATGTTGCTATCACTCCGACCACGGTTGATGTGACAGCTTATCACTTTATGGATGAACTTAACAAATGGTTTAATTAGTTGATAAATGATAGGTGATAGGGGATAAATGATGAGTTGAGAATCGGTTACAAGACACGACTTAGTGGTTGTCATGTTTTAATTTTCACCTATCATTTATCCCCTATCACCTATCATTTATCCCCTATCACCTATCAACTATTATGAAGTATTATTTGATTGTCGGCGAAGCTTCCGGCGACTTGCACGCTTCTCATCTGATGGCTGCCTTAAAGGCGGAAGATCCTCAGGCCGATTTCCGCTTTTTCGGCGGAGATCTGATGGCTGCCGTCGGAGGAACGATGGTGAAGCATTATAAAGAACTGGCGTACATGGGGTTTATTCCCGTGTTGCTCCATCTGCGCACTATCTTTGCCAATATGAGGTGTTGTAAAGAAGATATAGTATCCTGGAATCCGGATGTTGTTATTCTGGTAGATTATCCAGGTTTCAATCTGGATATAGCCAAGTTTGTCCATGCAAAGACACAGATTCCGGTTTATTATTATATTTCTCCGAAGATATGGGCTTGGAAGGAATATCGGATAAAGAACATTAAACGGGATGTTGACGAGCTTTTTTCTATTCTTCCCTTTGAAGTAGATTTCTTCGAAGGAAAGCATCAATATCCCATTCACTATGTTGGAAATCCTACCGTGGATGAGGTGGCGGCTTATCAGAAAGCTCATCCGAAAAATAAGGATCAGTTTATTGCGGAGAATCAACTGGAAGATAAACCGGTAATAGCTCTTCTTGCAGGTAGCCGGAAACAGGAAATCAAAGATAATTTGCCGGATATGTTGAAGGCGGCTTCTGCTTTCCCTGACTATCAGCTTGTTCTGGCGGGTGCTCCTGCCATTGCTCCCGACTATTATAAAAAATATGTAGGAGAAGCGAAAGTGAAAATCATTTTCGATCAAACCTATCGTTTGTTGCAGCACGCAGATGCGGCTTTGGTTACTTCGGGCACGGCTACTCTTGAGACGGCGTTGTTCCGCATTCCGCAGGTAGTTTGTTATCACACTCCGATAGGGAAAGTGGTTTCCTTCTTGCGGCGTCATATTCTGACAGTGAAGTTCATTTCTTTGGTCAATCTGATTGCCGACCGTGAAGTGGTAAAAAGAGCTGGTGGCGGATACGATGACAGTGAAGAATATGCAGAGTGAATTGAAAAATATCATTGGAAATGAAGCATATAGAAATGAAATGCTTTCGGAATATGAATATATGGCTGAACGGTTGGGACCTGCCGGTGCTCCCCGTCGTGCAGCTCGTGAAATGCTGCATTTGTTGAAAAAATAACTTTCTTTTTCTGAATAAACGTAAAGCCGGTGCAGTAAATGCCCGGCTTTTTTATTTATATAGCAGAAGAATATAAAAAGAGAGGAACAAGATATGAAAAAATTTAATTGGCTTTTAGGAATGTTGTTATTGGCATTGGTGCCAATGTTGCAGTCATGTGACGATGACGACTATTCTATCGGAGATTTCAGTTGGGACTGGGCGACCGTTCGTGCAACCGGTGGAGGTGGCTATTATTTGGAAGGTGATCGTTGGGGATTGATTGATCCGGTTGCTACTTCCATACCTTGGTTTAAACCGGTGGACGGTGAACGTGTAGTGGCTTTTTTCAATCCTTTGTATGACATGGAAGGAGGAAAAGGAGTTCAGGTGAAGATGGAAGGTGTACAGGAATTGTTGACAAAGGAAGTAGAAGATATGACCACAGAGGAAGAAGCGGTGGATTTCGGCAATGATCCTATCCTGATTTATCAGGGTGATATGTGGTTGGGAGGAAAATTCCTGAATGTAATTTTTCGTCAGGAACTGCCTCGCTCGGAGAAACATCGTATCAGTCTTGTGCAAAATAAGATAGAAACGGGAGAACCGTCAGAACCGGGAACATTGAATGTGGCTGAAGATGGTTACGTACATTTGGAACTGCGTTATAATACGTATGAGGATGTAACCGATTATTGGGGATGGGGACGAGTTTCTTATAATCTGGAAGAGTTCTATCCAACGGCAAAAGATGCTGAAACAGAATTTAAAGGATTTAAGGTTACTATTAATTCAAAAGAAAATGGAGAAGGAAGAGTGATCGTTCTTGATTTCGATCATCCGGTAGGAGTGCCGGAAGCTGCGAAGGATGTACACTCCACTTCTTCGATCCGATAACCTAACTATGATTTACTGTGTGTGAAAAAAAGGTCGGGATACTTCTATCGAAGTTCCCGACCTTTTTGTATTGTGTGCAATTCTAATTGATGAGAAAAACTCCTGTTAGAACCACGTTAATGCATATAGATAAACGACTGCTGCCGGTATAGCCATCAAAGAACTGTCAAACCGGTCGAGCATCCCTCCATGTCCCGGAAGAATATTTCCCGAATCCTTTACGTGCAATTGGCGTTTTAGCAATGACTCCGTCAGGTCGCCCCATGTACCGAATATAACCACTGCCAATGCCAGTCCTGCCCATTCCATCATTGACATAAATGGGAAGTAGTGAGCAAGTATAAAAGATACTCCGATTGCTACAACTCCGCCGCCGATGGAACCTTCCCATGATTTCTTAGGAGAGATACGTTCAAACAAGCGGTGTTTGCCAATTAATGACCCGACGCAATATGCACCTGTATCACTCAGCCAAAGGAAAATAAAGATGGATAACGGTAGAATCGGATTATAGCTTATGCTACTGAATTCCGACGCTGGGTCGTTATGGAAAGCCAATACATTTAGCAAAGCAAAAGGCAGGCCGATATAAAGTTGGCTAAGCATCGAATAAGCCCAGTTAAGTACCGGGTTCTCCTTTTTCAGATACAACTCGCTAATCATCATGTAAGCAATAAAAGCACATACGGGATGAATATTTTCGAATCGGCTGCATCAATGCAGAATCCCATGATTGCGAGGAATAAATAAGCCCCGCCGAGCATATTAATGGTCTTGTTTATCTTCACTCCTTCTGCGCGCATATTTACCAACTGTCCGAACTCATAAATGGTCAGTGCGCTGATAGCGGTGAACAGAATACCAAAGCTGAATGCGTCATAAAGGATGCACCCTACCAAGATGGCAACGAAGAGTACACCCGTAATAGCTCGTTTTATGAAATTGTTAATCAAAATCTATTCGTTTTAATTAGTTGGACCCGTTAGCTTGTTCTTCTCCATTAGACTTACCCTCTACGGTAACTTTGCCTTCCACTGTAACCTTGTTACCCGCTGCGGCAACTTTGGTGTCAATGGGTGCTTGTTCCTCTGCAGTATTTTTAGCTTCCTCTTCTTTGATTTCTTTTGTTCTTCTGCTTTCAGTTTCTCGGCAAGTTCCCTTTCAGCTTTGCAGCATCCTGGCTTTCTTTGGCTGCCATGATTTCTTCTGAACGGGAAGCCCAAGGACGCTTTCCGAAAATACGCTCAACGTCTTCCGCAAAGATCACTTCTTTGTCAATCAGTAATTGTGTCAGTTCGTTGTGACCTTCTTTATGCTCTGACAGAATTCTCTTGGCGCGTTCATACTGTTCGTTCACCATCTTTTTTACTTCTTCGTCGATAAGTTCGGCTGTCTTTCTCGCTATATGGACGGTTGAAGGAGTATTCTTCGTTGTTGTAATAACATAAGTTAGGCAGCTTATCACTCATTCCTAAATAAGCAATCATACCATATGCCTGTTTGGTCACTCTTTCCAAGTCGTTCATGGCACCAGTTGAAATGCGGCCAAGGAATAAATCTTCAGCGGCGCGTCCTCCCTAAAGTGGCGCACATTTCATCCAACATCTGCTCTCTTAGTAGTAATCTGACGTTCTTCCGGCAGATACCAGGCAGCACCTAATGCACGTCCGCGGGGAACGATCGTTACCTTAATCAACGGATTGGCATATTCCAATAACCAGGAGATAGAGGCGTGTCCTGCTTCATGCAAAGCGATGGAACGTCTTTCAGCTTCCGTAGTAATCTTGGTCTTCTTTTCCAGACCACCGATGATACGGTCTACCGCATCCAGAAAGTCTTGCTTGCCTACAAATTTCTTTCCGTGACGGGCTGCGATCAAGGCAGCTTCATTGCAGACATTGGCAATGTCGGCACCGGAGAAGCCCGGAGTTTGGCGAGCCAGCAAGTCTACATCAACACTATCGTCTATTTTGATCGGGCGCAAATGCACACCAAATACTTCTTTACGTTCATTCAAGTCGGGCAGATCCACATGTATCTGACGGTCGAAACGTCCTGCACGAAGCAAGGCTTTGTCCAATACGTCTACACGGTTGGTAGCGGCCAGGATGATTACACCACTGTTGGAACCGAAACCGTCCATTTCTGTCAATAACTGGTTCAATGTGTTTTCGCGTTCATCATTTCCACCCATTGCAGGATTCTTGCCACGAGCACGTCCTACGGCATCAATTTCATCGATAAAGACGATACAGGGAGCTTTTTCTTTAGCCTGTTTAAACAAGTTGCGAACACGGGATGCACCTACACCCACAAACATTTCCACGAAGTCAGAACCTGCCAGTGAGAAAAAAGGAACATTAGCTTCACCCGCCACAGCTTTGGCAAGCAAAGTTTTACCGGTTCCCGGAGGGCCAACCAGCAAAGCTCCCTTTAGGGATCTTACCTCCCAAATCCGTATATTTCTGCGGTTCCTTCAAGAACTCTACAATTTCCTCTACCTCTTGTTTCGCTTCTGCCAAACCCGCTACATCCTTAAATGTAATCTTGATGGCTCCACCTTTTTCAAAAAGCTGGGCTTTTGATTTTCCTACGTTAAATACACCGCCGGGGCCACCACTGCCACCTCCGCTCATACGGCGCATGAAGAAGATCCATAACGCTACAACAAGACAAGCGGGAGTATCTGGATCAGGATTGCGGGGAAAATATCCGATTTGGGCGGATAGTCAGAAGAGCCGTCAAAATGACCGGCTTCCTTTTTCTGCCTGCAAAAACTCTTCCAGTTTATCGGTAGATGGCGTTCTACTTGTAATGATAGGGTTACGTCCTACTTTGGTAGAATCTGCTCCAAAAACAGCTCCTACAGCAGTCGGTTTAAGAAAAGCTTCGATTGACTTATCTTCATAACCCAATACTTTGCTTACATAGCCCTTTTTTACGTAGTCCTGAAACTCACTGTAAGTTACAGCTTTGCTTCCAGCTCCCTTTGAATCACTGCCCCACCAGAGGCCGAGAAGCATAAGGGCAATAATCATATACATCCAGTTCAGGTTGAACTTAGGCATATTAACCTTATTATTAGGTTTATTGCTATTGTTATTATTGCTATTATTATTGTCCATAATCATTAATTAGTCTAGATCGGGGATTTGAGTGAGTTTGGCATCTGCCCAAAGGTGTTCAAGATTATAAAAAGCTCTTACTTCCGGCAAAAAAACGTGTACCAGTACGTCGGCATAGTCCATTGCCACCCATTCTGCATTCCGGAGCCCATCGATTGCATAAGGTTTGCTATCCGCACCTTTGCGTGTAAATTCCTTGATTGAATCTACAATGGCACTCACTTGACTAGGAGAATTTCCCCTGACAGATAACGAAATATTTACAGATGGTATCTTCTATGCTGGTTAAATCGGCAACGATTATCTTTTTACCTTTTTTTTCTTGTATACCTTCGGTTATCTTTTCTATTAATACTTTCGTTTCGTTCATTCTTACATTTGATATTAATAATTCATGTTCTCTTTTGGTTTATAACAAAAAAGGCCACCCTTTGTTTCTGATTATAAACGTGATATTTTTGACAAATATACGCTGATTTATTGGATACAAGAAAGTTATCCCTCAATTTTTGTGTTTTTTAGTGGAGATACTTTTGTTTAGAAAGCTTATTTGGACATTTTTGCAAAAAAATAGCTGAAATGTTTTGATTTCCCAATTTATTTGTATCTTTGCACCCGCAAACGGAAATTATTGGGCTATGGTGTAATGGTAACACTACAGATTCTGGTCCTGTCATTCCTGGTTCGAATCCAGGTAGCCCAACAAATCAACGTTAATTTAGATAGAACCCTGCTAAGAATTAAATCTTGCAGGGGTTTTATTGTTTTCTGACATTTATAGTCAGAAGAAACACATATTTGCTGTGAAAAGAAGCCGTGGGGTTGATGTTTAAGAAATAAATCCTTAAAGGCTGTATAAGCTTGTTTGCTAGAAAAAGAGAAACCGGTTTTATTGCTCAAGCGAGCATAAAACCGGTTTCTCTTATTTCTCTAAATCGGGCAGAGGATTATTCTTCTGCTTTAATTGATTCGTCGATTACTTTAATTTTTGTAATACTAGTTCCAAGTCTGCTTTCAGCTTGTCTACCTTGCGGTTTAGTTCATCAACAAGCTGCTGCCTTTCTTGGAAGTAGAAGTCAGGAAGCCCAGATTGTTCTCATAAGTCTGAAGTTCGTTCTTCATATTCTCATAAGTGCGCACTAGTTTCTCACGTTCTCTATATAAAGATTGAGTTCCGCCTCCCTGGATATTGCTGATGTTCGAACGGAAGTTGCTTAACTTCTTGTTGGAAGCATTGATATTGAAACGGTCGAATAACTGATCGATCAATCCGTGATATTGCTTGTAAAGTTTATCTTTCTCTTTGAATGGCACATGACCGATAGAGTTCCATTCTTTCATTAACTCCCGAACCAGATTGCTCGCTTCTTCAGTATCCATGTTCTCATCGATAGCGGATAACTTTTCAATCAATGCTTTCTTCTTTTCCATATTCTCTGTTTCGACAGAACGTTGAGAAGAAGTAGCCTTGCTTTTTGCTCAAAGAAGTAATCGCATGCAGTAATGAAACGTTTCCAAACAGCGTCCGAATGTTTCTTGGCTACCGGTCCGATGGTCTTCCATTCTTTTTGAAGTTTGGTCAGCGCATCGGCAGTAACTTTCCAGTCCGTGCTGTCTTTCAAAGCTTCCGCTTTTTCGCACAATGCCTTTTTCTTTTCCAGATTAGCATTCATTCCTTCTTTCAGCCACTTGAAGAATTCTCCTTTCTTTTTGAAGAAGTCATCGCAGGCATGACGGAAGCGTTCGAAGATCTTCACATTCATCTTTTGAGGTGCAAAACCGATGGTTTTCCATTTGTTTTGCAGAGCAATCACTTCCTGCGTCTTGTTCTCCCAAGCCGAGAATGTTTTCAGTTCATCATATTCAATTGCTTCTACAATTTCGCAGATTACGGTTTTTGGTCCAAATTGTGCTGTTCGGCTTCTTTCAACGATTCGAAGTGCTGCTGATGGCGGCGGTTGACAGCGGTAGAAGCTGCTTTGAACCGGTTCCATATTTCATCACGCAGTTCTTTGGCTACCGGACCTGTATCGCGGAATTCCTGATGCAACTTCTGCAGTTGGTGGAAAGCGGAAACCACGTCCTCCTCGTCAGCAAGCTTTTCGGCTGCTTCGCAAAGATGAGTCTTGATCTCCAGATTCTTTTTGAAGTCGTATTCACGAAATTCGTTGTTCAGTTTCAGCAGATCATAGAATTTCTCTACGTACAGTTGGTAATTCTTCCAAAGTTCATTCACCTTGCCCTGCGGTACCAATTTCGTATCATTCCATTGCTGTTGCAGCTTCTTGAACTCCGTATAAGATTTGTTGGCGTCATCTCCCGATTCTACCAGTTCTTTAAGTTCTTCGATAATGGAAAGCTTGACTTGCAGATTTTCTTCTTTTTGACGTTCAAGCTCAGCAACCTGTCTGCTTTTTTCCTTTGATAACCCCCATCAGACGTTTGAATTCTTCCTCTGTCGGGTCCTCTGGGGCAACAAAATCTTCAATGTTTCCACCGTTGTCTGTAAACTGTCTTAGCAGCTTCTAACTCGGCATTATGTAACTTGTAGAATGATTGTTTCAGATTGTCAATATCCTGCTTGTTCGCATTTTTTCAGCATCTTGCGCAAGCTCTTTTAATCGGTTCAGTACGTCTTCCTTTGTAGCAGGTTTAGGAGCTGCTTCAGTCTGAACTTCGGCAGTAACTTCTTCAGCTGGAGTTTCTGTTATTTCTTCAGAAACCTCGACTGTTTTCTTTTCTTCTTCTAATTCCCCTTGATTCAAAGGTTGATTAGTGTCATGAGCGTCCATCATTGTATATTAGTTTTGGGTCACAAATTAATGAAATAAAACGATTACTTCATACTATTTTGCTTATTTTTTTTTGTTTAGCCTGTTTTTATGATAATAAAACCGTTATTCCCATGTACAGCATCATACCGATTATGTCATTTGTGATGGCTATAAACGGACCTGTTGCAATTGCAGGATCAATCTTTAGCTTCTCCAGTGTCATAGGTACCAGTGTGCCGAAAATAGAGGCGAACATCACTACGGCAAACAGACTGATGGAAACGGAATAGGTGACGGTGGCAGTCGCACCGAACCGGATAAAGTTGTAGGTATATACTAATAAGGAGATAATCGTGGCATTGATTAACGCCACTACCGCTTCTTTGGTCACTTGCTTGAAAGTGTTTTTAGCGTCCAGTGAGCTGATTGGCAAGCCCTTGCACGATGATAGCGGAAGACTGTGTACCGACGTTTCCACCCGTACCGCCAATAAGCGGGATGTAGAATGCCATTTCGGGATGGGCGGCAAAAGTAGCATCGAAATTTCCCAATATCATAGAGTTTCCGATTCCGCCGATCATACCGATTAATAACCAGGGGAGGCGGGCAGTGGTCTGTTTCAATACATTATCGTCCGTTTCTACGTCCTGCGAAAGACCGGATGCCAACTGGTAATCACGTTCCGATTGCTCACGAACTTCATCCATGACGTCGTCTACGGTGATTTGCCCCACAAGCCGGCCGATACTGTCGATAACGGGAATAGCCACCAAGTCATACTTCTCAATCGCTTGTACCACTTCGTCGATAGGAGTGTCTACGTGTACGGAGATCGGGTCTTTCTGCATCACGTGTTTCACTTTGGAGACAGAAGGGGAGGTGATCATCTTCTTGAGCGGGAAGATTCCCCTCAGGCGTTCATCGTCGTCGATGACATAGACATAATAGATCTCGTCGAATTGCTCGGCTTGCTGGCGCATCTCTTTCAGACACTCCGGCATACTCCAGTTTTCGTTTACAGTCACCATTTCCGTACCCATCAAACCGCCGGCGGTATTTTCGTCGTATTTCAACAGGTCGACAATATCTCCTGCCTGTTCGATGTCTTCGATATGCGAAAGAACTTCTTCCTGCTTGTCCTCGTCAAGGTCACGCATCAGGTCTACGGCATCATCCGTATCCATGTAGTCAACGAAGCGCTTGGCGATTGTTTCCGAAGGGATCATTTCGAGGAACTCTTTACGAACGTCCTCATCCATTTCGACGAGCACGTCGGCGGCCGTTTCGTTATCGAGCAAGCGATAAATGAATCTGGCTCCTTCCGCATTCAAGTCATTGCATAACTCAGCGATGTCGGCGGGATGAAGGTCGACAAGAAGTTCTTTAACCTTATCGGCATCTTTTTGCTCGATAAGGTGTTTTACGTTGTCAATGTATTCCTCGTTCATCGTTGTCAATTACAAATTACGAATTACAAAATCCTGTTCTCTGCTCACTGCTGCCCGTCAGTCGGTTGTTGGTTGTTGCCTGCCGTCTTTAATGCTTCTTCCACTTTATTGGTCAAGTCGATAAATTCTTCTACCGATAGTTGTTCCGGGCGCTTGTTAAATAATGCATCCTCCGTCAGCGGGCAGTCTTTGCCTAAAATCGGCTTGATAGAGTTGCGTAATGTTTTGCGTCGTTGGTTGAAAGTCGTTTTCACTACCTGTTTGAACAGTTTCTCATCACATCCCAATTCTTTAGTCTCGTTGCGCGTCATGCGGATGACAGCGCTTTTCACTTTGGGGGGCGGGTTGAACACATGTTCGCTCACTGTGAATAAGTATTCCACTTTGTACCAAGCCTGAATCAATACGCTAAGGATGCCGTAAGTCTTGCTGCCCGGTCCGGCTGCAATACGTTCGGCTACCTTCTTTTTGAATCATTCCCGTACAGCAGGGGACGATATCTTTGTTGTCCAGCATCTTGAAAAAGATCTGGCTGGAGATGTTGTACGGGTAATTACCGGTCAGTACGAAAGGCTTTCCGTCGAACAACCGGTGAAGGTTCATTTTCAGAAAATCGTCTTCGATAATGTGATCCTCCAGTGACGGATAGGCTTCGCGGAGATAGGCAACCGATTCATAGTCAACTTCTACGACTTTTACCAGCCGGTCTTTCTTTACCAGAAATTGAGTCAGTACGCCCATACCCGGTCCTACCTCTAATACGGGCAGTTCGGGAAAGGTGTCGACCGTATCGGCAATATCCTGAGCTACTTTCAAATCTTTCAGAAAGTGCTGTCCGAGAAACTTTTTAGGCTTTACTAATTTCATTTACCAACTAAATAATTACTTTTTGCAGTCGACAAAGGTAATTCTTTTAAATGAAGAATGAAGAATTAAGGATGAAGAAACTGTTAAAAAGACGCTGAAACTGATATTACCGATTGTTTTGGGCGGCTTTATTTTATTCTGGGTGTATCGCGACTTTGATTTTGCAGAGGCGGGCGATGTGTTGAAGCATGGTACAAATTGGTGGTGGATGCTCTTCTCATTAGTGTTCGGGGTGTTCGCACAAGTCTTTCGTGGATGGCGGTGGAGACAGACACTGGAACCGTTGGACGCTTTCCCGAAAAAAAGAGCGATTGTGTGAATGCTATCTTCATTTCTTATGCTGCCAGTCTGGTAGTTCCCCGGATCGGGGAAGTGAGCCGTTGCGGGGTTTTGGCGAAATATGATAACGTCTCGTTTGCCAAGTCGTTGGGAACAGTCGTTACGGAGCGACTGGTTGATACGTTGACTATTCTTCTTATTACAGGCATCACTGTTTTACTTCAATTACCTATCTTCGTCACCTTTCTTCAACAGACCGGAACAAAAATACCCTCTCTTGTTCATCTTTTGACTTCAGTATGGTTTTATATCATCCTGTTCTGTTTTATCGGTGTGGCGATCCTTCTTTATTATTTAAGAAAAACGCTGTTTTTTACGAACGGGTGAAAGGCTTTGTACTTAATATATGGGAGGGGATTATGTCTTTAAGGGGAGTGCGTAACATTCCTCTCTTTATTTTTTATACACTGGCTATTTGGACGTGCTACTTTCTCCATTTCTATTTTACGTTCTATTGTTTTGCATTCACTGCTCATTTGGGCATTCTTGCGGCACTGGTAATGTTTGTCGGCGGTACGTTTGCTGTTATTGTGCCGACTCCCAACGGGGCGGGACCGTGGCATTTTGCTATCATGGAGATGATGATGCTTTACGGAGTAAATGTGACGGATGCCGGAATATTTGCTCTAATTGTGCATGGTATTCAAACTTTTCTGGTTGTTCTGTTGGGCATCTATGGATTTGCCGCTCTGCCATTCACCAATAGACATCGAGGGTGAAATTTTAGCTAAAACTGTGTATTCTTAAATGTTTTTGTTGACGTCCTTTGCCATCTGAAAACTTTTCCATAACTTGGCACTGTTTAATTATTAGATTTAAAATCGTTTTAAAATATTTATTATGAGTACTATTCTTTCTTTAGCTCCACAGAATGTGTGGAAGCATTTTTATTCGTTGACTCAGATTCCCCGTCCGTCCGGGCATATGGAAAAAGTGACTGAATTTCTGATTAACTTTGGAAAAGGCTTAGGACTGGAATCTTTTGTAGACGAAGCAGGCAACGTGATTATCCGTAAACCGGCAACTCCGGGTATGGAAAACCGGAAAGGTGTAATTCTTCAGGCACACATGGATATGGTTCCTCAGAAGAATAATGATACAGTTCATGATTTTGAAAAAGATCCTATCGAAACTTATATAGACGGTGACTGGGTAAAAGCCAAAGGTACAACGCTGGGTGCTGATAACGGACTGGGTGTAGCTGCTATCATGGCTGTACTGGAAGCAAATGATTTGAAACACGGTCCTTTGGAAGCACTGATCACTAAGGATGAAGAGACCGGGATGTATGGTGCGTTTGGTCTGAAGCCGGGCACCCTGAACGGTGAAATCCTGTTGAATCTGGATTCGGAAGATGAAGGTGAATTGTATATCGGTTGTGCCGGAGGTATGGATGTCACTGCTACTCTGGAATATAAGGAAGTAGTTCCCGAAGCAGGAGATATCGCAGTGAAAGTTACTTTGAAAGGATTGCGCGGCGGACATTCGGGACTGGAAATCAATGAAGGACGTGCCAATGCGAATAAATTACTGGTTCGTTTTATTCGTGAAGCCGTTGCCAACTATGAAGCTCGCTTGGCAAGCTGGGAAGGTGGTAATATGCGCAATGCGATTCCTCGTGAGGCATGTGCGGTACTTGCCATTCCTGCTGAAAACGAAAAGGAGCTGTTGGGCTTGGTGAAATATTGCGAAGACTTGTTCAATGAAGAATATTCGGCTATTGAAACTCCGATCAGTTTTACAGCTGAACGCGTAGAACTTCCTGCCGGTGAAGTACCTGAAGAAATTCAGGATAACCTGATTGATGCGATTCTTTGCTTGTCAGAATGGGGTGACCCGTATGATTCCGACCGTTCCCGACACGGTGGAGACATCCTCTAATCTGGCCATCATAACGATTGGTGAAGGGAAGGCAGCCATTAAGATTTTGGCTCGCAGTTCAAGCGACAGCATGAAGGAATATCTGACTACCAGTCTAGAGTCTTGTTTCTCTATGGCAGGGATGAAGGTGGAGATGACAGGCGGTTACTCCGGTTGGCAGCCGAATGTCGATTCTCCGATTCTGAAAGCGATGAAAGAGTCTTATAAGCAGCAGTTTGGAGTAGAACCGGCAGTGAAAGTAATCCATGCAGGTTTGGAATGTGGCATTATCGGTGCTATTATTCCAGGATTGGATATGATTTCTTTCGGCCCGACCTTGCGTTCGCCGCACTCACCGGATGAAAGAGCGCTGATTCCTACCGTACAGAAGTTCTATGACTTTCTGGTGGCAACTTTGGAGCAAACTCCAATGAAATAACGTATTTCTCTTTATATAAATATTCTCCTATTATATAATAGGTAACCATAGTGAAGGCACGGATGATATTTCATCTGTGCCTTTTGTCATATTTATTGCAGCGTATATTACAATTTTGCTGTATAACAAATAAATTAATTGATGCAAATCAATTAATATGCTATAAAACATAAATTTCTCTCTTTTTTAGATCAATGTATAAACAAAGGCTGTATTTTTGTGTTGTAAAACATGTAATTAGGAGGATAACAAAATGAAAAGTTTAAAAAGATTGTTTAGAAAGATCGGCGAAGCCGATGTACATGTTTGGGGATATTCAACAATTAATACCAAACCAAACAAGTAAGTTTTATTTTTTAGTTTTCAGGAATTAGTAATTTTAAAGGTTTAAAGATTATGGCAAAGAAAATGAGTTCTTTAGTTAGAAAAATCCTTAGTGAAGTAGGTCGTAATGAAATGCTTTCATGGGGGTACAGAATTGAGAAATGAGAACAAGTACATTAACTAAGTTTAGAGTGGGGATACGTTATTAAATACGATATCCCCATTTTTTATATCTAAAATTTTACATAAAGTTGTTTTTTGTACTGCTACAAATCCTGTATATCAATTAACTATCACAGGATTAGTGTAAGGTGCAAGATACTTTTGCATTTTTGAACTTGTAAGAGATAGGTTAATCTTATTGCAGAAGATAAACTTTTCAATTAAACAACAAACGGAGTGGCAGCCTTTGGACTTTTTATTTTATTCCAAAGTGAGTTGATTAATAGGCTAATGTTTATGCAATATGCTATAGGGCTGGTAGCTTGATAAAAGCTTTTTTAAGCTAAAAAGTACAAATCTTTAAACTTTATTTCTTTACTTTGTTATTTATAAGAGTGAGACTTATATCAAACTTAAACTGGAGAGATTATGAAAGTAAGGCAGATTTGTATGATGGTGCTGCTTGGACCGGGAGTGATTCCGGCAATGCAAGCACAGACTTTCGACAAATTATGGAAAGAAGTGAAGCAGGCGGAGAAAAAGAGCTTGCCTAAGACAGTGATAAAACTGACTGATGAAATTTATCAGAAAGGAGAGAAAGAAAGGAATTCCGCACAAATGCTGAAAGCATATATGTGGCGGATGAAATATCGGGAAATGTTGAATCCCGACAGTCTTTATGCTAATTTAAAAGGACTGGAACAATGGGTGAAACAGACTGACCAACCAATGGATCGCGCCATCCTACACTCTTTGATAGCGGGAATCTATGCAGATTATGCAGCCAGTAACCAGTGGCAACTCCGTCAACGGACAGAAATTGTAGACCAGACACCTGCCACCGATATACGTGAATGGACAGCCAATATGTTCATCGAAAAAGTGCGGACAAATATAAAGGAGGCATTGGCCGATTCTGTATTGCTGCTCAAAACATCCTCACGCGACTATATTCCGTTTGTAGAACTGGGAGAAACGAGCGAATACTATCACCATGATATGTATCATTTATTGGCTTCCCGTAGCATTGAAGCACTGCAACGGGTGGAAGAACTGGGTAACAGGATTACTAATGACGGTACTGTGAATCCGGTAAAACAAGATATAATAGCTATTTATGGAAATATGATTTCCGCTTATAAAGCAGCCGGATTAAAAAAAGAAGGTTATGTGTTGACAGCACTTAACTACCTGGAATGGAGATGGAATGCTGATCGGAATATTCGACCTCTCCGGTACAGGGCGAACTTCCGGTACTGACGGAAGATACTTATATGAAAGCTTTGAACACATTGAAAAGCAAGTATGCTTCCGAACCCATCTGTGCCGAAGTCTATTTGGCGGAAGCCCGGTATGCTATTGGAAAACAACAGCAGCTCAATGCATTGCAGCTTTGCGATGAGGCGATTCGTCTTTATCCGGGGTATGACAGAATCAATGCTCTGAAAAATCTTCGGGAAGAGATATTGGCTCCTTATTTGAATGTCTATGCAGCAGATCAGGCTTTCCCGAACGAAGAGATAGAACTAAGAGCCTCACATAAGAATCTGGATGGCTTCACCGTCCGGATTTATCAGGCGAAGAAACTGATAAAGGAACAACATTACGCTGTGCTTCGTCCGTTTGATTACCGGACGCAGGACACTGTGTTTACATTCAAAGCTCCCGAGCTTGGATCTTACGTGATGCGTATCATACCTGATATTCGTGCGAAGAGAGATAGTGAAAGTAAGTTTGATGTAACACGTTTCAAAGTGCTGACGTGCCGTCTGCCGGAAAAACAGTATCAAGTGGTGACGCTGGATGGACAGACAGGGCATCCTATTCCCCATGCGAAAGTACAGTACAGAAATGACGAAAAAGTGTTGCAGGAGTTTACGACAAACGAAGAGGGTAAGGTCGTATTTCCCCTGGAAATCCGAATACCGCTATCTGAAAGCTTCCAAGGGGACGGATACGGCAATGCCGAAACAAGGCATTTATGCAGGAAGTTACGGATATTACGGCGACGAAGATAAAGTGACTGAAAATATGACTTTATTGACCGACCGCTCTTTGTATCGTCCCGGGCAGACGGTATATGTGAAGGGAATTGCTTATTCTCAAAAATCAGATACGGCGAATGTACTCCCGAACAAGGAATATACGGTTACTTTATTGGATGCGAATAATCAGGAAGTAGGGCAGAAGTCGGTACGCACCAATGAGTTCGGTTCGTTTGCCACTGATTTCGCGTTGCCTTCAGCTTGCCTGAACGGAATGTTTTCTTTGAAAGCGGGAAGAGGCCGTACAAGTATCCGTGTGGAAGATTATAAACGTCCGACATTTGAGATCACTTTTGAAAAGCAACAGGGAAGTTACAAGTTGGGAGATGAAGTGCAGGTGAAAGGCAAGATAGAATCTTATAGCGGTGTATTGCTTCAGGATCTTCCGGTGAAATATACGGTAAAACGTTCTGCATACAGCCTTTGGCGGTTTGCGGAATCCGTGCAGATTGCTTCCGGCGAAGTGATGGCCAATGAGAATGGAGAATTCACGATACCGGTTCGTCTGCAGGAAAGTGACTCTTATAAAAATAACGATAAGGTATATTATCGTTATTCCATTGAGGCCACTGTTACCAACGTGGCAGGTGAAACACAATCTTCTACGGACGTGATTTCGGCAGGAAACCGTTCGTTGGTTTTGCAGGTGGAATTGCAAGATAAGACTTGCAAGGATCAACCCTTCGAAACTATGTTTAAAGTACAGAACCTGAATGGACAACTTGTGGAAGTGAAGGAAATTATTACTTATATCCTGCCAAAGACCAGGATTTCAAACAACTGGAAGAGAAACCGGTTTTAACGGGAACTTTTACTTCTAATGAAGACATGACGCTCGACTGGAAGAATCTTCCTTCGGGCCCTTATGTACTGAAAGCATCGGTGAAAGATAATCAGGGCAAAGGAAGTGACTGCTGATACTAACACGATTCTTTTCTCCATTGAGGACAAACGTCCGCCGGTAGAAACGACCGTTTGGTTCTATGAGGCAAATACGGAATTTGATGCAACGCATCCGGCCGTGTTCTGCTTCGGAACTTCGAAAAAAGATGCTTATGTGATGATGAATGTATTCTCCGGTAATAAGTTGCTGGAAAGCAAGACGTTGAATTTGTCAGATACGATTGTCCGTTTCGAGTATCCATATCGGGAAAGTTATGGGGATGGTGTCTTTGTGAATCTCTGTATGGTGAGGGACGGACAGGTTTATCAGGAACAGGTGCGGCTGACCAAACGGATTCCTGATAAAACGCTGGCTATGAAGTGGGAAGTGTTCCGTGATAAATTGCGTCCGGGACAAAAGGAAGAATGGAAGCTGACGATTAAAACGCCGCAAGGGCAGGCTGCCAACGCGGAAATGCTGGCAACGATGTATGATGCCTCCTTGGATAAAATATGGAATCGTAAGCAGGAATTTTGGGTGTATTACAATCAGATACTCCCTTACTTTAATTGGATGAGTGGGTATTCCGGCAATAATTCGTTCAATTACTGGTGGAATATGAAGAGTCTCAAAGTGCCATCACTGGAGTATGACCACTTTGTGATGCTGTTGAATTATTATAATAGCGGAGGAACAGATGAAATAATGGTGAGAGGATATGGCTCGACGAGAAAGTTGACGGTGACAGGTAGCGTTTCGACATTGGACGTTGCAACTTTAAGGAGTAATGCGCCAAAGATGAAATCGGCTATGGCTGCTGATGCCATGACTAATGTTGAATTTCAATCGGAAATGATACCCACGGGAGAAAAAGCGGATGAGGCATCTGACAACGAAATGCTTCCCGAAGCATCTGCCGACTTGCGTACCAATTTAGCAGAAACAGCTTTCTTCTATCCGCAGCTTCGTACGAATGAACAGGGAGAAATCTCTTTCTCTTTCACGATGCCCGAAAGTCTGACGCGTTGGAACTTCCGTGGATATTCTCATACAAAGGGAATGTTGACAGGAACATTGGATGGCGAAGCTACCACAAGCAAAGAATTTATGCTGACTCCTAATCTCCCTCGTTTTGTGCGTGTGGGTGATAAGACTTCTCTGGCAGCTTCTATCTCTAATATGACTGGTAAGCCGCAAGCCGGAACGGTCAGTCTGGTCCTTTTTGACCCGATGACAGAGAAGGTTATCAGTACACAAAAACAGAAATTCAGCCTTGCTGCCGGAAAGACAATGGGTGTGGACTTCCAGTTTACCGTTAGTGATAAATACGAAATAGTGGGATGCCGGATGATTGCCGACAGTGGTACTTTCAGCGATGGAGAACAACAGTTGCTTCCGGTGCTTAGCAATAAGGAGCATTTGGTAGAGACACTTCCAATGCCTGTACGTGGAGAAGAAACCCGTACTTTCTCACTCGACCGCCTGTTCAACCAACAAAGTAAAACAGCAACCGACCGTAAACTAACTGTTGAATTTACAGGAAACCCGGCTTGGTATGCCGTTCAGGCATTGCCTTCATTGAGTCTTCCGACAAGTAATAACGCTATTTCTGGGCTACTGCCTACTATGCAAATACCTTGGCTTCGTTCATTATGAACAGTCAGCCGAAGATCAAAGCAGTGTTTGAAAGTTGGAAACTGCAAGGAGGTACGAAAGAAACGTTCTTGGGCAATCTGCAAAAGAATCAGGAACTGAAGAATATCATTTTGTCCGAGTCTCCCCGGGTGCTCGAAGCACAGTCGGAAGAGCAACAGAAAGAGCGCATCGCCACCTTGTTTGATTTGAATAACATCCGTAGTAATAATATCGCAGCTTTGACTCGATTGCAGGAGTTACAGAACTCAAACGGGGCATGGTCCTGGTATAAAGGAATGAACGGTAGTCGATCTGTAACTACCTATATCGCCGAACTGAATGCCCGTCTGGCTATGCTGACAGGTGAGAAATTAAGCGGATCGGCTCTTTCTTTGCAACAGAAGGCTTTCGCTTACCTTCATCAATCAGCTTTGGACGAGTATAAGGAAATCCTGAAAGCACACAGAAAGACGGTGTGAAGTTTACGGGCGTTTCGGGCAGTATTCTGCAATATTTGTATCTCATCGCTATTTCGGGAGAGCAGGTACCCGCAGTCAATAAAGCGGCTTATACCTATTATCTTTCTAAGGTAGGAGAATTGCTTACTTCTCCTTCGATGGATACGAAAGCGATTGCCGCTATTGTACTGGATAAAGCCGGACGCAAGAAAGAAGCACAGGAATTTGTCGCTTCTCTGAAAGAACATCTGACGAAGACAGATGAACAGGGAATGTTCTTTGCTTTCAACGAGAATCCGTATACATGGGGCGGAATGCAGATGCAGGCTCACGTAGATGTGATGGAAGCATTGGAGGCGATAGGCGGTAACAGCGATACCGTAGAAGAAATGAAACTCTGGCTGCTCAAACAGAAGCAGACCCAACAGTGGAATTCTCCGGTAGCTACTGCCGATGCGGTATTTGCATTGCTGATGAAGGGTACTAATTTACTCGACAATCAGGGAGATGTACGGATTGTGATTGCTGATGAAGTGCTGGAAACTGTTAGTCCAAGTAAAACGACTGTTCCCGGATTGGGATATATCAAACGTTCTTTCACACAGAAGAATGTGGTGGATGCCCGCAAGATTGAAGTGGAAAAGAGAAATCCGGGTATTGCCTGGGGAGCTGTGTATGCAGAATTTGAATCTCCTGTGAGTGATGTGAAACAACAGGGCGGTGAACTGAATGTTGAGAAACAGTTGTATGTGGAGCGTACGGTGAATAACGTGTCTCAATTACAGCCTATTACTGCCAAAACGGTTCTTCAGGTAGGCGATAAAGTAGTTTCCCGTTTGAGTATTCGTGCAGACCGTGCGATGGACTTCGTACAGTTGAAAGATCAGCGGGGCGCTTGCTTCGAACCGATCGGCAGCATTTCCGGCTATCGTTGGAACAACGGGGTGGGCTATTACGTAGACATCAAAGATGCATCGACCAATTTCTTCTTCGATCATTTAGGAAAGGGTGTATACGTGTTGGAATATAGTTACCGTGTCAGTCGTGCAGGAACTTACGAAACAGGTTTGGCAACCATGCAATGCGCCTATGCGCCGGAATACGCTTCACACTCGGCTTCGATGACAATTATTATTAAATAGTTCCGGCAGGGGATTTTTTATTCTCACCGACGAGCGAGGCGTTCCTCACTGATGAAGAGGGTGTTCCTCACCGAGAAAGGCATCCTTCGTCGGTGAGGAACTTTTTTCTTATAAGCAGGGGCTTACAAGGAATGCTATTAAGTAAAGTCTTTTCCCAATCTGTGTTAATCTATGTAATCTGTGATGAAAAACTCATCTAAAACTCCTACATTTGTGCACCAAAATAAAAAATATCGCATGAAACGTAGTTTACTATCTATATTAACTTTGCTTACTGTCGCTTTGGCAGCCGTTGCCCAACCGCGTATCTCTTCAAATAAAGAGACACATAACTTCGGACAAATAGAGTGGAAACGTCCGGTGGCTGTGGAATATACCATCACTAACACGGGAAACCAACCGTTGGTGCTGACCAACGTCACGACCTCTTGTGCCTGTGCCGTGGCCGACTGGACGAAAGAACCGATTGCTCCCGGAGGAAAAGGGAGTAGTAAAGGCTACTTTTGATGCCAAGGCGTTAGGGCATTTTGAGAAGTCAGTAGGCATCTATAGCAATGCCAGTCCGAGTCTGGTTTATCTGAAGTTTACCGGCGAAGTGGTGCAGGAAATTAAAGATTATACCAAGCTGCTTCCTCATGCTATCGGAAATATCCGTTTAGATCGTGATGAGTTTGCTTTTCCTGATGTTTATCGCGGACAGCAGCCTTCATTGACTTTCAACATCGCCAATCTTTCCGATCGTCCCTACGAACCGGTGCTGATGCACCTGCCTCCTTATTTGAAAATGGAAGCGGAACCTAAAGTGCTGTTGAAAGGTAAGAAAGGAACTGTTAAACTGACGCTGGATGCAAGCCAGCTGAAAGATTATGGATTGACACAAACATCCGTTTACCTTTCCCGTTTTTCCGGTGATAAGGTGAGCGAAGATAATGAAATACCGGTTTCGGCTATTCTTCTTCCCGACTTCTCACGTATGACAGAAAAAGATTCTCTGAACGCTCCTGCCATGCGTATTTCTGAAACGAACATCGACCTGAGCGTGCCATTGATAAAGAAGAAAAAAGGCAAGCCACGACATATTGATAGCCAATGCCGGAAAAACTCCGTTAATTATCAGTAAGTTGCAGGTATTTAATTCATCGGTAGGAGTGAGCCTGAAAAAGACAGTGCTTCCCGGATGGAATGACGAAACTTAAAGTGACCATTCGTAAGCGTGACGTAGGTAATAAGAAACATCATTTACGTATCTTGATGATAACGAATGATCCGCTACGCCCGAAAGTCGAAATCAATATCAAACGCTAAATCCTATGATTATGGAACATCCTGAAAATAGTGAAGAATATAAGGGGCTTGTTGTCAATAAAGGCATTGAGCAACCCTCATCTGTGAATCCCTACTTAAAGCGGAAACCTAAGAAACGCCAACTTTCAGTAGCAGAGTTTGTAGAAGGTATCGGAAAAGGTGATGTCACTATATTGAGTCAGGCTGTGACATTGGTGGAAAGCGTAAAGCCTGAACATCAGGCTGTCTCACAGGAAATCATCGAGAAATGTCTGCCATTTTCCGGCAATTCGGTTCGGATCGGTATCAGTGGTGTTCCCGGTGCGGGAAAGAGTACGTCGATAGATGTATTCGGTCTGCATGTACTTGAAAAAAGGGGGCAAGTTGGCGGTATTGGCCATCGACCCTAGCAGTGAGCGTAGTAAAGGCAGTATCTTGGGAGATAAAACCCGTATGGAGCAGCTTTCCGTACATCCTAAATCGTTCATCCGCCCTAGCCCGTCAGCCGGTTCTTTGGGAGGAGTGGCACGCAAAACACGTGAAACGATTATTCTTTGTGAGGCGGCCGGATTTGATAAAATCTTTGTGGAGACCGTGGGAGTGGGACAGAGCGAGACGGCTGTCCATTCGATGGTCGATTTCTTCCTGTTGATTCAGTTGTCCGGTACGGGAGATGAATTGCAGGGGATCAAGCGTGGTATTATGGAGATGGCGGACGGCATTGTGATTAATAAAGCCGACGGAGATAATCTGGAACGTGCCAAGCTGGCTGCCACTCAGTTCCGTAATGCGCTGCATCTGTTTCCTGCGCCCGAATCCGGATGGACACCAAAGGTTCTGACTTATTCCGGTTTTTACAATATAGGCGTTAAGGAAGTATGGGATATGGTTTATGAGTACATTGATTTCGTGAAAGGAAATGGCTATTTTGAATATCGCCGTAACGAACAAAGTAAATATTGGATGTATGAAAGTATCAATGAACAGCTTCGCGACAGTTTCTACCATAATCCGAAGATTGAAGCCATGCTCTTAGAAAAAAAGAACAGCAGGTATTGAAAGGTAACCTGACTTCGTTTATAGCTGCAAGAAGTCTGCTCGATACTTACTTTGAGGATTTGAAATAAGGTTTTAAATTAACAAGATTCTAATTATTTAAGAATACATTTAGCATAAGCGGGTAGGAAACGTTCAGTCTTTCTACCCGTTTATACTATTAATGAAGCTTTTCTGTTTTTTTCAAGGTCAGCTCTCGATTTACTTTGAGTCACGATATATACTCCCAAGAACACGAGTGCGATGGCAATCCCTTTTTCCCAGCCAAAGTTTCCGATACCCATTGCGATTGCCGCAATTGTAGCCACGATCGGTTGCATATAATTGTACATGCTGACTACCGTAGGACGAAGCAGTCTCTGCGCAGTCATAATGCAGAGATATGCGAGGAAACTACCTCCTAATACGACATACAATACCTGTATGATAGCAATTGTGGAAACAGAAGTCCATTGAATCGTAGAAATATCATAATAGGAGAATGGAATATAGCACATCGAAGCATAGATGAACATCCATTTGTTAATCGTTACTGCTGAATATTGTTGAGATAATCCTTTGAATACAGTTAAGTATATGGAGAAACTGATTTGCGCAACGAGACAAAGCAAGTCACCAATCAGGCTTCCGTTTCCGTTACTTCCTGCCTGGCTGCTCACAATGAGAATGAGTGCTCCCATAGCACCTACAAAAATACCCAGTACTTTCTTGTTCGTAATCGGCTCTTTCAGATAGATGGCTGCCACAATCATGGTAACTATCGGCAGAGTAGTCGTTACGATAGAAGCATCAATAGGCGAAGTCATAGAAAGTCCGAAGATAAACACTCCTTGATTGAATACTAGCGCAAAAAGTGAAGCAAAGAAGATTTTCAGCATATCTTGATGATTCACATGTTCCTGTTTACAAAATATAGAAAGAATCCAGAAAGCTGCTGCTGCTCCCACCATACGGAACGTGGTAACTGAAATTGCGGAAAACTCTTGAAGTGCCGATTTGCCGATAGGAGACATCAGTCCCCACATAACGTTTGCCGTGAGTGCAAACAAATGACCATACAGGTTCTTACTTTTTGTCCATGTTGATGCTATTTATTTTACTATATTTCTGATATCATTAACAATCAAATAGAGAAAACGGTTGCAAAGGTAGCTATTTGTCGTATGATTTGTTTATATTTGCCTTGAATAAAATTGAATATTATGGAACAACAAGCCAACTATATCCGTCGTATCGAAATTCATGGACTCTGGGGGAGCGCTTTAATATAGGATGGGATTTGCGTCCCGATGTGAATATCCTTTCCGGTATTAACGGAGTAGGAAAAACTACCATCTTGAACCGTTCGGTAGGATATCTTGAAGAACTCTCCGGTGAAATGAAAAGTGACGAGAAGAACGGTGTTCGTCTTTTCTTCGACAATCCTCAGGCGACCTATATCCCATACGATGTGATCCGGAGTTACGACCGTCCCTTGATTATGGGTGACTTCACGGCACGCATGGCAGATAAGAATGTAAAGTCCGAATTGGACTGGCAACTCTATCTCTTGCAACGCCGCTATCTCGATTATCAGGTCAATATTGGTAATAAGATGATTGAGATGCTTTCCAGCGACAATGAAGAAGAACGTCGCAAAGGCGGCCACACTGTCTGTGGCTAAGCGCCGTTTTCAGGATATGATTGACGAACTGTTCAGCTATACACGTAAAAAAGATAGACCGGAAACGGAATGATATTGCTTTCTACCAAGATGGCGAACTATTGTTTCCTTATAAACTATCGTCCGGCGAAAAGCAAATGCTGGTGATTCTGCTGACAGTGCTCGTGCAGGACAACAGCCACTGTGTCCTTTTCATGGACGAACCCGAAGCCTCTTTGCATATCGAATGGCAACAGAAGCTGATATCAATGATCCGTGAACTGAATCCGAATGTGCAGATCATCCTGACTACCCATTCACCTGCCGTCATTATGGAAGGATGGCTGGATGCCGTGACAGAAGTAAGCGATATATCTACCAATATAAATAAAACTGATGGCAACTTCACTACGAGATAATCTGACATCTTCTTATTTCAATGCCGCTCATAAGCTTTATTCAAAGAAGGCCCGTCGGCGTATCATAGCTTATGTGGAAAGCTATGATGACATTGCTTTCTGGCGTACATTGCTTGAAGAATTTGAAGATGATGAACACTATTTCAGGTGATGCTTCCTTCGGCTACATCCTTGGCAAAAAAGGAAAAAGATGGTACTCATGAACACGCTGAATACCGCGGAACTGGGAAGAAGCCTGATTGCCTGTGTGGACAGCGATTATGATTTCCTGTTGCAGGGCGCAACCAATACTTCCCGTAAAATCAACCGGAACAGATATATTTTTCAGACCTATGCTTATGCTATTGAAAACTATCATTGTTTTGCCGAAAGCCTTCACGAGGTATGTGTGCAGGCCACATTGAACGACCGTTCCATTCTCGACTTCAATTCCTATCTAAAGAGATACTCCGAGATTGTATATCCGCTTTTCCTCTGGAACGTATGGTTCTATCGCCAACGGGATACTTACACTTTCCCGATGTACGATTTCCATACCTATACCTCTTTGCGTGAGATTAATCTCCGGAATCCGGAAAAGAGTCTGGAATCACTCCAACAACGGGTTAACCAGAAGTTGGCAGAGTTGAAAAAAAGAAATTTCCTCATAACATCAATCAAGTAAACGGACTGCAGGCTGAATTTAAAGAGTTGGGGTTGGTGCCGGAAACTACTTACTTGTATATGCAGGGACCCCATGTGATGGATAATGTGGTAATGAACCTCCTGATTCCGGTCTGCACTGTATTACGCCGTGAACGGGAACAGGAAATCAAACGACTGGCCGAACACAATGAACAATTCAGAAACGAACTGACTTGTTATCAGAACAGCCAGGTGAATGTGGAAATCATGCTCAAGAAGAATGTAGCCTACAAAAGGCTCTTCCATTACGATTGGTTGCGGCAGGATATCAGTGAATATTTGGAAGAAGGAAAAAATAAACAGAAATCATAAATAAAAGAAAAAAAAAGAGAGAGAGAAGATTGCTTATGAAAGAAGTAAAGGAAGTAGTTGACACTGTGAGTATAGCATTGGCAAATGGACAGCCGGAAGAAGCAGGTAATGTAATGATGCAAGAAGTAAACCATGCTTTGCTTTCGATGGGAGTAGATGAAGTCTGGGCAGATAAGATTGATAACTTTATCATCTTATTGTGCATAATCGGAATCGCTTTATTAGCCAATCTGATTTGCCGCAAGATTATTCTGCGTACCGTAGCCAGATTGGTGAAACAGACGAAAGCTACTTGGGATGATATTGTATTTAATGATAAAGTAATGGTGAACATCAGCAGGATGGTGGCGCCTATATTGATTTATATATCTATTCCTATTGCTTTTCCCGAACATGCGGACTCCGGTTTGCTGGACTTCCTTCGCAGACTTTGCATGATTTATATCCTCGGCAGTCTTTCTTCGCTTCGTCAGTGCGCTGTTCACAGCCGTTTACCTCGTATATAGCGCGCGTGAACAATATAAAGACAAACCTTTGAAGGGGCTTTTGCAGACAGCGCAAGTCATTCTCTTCTTTATAGGAGCTATCATCATTATCAGTATCCTGATAAAGCAAAGCCCGGTGGTGCTGCTGACCGGACTGGGAGCTTCCGCTGCCGTTTTGATGTTAGTCTTCAAGGACAGTATCATGGGATTTGTCTCCGGCATCCAGCTTTCTGCCAATAATATGCTGAAAGTAGGCGACTGGATTGCTATGCCGAAATATGGCGCCGACGGAACTGTGATAGAAGTGACTTTGAATACGGTAAAAGTGCGTAACTTTGATAACACCATCACCACCATTCCTCCTTACCTGTTGATTAGTGACTCTTTCCAGAACTGGCAGGGAATGCAGGAATCCGGCGGACGCCGCGTGAAACGTTCCATTAATATAGACATGACCAGCGTGCACTTCTGTACACCGGAAATGTTGGCAAAATACCGGAAGATACAACTTTTGACGAACTATGTGGATGAAACGGAAAAGGTAGTGGAAGAATATAATAAGGAGCATCACATCGACAACTCCGTATTAGTGAATGGACGTCGGCAAACAAACCTGGGAGTTTTCCGCGCCTATCTGACTAATTATCTGAAAAACCTGCCTACCGTCAATCAGGATCTGACCTGCATGGTACGCCAGCTCCAGCCTACCGAAACCGGTATTCCGTTGGAACTTTACTTCTTTTCTGCCAATAAAGTATGGGTTGCCTATGAAGGCATACAGGCAGATGTTTTCGATCATGTGCTTGCCATTATTCCCGAATTCGACTTGCGTGTCTTCCAGAATCCGTCGGGAGCCGACTTCCATCGGATAGGGGTAAAGATAGAAAACTAATCAAACGTTTATAAATTACTACTACTATGACTACACCGTTATCCAACCAGATTATCCGTGAAATCACTCCTTTATCAGATAAGGATTGCTTTTACATTGCGGAGCGTTATAAAACGGAATTCACTTATCCTATTCACAATCACTCCGAATTTGAATTGAACTTCACCGAAAAGGCTGCCGGAGTAAGGCGGATTGTAGGAGACTCTTCCGAAGTGATAGATGATTATGATTTGGTATTGATAACAGGAAAAGATTTGGAACACGTCTGGGAACAGAACGACTGCCATTCGAAAGAGATACGGGAGATTACCATCCAGTTTTCTTCCGATCTTTTCTTCAAGAGCTTTATCAATAAGAACCAGTTCGACTCTATCCGCCGGATGCTGGATAAAGCTCAGAAAGGACTTTGTTTTCCCATGTCTGCCATACTGAAAATATATCCGTTGCTGGATACGCTTGCTTCCGAGAAACAAGGGTTCTATGCGGTGATCAAGTTTATGACGATCCTGTATGAACTTTCTCTCTTTGAGGAAGAGGCCCGTACGTTGTCTAGTTCGTCTTTTGCCAAGATAGATATTCATTCGGACAGCCGCCGTGTGCAAAAAAGTGCAGGAATATATCAATGCACATTATCAGGAGGAAATACGTCTGGGGCAATTAGCTGATATGGTGAGAATGACGGAGGTGTCGTTCAGCCGGGTCTTCAAACTGCGTACCGGAAAGAACTTATCTGATTATATCATAGACATTCGTTTGGGCTTTGCTGCCCGCCTGCTGGTTGATTCTACTATGTCTATTGCTGAAATCTGTTATGAATGCGGGTTTAATAATCTTTCTAATTTCAATCGGATCTTCAAAAAAAGAAAGAGATGTTCGCCCAAAGAGTTTCGTGAGAACTACCGGAAGAAAAAGAAATTGATTTAGTGATTGGCGAGGGGATAGAGACCGGTTGACGCTAGTCCCCCCTCCCGGACTCCGTTTTTTCTGCAAAGGAAGCCTCTGGAGATGCTCTGGACGAGGGCTTGTGCCAGCGGCTTGTCACAGTTGTGCCACTACGTTGTCACTGTTGTGCCATTGTGATGGCACAGTTGTGCCAGCGGGTTGGCATTGCCTGTCATAAGCAGGAAAGGAAATAAAGATAGCAATGAAAGATTATCAATGCGCTTGTCAAAGGAACCGGCGGAACCATCGACCTGATTGATATGAACGACAGCAAAGGTGCGGGAAATCCAGCTTCCAGCATTAGCATAACGAATACTCTGCAATATAAAACGAAGCTGAACGGTACATTGAATACATTTACCGAACCTGTTACTAACACTGGTGCAGATGCATCCCTGTTCACTTGGACCGGATATAATTTCTCCTCATTATAATTAAGATATAGATTAGCGAGGTTTATTTTTTAATAGGAGGTATGGGAGTATTTGTAACAAACAGATTCTCCCATATTCTATTTGTTTGTTTTCGTAATCCTATTTTAGTTTTTTTATTTGGTTTTTATGGTATGAGTGATTTCCTTTTTCGTATATTTGTCGACCTATTATCTTACAATGATATAAATTATGCAAACAGACAACGAGCGATACCATAAAATGGCTTCTCTTGCACAGATCGGGTGGTGGGAAGTAGATTTAACGACAGGATATTACTTATGTTCCGATTATCTTTGTGATCTTCTGGGCTTGGATGGAGATACTATTTCTAATTCGGATTTTCTGAATCTGGTACGTGAAGATTATCGCAAGCAAATTACCCAAGAGTTTCAGGCAAACACTTCTATTCATAAGTACTTTTATGAACAAACTTTTCCTATTCATTCCAAATATGGTGAGGTTTGGTTACATACTCGTCTGGCTTTTTCGTGAGAAGGGAGCAGGTGCTGATGGAGGTGATAAATCTTTCGGAGTAATCCAGCGTGTCGAAGCTCCTAAGGAAGAAGATCAAAGGGATGCATTAAGACGTGTGAATGACTTGCTTCGCCGTCAGAATTTTGTGTCGCAATCGTTGCTTCGTTTCCTTCGTGATGAAGAGGTGGAATCTTGTATAACAGATATTTTAAGAGATATACTGAATCTATATAATGGCGAAGGACGCGTTTATATTTTTGAATATGATGAGACTCACACCCATCATAGCTGTACTTATGAAGTTGTTTCCGAAGGGGTATCAGCTGAAAAAGAGACTCTCCAAAATATGCCTATCAGTCAATCGAAGTGGTGGAGTGAACAGATATTAGCTGGTAAACCTATTCTCTTAGATACATTGGAACAGTTACCGGAAGCAGCAGCCGATGAGTATAAGATACTTGCTGTTCAGGGATTTGTTCTTTAATGGTTACTCCTTTGATGACGGGTGATCACGTTTGGGGGTATATGGGCATTGATCTGGTGAAAAATTACCATGGCTGGAGTAATGAAGATTTTCAATGGTTCTCTTCATTGGGAAATATTATAAGCATTTGTATCGAGTTGCGTAAGGCCAAGGACAAGGTGATCCGTGAACAGGCTTTCCTGAATAACCTGTTCCATTTTATGCCGATGGGTTATATCCGTATGTCGATTATCCGTGACGAGAATAATAAGCCTTGTGATTATCGGGTGACAGATGCAAATGAGGTAAGTTCCACATTTTTCGGACATCCTTTGGAATCTTATATTGGTGCTTTGGGATCTGAAAAACATTCCGACTATCTCCAAAAACTTGATTTCCTGAAAGAGATCCTAGATAGTGATTCTTATAGGGAAAAAGATGAATATTTTCCTAAAACGGAACGCTATACGCATTGGATTATTTATTCTCCTGAACAGGATGAAGTTGTCGGCTTGTTCCTCGATTCCACGGGATCAGTGAAAGCCAATCGGGCACTGGACCGGAGCGAAAAACTATTTAAGAACATCTTTACCAATATCCCGGCAGGAGTCGAAATCTATGATAAGGACGGGTATCTGGTGGATTTAAATAATAAAGATCTGGAGATATTCGGTGTAGTGAATAAATCGGATGTAATAGGGGTTAATTTCTTTGAGAATCCGAATGTACCACAGAACATCCGTGATCGTGTGAGGAATGAGGATTTAGTCGATTTCCGGCTTAACTATTCTTTTGAGCAAACGGGGGGATATTATGAAACAAGCCGCTCCAACGTGATCGAACTATATTCGAAAGTTAGTAAACTATATGACAACGAGGGTAACTTTAACGGATATATCTTAATCAGCATTGACAATACGGAACGCATCGACGCGATGAATCGTATCCGTGATTTTGAGAATTTCTTCCTGATGATATCCGACTATGCCAAGGTAGGTTATGCTAAACTGAATCTTTTGAACCGGAAAGGTTATGCTATTAAACAGTGGTATAAGAATTTGGGTGAGGAAGAAGATATTCCTTTGAGTGAGGTTGTGGGAGTCTATGGCAAAATGCATCCCGAAGACCGTAAACGTTTTTTGAGTTCTATGACGAAGTCAAGAAGGGAAAAAAGGAGGCATTTTCAGGGAGAAGTGCGTATTCGTCGTCCCGGAACAAAGAACGAATGGAATTGGGTAAATAGTAATGTAATGGTCACTAACTATAGACCAGAAGAAAACGAAATAGAAATCATCGGTATCAATTATGACATCACAGAGCTGAAAGAGACCGAAGCCGAATTGATTCAGGCACGCGATAAAGCGGAGATGATGGATCGCTTGAAAAGTGCTTTCCTTGCAAATATGAGTCATGAAATCCGTACGCCGCTGAATGCCATTGTCGGTTTCTCCGATTTGCTGGTAGAAACTGAAGAGCTGGCAGAACGTCAGGAGTATATTAAGATTGTACGTGAGAATAATGAACTTTTGTTGCAATTAATTTCAGATATACTCGATTTGTCAAAGATTGAAGCGGGTACATTTGAGTTTACTAATGGAGACGTAGATGTAAATCTGTTGTGTGAGGATATTGTCCGCTCTATGGGGATGAAAGCGAAAGAAGAGGTGGAACTGGTGTTTGATGATCATCTTCCGGTTTGTCATGTCATTAGTGACCGTAACCGTATACATCAGGTGATCTCTAACTTTGTTAACAATGCAATGAAGTTTACCTCCGAAGGGAGTATTCATGTCGGATATGAAATAAAAAGAAGGAGAGTTGGAGTTTTATGTCAAAGATACGGGAATCGGTATTGAGAAAGAGCAGTTACCGCATATTTTTGAACGTTTTGTGAAGCTTAATTCTTTTGTGCACGGTACAGGATTGGGACTTTCTATCTGTCAAAGCATTGTAGAACAACTGGGTGGACGTATTGGCGTTGACTCTGAAAAAGGAAAAGGATCACGATTCTGGTTTACTATTCCTGGGGTAATTGTGACGGAAGAGATGAGTTGTGCCCGGTAAAGGGGGCGATTTAATATAAAGAAACGGTCTTGGTTTTGATGTCGATTGATAGGGACATGAAACCAAGACCGTTTCTTATGTTATAGAGGTAGTTCGTTTATATTCCGAACGATAATTTATCGATAGACTGATATACGATACTTGCAATACCCAGTCCGATGATGCCCAGTGTGCAGAGCGCCAGTCCCCACTTTGTACAGCGGTCGCTGCGGAAAGTCGGAATCGGGTTATCGGAAGGCATGATATACATTGCTTTTACAATCAGCAGATAGTAGTACAATGAAATCACTGTATTTACCAATGCAATGAATACCAGCAAGTGGAAGCCCGCTTCGAAAGCTGCCATGAAAATAAAGAACTTCGAGAAGAATCCGGCAAACGGAGGAATACCTGCCAGTGAGAACAGCGAAATAGTCATCAGAAAAGCCATTTTCGGGTTCGTTTTGTAGAGTCCCGCATAATCTTCGAGGGTAAACTTCTGACTGCGTAATGCTACGATAGTGATGACGGCAAATACTCCGAGATTGGCAGCAGCGTACACTAATACGTAATATACCAAAGCTGTCATGCCTTGTGCCGTACCTCCGATAACGCCCAACATAATGTATCCCGCTTGTGAAATACTGGAGAACGCCATCAGACGCTTCAGATTTTGCTGGCGGATAGCGAATATATTGGCGATGGTGATAGAAGCGATAGTCACCCAGTAAAGTACTTCTTGCCAGTCATGAATCATCGGTGCGAATACTTTGATAAGGACAGCCAATAAAACAAATGCTGCCGATCCTTTTGATATAACACTCAAATAAGCGGTAACTGTACTCGGAGCACCTTCGTAAACGTCTGCTGTCCATAAGTGGAACGGAACCAATGATAATTTGAATGCCATTCCTGCAAAGAAGAATACAAATGCCATGATCTGCAACGGATTTCCGTCAATATGGGCAGGAAGGTCATCGAAATAAAGAGTCCCGGCAGAACCATAGATCATGGACAGACCAAACAACAGCAATGCACTGGAGAAAAGAGCTGTCAGAATGTATTTGGCACCTGCTTCGGCAGAGTTATGACGGTATTTGTCAAAGGCAATCAGTGCTGCCATCGGAATAGAAGCTGTTTCAAGACCGATGAAGAACATCAGGAAATGTCCGGCGGAAATCATGAGATACATACCAAACAAGGTAGAGAGTGTTAGTACATAGAATTCTCCTTGCTTGAACGAAGTATCTTCTCTTTTCATCCATTCGTGTGCCATCAGGAAAACAATCAGTGTGCCGACGTTCAGGATTGATTTAATCACTGTGTGCATCGGTACATAATGATACATACCGCCGAATGCATCGGCTGCAGTTCCCGGAATTAAATTGATAGCTGTATGGATAGCCATCAGAATAACGGGTAACATTGTGTTCAGGCGTGCTTTCCCACCATTTTTGTGTGCGTCCGGACTCATGAAGAGATCGGCAAGGAACAGCAATAGTAAGACGGCTATGAGCGACAGCTCTTCTCGCATATATAGAAATTGTGAATAATCCATCTTTATCAATTAAGAATTAAAGATTAAAAAATAAAGGGTTATGGGATGAGTTGTGAGACTACAGGGAGTACACTTTCACCAATCATGTGGCTTACCCAGAAAGGAGCCATACCCAGTCCGGCTACACAAACGATGAGGCAGATAACGGCTACCCGTTCGTCCCAGGTCGCGTCAGTCAGCGCAAGATGATGTTTGTTGGTGCAGGTACCGTAGAGGATTTTACCGACAAGGCGCAGGATGTAGACTGCGGTAATCACAATCGAAGAACAAGCGATGATAGTCAGTACCCGGTGGAACTGGTCGTTGTTCTGGAAAGAGCCGACGAAAATAGTCATTTCAGCAATAAAGCCACTTAATCCCGGCAAACCGAGGTTGGCAAGACCGGCAATCACATAACATACGCTGAGGAACGGCATTACTTTCATTAATCCGGTAAGCTCGCGGACATCACGTGTGTGTGTACGTCCATAAATCATACCGATAAGAGCAAAGAACAAGGCTGTCATCAATCCGTGTGAAAGCATCTGAAGGATAGCTCCTGTCGCTGCTGTCTGATTCAGCATCAGAATGGCGAAAAGAACCAGTCCACAGTGAGAAACGGAAGAGTAAGCATTGATATATTTCAAGTCTGTCTGTACGCAAGCGGAGAATGCACCGTAAACAACGGAGATACCTGTCAATATCAGGAATATCCATGAAAGTTCGTTAGCAGCTTCCGGCATCAGATACATGGCGATACGGAAACATCCGTAACCTCCCAGTTTCATCAGTACTCCGGCGTGAAGCATGGATACAGCTGTCGGGGCGGAAGCGTGACCATCGGGACTCCATGTGTGGAACGGGAAAAGAGCACCCAGCACACCGAAACCAAGGAAAGTCAGCGGGAACCAGATGCATTGCTGTGCAAAAGGTATGTTGTGCAACTGCGCGATTTCGAGGAGGTTCATAGTGGTTGCTCCCGAACCGAAATAGATTCCGAGAATACCGATCAGCAAGAAAGCCGAACCGCCCATTAGCATAAGGGTCAGCTTCATGGCTGCATATTCTTTGCGTCCCGATCCCCATACACCAATCAACAGGTACATCGGTATCAATGCGATTTCGTAGAACATGAACATGGTGAATAAATCGACGGATATAAAGAATCCGAATACTCCCATAGACAACAGGGTGAACCAAAGGAAATATTCTTTTGTCAGAGGCTGCAGACGCCAGGAGGCGAAAGTACCTGTGAATACAATAACGGCAGACAATAACAACATGGCTACCGAAATACCGTCAACGCCTACCGAGTAGGAGATGTGAAGCGGTGCATACCAGAGTGTATCCGCACGGAATAGCATTTCTGCCGTGTTGCCGGCACTGCGTTCTCCCAAATACATAAAGGTAAGTACGACGGAGGCAATCAGAAGTGCCGATGCGCCAGTAACCATAACCCCCCGGATGGCTTTGATTCCTCGTGCTGCCCAGAGTCCGGCCAGCATCAATAAGGGGATAAGTACGAATATTGATAAGAAATTCATCTTTATGATTTACTATTTAAAGATTTACTATTTACTATTTAGAGAATCAGCAGTAGGATAAGCGCCAGCGCTCCGCAAAGGAACACGTATGCGTATTGCTGTACCTGGCCGCTCTGCAAACCACGGATCTCGTCGCTTGTTGTGTTGGTAGCCCATGCCAGAAAATCAAAGAATCCATCCACTACATGACGGTCGAACCATGCGATAGGAGTAGAGATGCAGCGGAAGATAATCTTATGCGTGATAAACTGGTATATATCGTCAATATAGAAGCGGTTATAAGCAGCCTTGTGCAGACCTTTGAACTGTTTTGCCAATGAATCGGCAACTGGCTGTTTGGCATTTTTGTACATCCATGTAGCGATTGCAATCGAAATAATCGCAATGACAACGCTCGTAATAGCCACCGACGGATCGAGATGGATGGAATAAGATTCTCCATTCGAACTGATGAAGTGTCCGAAAGGAATAAATCCGGCTCCACAAGTTACTGCCGCCAGAAATATCAACGGAAAAGTCATAGCCAACGGACTCTCATGCGGGCGACAAGGTGCCGCTTCCAAGTTTCCGTGCGGTGTGCTATGATCCGAATGGGAGCTTGCCCGGAGCGGCTCGCTCCCCCAGAAAATACCGTAGTAGAGACGGAACATATAGAAAGCGGTCATCGCAGCAATTACTGTCATCACCCAACCCATTGCAGGGCTATATTGGAAGCAGGCAGCCAAAATCTCATCTTTTGAGAAGAAACCGGAGAACGGAGGAATACCGGCAATGGCGAGACAGGCAATCAGGAATGTCCAGTGAGTAATAGGCATGTATTTGCGTAGTCCTCCCATGGCTGACATTTCGTTGGAATGTACTGCATGAATGATACTACCTGCACCGAGGAAGAGCAATGCCTTAAACATAGCATGTGTGAAGAGGTGGAACATGGAAGCCATGTAGCCCAAGCCTCCTTCGTGAGGATCCATGGAAGTACAAACACCCAGAGCTACCATCATGAAACCAATCTGTGAAATGGTAGAGAAAGCCAGTACGCGTTTAATATCTGATTGTACGCAAGCCACACTTGCTGCATAGAATGCGGTGAATGCACCTACCCAGGCAACCATGTGCAGCGTATTCGGTGCATAGGCAATGAAAAGCGGGAACATACGTGCCACCAAATATACTCCGGCTACTACCATCGTAGCCGCATGAATCAGTGCACTGACGGGAGTCGGGCCTTCCATGGCGTCCGGTAACCAGATGTGCAACGGGAACATGGCGCTCTTGCCGGCACCGCCGACAAACATCAGTCCGAGAGCCAATGGAAGCATAGAAGCTCCACCGCTTATCAAGGATACCGTGTCCGGGGTAAATCCGAATGTGCCACCATAATATCCGTAAATCAGGATACCGATCAGGAAGCCCAAGTCGGCAAAGCGAGTGACAATAAACGCTTTCTTGGAAGCGGCAATGGCAGCAGGTTTTGTATAGTAAAAACCGATTAGCAGGTAAGAGCTTACACCCACCAGCTCCCAAAAAAGATACATCTGGAAAATGTTTGTGGCAACCACCAGTCCCAGCATAGACATTGTAAACAGGGACAGGAAGGCGTAATAACGTTGAAAACCTACCTCACCTTTCATGTAGCTGAAAGAGTAGATATGTACCATCAGTGACACGGTAGAGATGACAATCAACATCATTACTGATATAGGATCGAGCAGGATGCCCAAATCAAAGTGTAAGGTCTCTGTAAAAGGAAGCCACGTGAAGTTGTAAGGTATCAGTGTGGCGAATGTTCCGTCTTCCAAACGAGGGGCGGAGAAATATTGGAAAGCCGTAACGTACGACAGTACTACTACTGCTCCCAGTATCAGCGTACCGATAGCACCCGCTGTCCGATGAGACATCCATTTTCCTCCGATTCCCAGTATGAGAAAGGAGAAGAAAGGAAGAAGGAGTATTAGAATTGTTAGTTCCATACAGTTTTATTTTAATTACTTGAGTTATTATTATTAATTCTTGGTGAGAAACAAATCACCACTTCAACTCGTCCAGATTGCGCACCTGAATGCTTCGAAGATTACGATAAATGTTAATCATGATGGCGATAGCTATAGCCGTTTCCGCAGCCGAAATAGCGATGGAAAAGAGTGCAAAGAAATAGCCTTCCATGCCTTCCGGAAAGAGAAAACGGTTGAACACGGCGAAGTTGATGTCCGTGGCATTCAGCATTAACTCTACAGAAATCAGGATAGCCAGTGTGTTCCGGCGGGTAAAGAATCCATAGATTCCTGCAAACATCATGATGGTAGAAACTACCAGGTAATATTCCATGTGTATCATATTCTGAATTTTTGATAGTTAATACTTACATACTTATCTCTTTCGGGCGATCATGATGCCACCGATGATACAAGCCAGCAACAGGATACTGACAGCTTCGAAAGGTAATATATAACCGTATTTGTCGCTACTAAGCAAAGCGTTCCCGATGGCATGAATATTGATCTCGTGCGGGGCAAGATTAGCCGTCTGCATAAAATTATGCTTCAACGTGATGGTCAGGATAATTGCTAAACCGGCAATCATGGTAATGAGCCCGGCCAGAGCTTACTTCGTTTCACTTTCTCGGCTCGATCACCTTCTCCGCTGGTCAACAGGATGGAGAATACATAAAGAACGACGATACCACCGGCATAAACCATTATCTGAACAGAGCCCAGGAAGGTGTAACCCAGCAGAAATAGATGCCAGCCGTGCCGAAGAGCACGAAGAGCAGATAGGTGGCTGAGCGGACAATACGTTGGGTGGTCACCGTCATAATGGACATTGCAATAATAAATACTGCCAAAAAGTAGAATACTACTATTTCAAGTGTTGCTCCCATATCTAAACTTCTTTTTTTCTTTTCAATTACTTTACTACCGGCATGATTCAGTTGCAGAACAAGCTTCGTCCGGTCAAAGACGGCATGTTCGAAGTTCTGGTCGAATGTGATAGCGTTGTGTGGACAGGCATTGACACACAGTTGGCAAAAGATACATGATCCCAAGTCGTATTCATATTTTCGACAGGATTTTCTTTTTTTTGCCATCTTCTGTTTCGACGTTTCGCTGGTTACGGTGATTGTATCGTTCGGACAAGCCATTTGGCATAATCCGCAGGCTACACAGCGGTGTTCGTATTATTCTCATTGTGGGGCATATTCAGCGTACCACGGAACCGGTCGAACATTTTCAGTTCTTTCCGGTTTTCAGGATATTGCTCGGTTACCTTCTTACGGAAGTATACCTTGATGCTGGTTTTCATACCTGTTGCCAGAGTGCTGATGCCATGCACCAGACCTCCCAAATACGTATATTTTTATCTTTATATTCCATAATTTTATTTTAAAAGTGGAAGCCAAAGGCAACGCAACATGCCATTAATAATAGGTTTACCATAGAAATTGGAACCAGATATTTCCATTCGAGGTTCAGAATCTGGTCGATACGCAGGCGGGGGAATGTCCATTTAATCCACATCAGCAGGAATACTACGAAGAATGCCTTGCCGAAGAACCAGATGAAGCCCGGAATATAATCCATTCACAGCGTTGAAGCCGTCCAGGCCGACGATGTGCAACGGCATCCAGCCGCCCAAAAGATGGTGGCAGCCACGCTGGCTACAATAAACAGGTTCAGATATTCGGCCAGATAGAAGAAACCGAAGTGCATACCGCTATATTCGGTGTGGTATCCGGCAGTCAGCTACTTTCCGCTTCCGGGAAGGTCGAACGGGCCACGG